>Ga0160419_100094_pt1 | contig 60719 bp, 55 predicted proteins | sample CelAP2metagpilot_2_FD_108196 | JGI IMG/M metagenome (GOLD analysis project Ga0160419, IMG submission 108196) | Phycosphere-associated microbial communities from Cellana algal ponds in Kailua-Kona, Hawaii, USA - Cellana AP2-4-25 metagenome pilot ...
GACTGTGCATTATGTTTCGGATGCTGGGTTCTTTACACAGCCCAATCGGACCTGGAACGGCACGGCTCTATTCCCGGAAGGTGAGGTGGAAGAAGGGTTTTATTTTCGGGTTGTAGCATGTGAGAGCGGCATGATCAATGCATCGAATATACTGCCATCCACACGATCTATGTGGCAGCAATTGGCAGTACAGAACGAGAACGCCGCGACGACAATCGACCTTGGTACAAGCAACTACTCTGTCTACGCCACAACCAACCTTGACAACGTCACGCCGCTCGGAACCAATCCTACGCAGGTGGTTCTAGAAGCAGTCTCCATCTCAGATCCTGACCTGGGCATCGATCCGGTTCTCGTAAATATTGCGTGCACATACGGGAGCATCCGTTTGAACGAAAATAATATCGCGCTCGCCGATTTTACATCCTCGCGTTACTGTCCGACCAACTGCCTTAAAAAGACGTCGAAGCTTCTTCGATTTGTGACGACGCCTCAAGATTTGGATTTCCTGCTCAACGGTCTTGCCTATTCGACCACTGTACCAAACATCGTTGACCAGATTGAGATCAGCGTCTATGACGGAGTAGGCCCTCCTTGCCTTGCTGCAGATGTCCTTCCAGCTGGGTCTGGCCGCACCAGAGGTTGTATGACAGAGGAAGTGCGGGTGAGCGTGACTGTTCAAGACTTCATGATAGTCTCCACATTTGACGAAAAACGAAAGCGAGCCAACGAGAACGATCAATCCTACTTATCCTACATGATAGCAGCCTTCCTTCTGATCATCCTCACCACTATCTCGATGTGCGCTTGCTGCTGCTGCTGCCCAAAATTCTTGCTCCGTTACAGTCGTTGTTGTCTGGTAGCACCTCGTCCACACAACAGCGCCGAAGCCTAAATGTTTCCCAACATGGACAATGTTCTTCTTATTTCTGGAAAAAGCATACCAGCACGCACACAAAGCATGAGGCAAAACAAACAAAGCGAAAACAAAACGCGCACCGTATTCTAGTATACATCTACACTTCTTTTTCATTTCACCGCAAACACAGACTGGCTCTCGCCTGCCCAATTCTCCCCAACATCACTACAGTCGTCATTTCTCTCCAGTGCACGAAACGGCACGTCAACGTGCATCAAAAAACGCGCCAATTCAGTGGGAAGCCACCGTTCCTCCTCTCGATGCCCTTTCTCCTCCTGCCCTGTTAAAAATCCACAATGCCCACCATGCTTATGATATACCAGGCGAACTGTACCCTCTCCAACCTCATCCGGCGCTGGTAAGCCATTCTCGTTGATGAAAGGGTCATCGCGCGCGTTTATCACTAGAGCTGGAATCCGGATGCGAGGCAGGTATTGCTTAGAGCAGCTCTGCGTGTAGTAGTCCACTTTACCATCAAAATTGTGCAGCTTGGCAATTACCTCGTCGTCAAAATCCCCGATGCGAGAACAAGCCAGCACTCGCTCCAGGTCGTAAGGGCCCTCCCCCAGCTCCTCCCCGTCCAAGGACTCCCTGTGCTTCTTCCATTTCTGCGCCGCCTTCACTTTGAGCGTTTTCAAAAAGTTTTCCGCATACACCCATCGATTGAAACCCGTGTCGATCTTACTGGAGGAGCGCACGGCATCGAAGGGCACGCAGGCCACCGCCGCCCCTTCCACGCCTAGGCTGACCGCATCCTCCCCCAGCTCTCCCAAACACTTAAGAATAACATTCCCGCCAAGCGAGAAGCCAGTCAAATACACACGACGGCAGGGGTCCTCGGCGTGCAGGCGGCGGAGTACGTAAGTCAAATCGTCCGTGAACCCCAGGTGGTAGGAGTAGGGCTTGAGGTTATCAACTCCACAACAGCCGCGGAAGTTCAGGGCGAGGACGTCGAAGCCTCGTTGAACGTAAGCCTTGGCCATGGAACGCGGCAGCAGCGCCCATGAGGTGGACTCTAGACCATGCAAGACAATCGCTAGTGGCCGTGGTGATGAGGAAGTGGCGGCAGGATGGCCGTCACAGAATAAGAAATCCACGTGGAAAAAGTCCCCATCGGGCGTCTCCCACCGCTCGCGTCGATCATACACATCCTTCCATCCTTGCGGCAAGGTGTTGGGCGCCAGCTTTTTCATTACAATGTCTTGAATAGCTCGAGCACCCCAAATGGTTTGCCAGTGTTCATTCGTAAGCCATGGCGAAGGTTGGAAGTCGCGAGCGAGGAAAGAGGCCAAAACCTCTTGCGTGTTGGGTAGGGAGGACCGGCGTTGGTGCTCCCCTTGGTCACCGTTAAGGGCTTCGCCGCCGTCATCGTCGTCATCGTCACGAGTACCGATCGACGAGCAACCGTGGAAGCCCACCATGGAAGAGGAAACGGACGCTTGGTCACTGTCGTCCTCCACCGATGTGACTTGAGAGCTGCTGCCCTTGCTCTGACGCGTGCTGGGGAAGCGGAAGTGCCCCGGCAAACTATTGCGGGCGCTGCCATAAGAAGAGCTGCCGCTACCGGTCGACGATGATGTGGGAGACGAGGCGGGCGGTGTGGACGAGGTGAAAAGCTTGCGGATGGGCATGGGCGATATTCTCACAAAAGCGTGCGTGGTGGCGTTGAGGAAGAGTGAGAGTAGAAGTGGGAGGCCCAAGGAGATCAAGGGCGAACAAAGGTTTCTGGGTCCTTCGCCCACCAACATACGGATCTCCTGTGATCGTGCGTGTCAGGAAGGGACTATGTGCATGCGTGACCGTTGCGTGTGAGTAGTGTAGTGACGAGAGTGTTGTCTCCAAAAGCAGTCAGATGCCTGGTGGGGAGGTTGGCTGGAGTTGATGCTGAAAAGACATTTTTGTTTCATTTCTATTTCAATTCATTTTTTTTACAATCAATGGGACTCAATACTTGTCGTATAGCAATGAAACTTCCTTGTCAAGCGTCATTCCCTTCAACGCCGCCCATTCGCTTTCCCTGGTGGCTACACAAGCTTGCACCATGTCCGTTCCCAGCAATTCCCTCAAACGCGTTGCCTCCGGGCTCATTAGGTGCGCCTTGGCCTCTGCCCAGTTCTTGGGCAATTTTCGAATACCACGTCGTGTCTGTTCAAAAAGCGAAAGCTCTCCTGCATCTACTTCAAGCGGCGGAGGTAGGAGCATAGGGTTTTGGATTGGCTCATCGTCCTTTGAGGTCATTGCCGCCAATTCCAAGCCTACCAGACCAGCACTTATTAGCGCGGCGACAGCAATGTAAGGATTGGCCGTGGCATCGCACAGCTTGACCTCAAGGTTTGTAAATACCCCTTCATCCAACGATTGAATAGGTAGACGAAGTGGTACTTCCTTGTTGCCAATCCCCCATCCTTGAAAGGCGCCTGCCCACGCTCGTGGCTGGATGCGACGGAATGAGTTGGGTGTGGGAGTCGTAAAGCACATAAGCGCGGGCAGCAAGGCATGAAGGCCACCAAGAAATTGACGAAGCGTCTCATCGAGCAACAACATTCCCTCAGCACTACAATACGTCTTGAGCACGTCGTCCAAATTGGTTAGAGAGGGTGTAGTTTCAGTAAGACCGGGTGGTGGCAGTAAATTCATCCCATTCCGCCATAGGCTAATGTGCACGTGGCAACCGTTGCCCGCGTGTTCACCCATGTACTTAGGCAAGAAGTTGACGCGCCGCTGGTGCCGCTGTGCCACGGCAACGATGGCCTCCCGAGCGAACAGCAGTCCATCGACTGCTGTTATCACTGGTCTGTGACCAAGGACAATTTCAAATTGGCCTGGTCCGCTTTCTTTGTGCATTTGTTCCACGATGAGGCCCAGCTCACTCAGAGTTTTGCACAGCTCGTCAAGAATAGGGGCCGCGTCGTCGAACGCCCCAGCTGAGGAGTAGGTGCGCATTTCAGTGATTTGACAATCTGCCGAACCCAGCACGAACTCCAACTCAAATCCCACACGAAATGTCAGACCATGCTCAAGCTCTGCTTTCTTGACAATGCGTGCAAGGCAGCTTCGGGGACAAAGAGACCAAGGCATCGCGGAAATGGGATCAAGCATTTCCACCGGTGCCATGTAGTGGTGGGGTCGCCATGGGAGAGAGCAGAGATCCATTTGAGGATCTTTCACATTCAGACGCACGTCTCCCAAAGACGAGACACCACTGCCCCGGCTTGGAATGTCTGCATGACAGGGAAGCGTCAGCGCTACCCGGCACAAGGAGGCCGTCGGGCAGGGGTCGGGCAGCCAATAAAGTAGATTTGAGGTATCACGGTCGTCAGGGCCGTCGACGGCAGCAACAAACACAGGTACAACGCGCAGGCATCGCAAGCCAGCGAGAGAGCACCACAGCAGATCGATGTATCGAATGTCGGGGAGACCGACGCGGGCCCGTTTGCGATGTGGTTGTAGTCGAGGCTCAGGCATTGGTAGCGGGGAGGTTTTCAGGTGGAGCTTGCTTCTCTCGACCTATTATTCGTGCTTGTGTTTTGGGTGAGTGTTTGGTTGTATAGTAGGTGAGTGCACTATCAATATTACGGGATAGTCGTCAATCGTCCTGTCATGCGACCATGCACGACTAATAGTCGTCATACCCACCTGAGGAAAGCGAAGAAAAAGCGTGACCGCAACCCGAAAGCTCAAGCGGGGTGGACTCGCGTCACGTTGACCTCCCTGCCTCTACCACAGCTATGATAATCACACCCCGCGCTCATTTCCAACCAACCCCACGACAGGAAGCGCACATGTATACAAAGTTCTCCTTCCCCACGCGGCGATGGTTCCTTACAGCCTTGGCACGGAGGCGCTAGCTAGCGATGGACCAGCCTCCTCCTCCTTCCTTCATCAACCCCTTTGCCCTTCTTAATGACCACATGGCTTACCTCGTTCTTCAGCTCGAGCAGCTTGTTGTCCAGATTGAAGAGCACATGAACCCTTCACTCGTCGGGCATTCTTTTATCGTCGTCGTCGACCCTCCCTCAGTGCAAACGGAAGGCGGCGTCGACGAAGGCGAGCTGCACCGTACGGACTTGGACTCACTACCCTTGGGCGTGAGCGCCGGGGCCATGCGGCAAGGCGTCCGGCAGAATATGTCTACGGGAGAAATTATGCATCACTTTCCAGTTGTGATGCGTGTTCCTGCTGCCGCGTGGCGGTCTCCTCCCTCCGCACCCGTCCTGGAGGCCTATCGCAACCTAGCTGAAAGGGGCCCTGTCAGGCTACTGCGTCGCGTGGTGGCGGGGGATGGACTGAAACTTCTCGAGGACGGCAAGATTGGACGACTTGGTCAATACAGCGTACAGATGCAGGGTACAAATGAGGAGGAGGAAAGTGAGTCATCGTCTTCCTCCATTTCTGTCTTCCTCGAGCAGGCGAAAGAATTGGGGACCTTTTTGCAAGCCGAGTTAGCCCGCTTGCTGGGGTATCGTCTCGTGTTTGGGGTGGGTAAGACGATGGAGGAAGCGCGCCGAAATGCTAAGGGGTTGCTTTTGTTACGCTCGAAGCCACCGGGAAAGAGACACGCGAGGACTGAGGTCGACCACGCGCATACTGACAACCATGCCACAGAAAGGACCGAGGTACAATCACCAGCGGAAGGAGAAAAATACAAGACGTATGCACGCAACTGCAAGGGCGTACTTGATTCGAAGGATGAGAAGGAAGAATACGGGCCATTGAGCTTGGCTGAGTTCATATGCCAAACGTGTAAGGCTAGCTTTTTTAAGGCCGTTGAATTACTGGAACACTTCCAAAATGAGCACGAGCAAAACTTCCAGACCAAAAAAATGACAGCAAGGGTGCCAACACACCTATCTGTTGAAACAGCAACATCAAGTGATTGTAGTAGCAAGACCGAGGAACGCCTTCGGGACATGCGTGCGGCATCTTGCTTGCAATTAATACCGAAGTCAACGCCACAACTTCATCCACAAGGGCCTGGCATAATCACAATGAGCGAAATCCTTGCCACTCGCACGACAACCGCGGATATCACAACATTTTTGTGCGAGATTGGAGCGCCCCCCATTCATCTCCCGGGCTGGCCCCCACCACCTGGGTCTCAAGAAGAACAAGCAAAGAAATAAATTTATTACCACCAGAAGTTTTTTGCTAGCGTCGTGTTGTACAGTACACCGCTGCCAGCACTGCGTACACTGCTGCCAGCACTGCGTTGTACCCTTTATTTTTTTCATACATCTGTGTTTAAGGAGATTTGTCGAGGGACTCCATGTACCTTTGGCAAGCACAACAGGCGAGACTGTGAAGGAGGCATCTCTCCACGGTTTTTGCAATGATTTCTTGTCGGCGGAGGGGGTCGACCTTGAGACACACGCCATAATTCTCAACGCCCATTAGGAAAGAGCCATGTTGTGTTGTGTTTGGCGTGAGTTGTTCAGGAAACACAAATAAAGAGGACTTCTGCGATGGGTTGCTTGTTGTCCGCACGAAAATATCGTGCCTGGAAAAAAGAGACTCTTTTCGATGCAATTTCAACCACGAACAGGAGTCACCAATTTCGTATGTGACTTGACTTATCTCACTTATCCTCAAGATCTACCGAATGCGAACGGTCTCGTTGTCTTTGATATCAGACTGGTCGTGCTCGTCGAACTCGTGGCCGGCCCACATACCTGAGGGAGAGTCTTGCGAATAAATTGTGTGGACTCATCGTTCCCAACTATTTATTCTCAATTGACTGTCTTGCGGACAGAAAATTGACGAGTCAATGGACTGTCTTTTCATGTCGCCACTGCTGGCAGGGGTGGGCTCAGGTCCGGTATTTCCGGGTACCCGACAGACCCGGGAACTGGACCCGGGCTAAAGGACGACCCGGATCTGGTTTGACAGCCCGGGTCCGCCAGGAACCCGGGTACCTGGGTGATCAAGTACTGAAATGCTCCAGACGAGGCAGAATGGGAAAGGAGAAGGAAGGAACGAGAAGAAAGGGAGGATGAGGGCCGTAGCTTCCCTTTCGAAGCCCTCCATCGTGGGGGGGGCCTGGCACTCAATCCCTCTTCACACAAAACCCTCCGCCAGGTTGACCCGGGTCGCCTCACGGCCACCAAAATAAAAATATGCGTGACCCGGCACCCACGCGGAACAGTCTGAACGTGCGTAGTACATGTTGCGAGCTAAAGTACCCGGCAGTGAGACTGAGCTGACAGTGTAGCTTGTTTTTTTGCCTGTAAAAGTGCCCGGACCTCACGGACTTTGTCACCATATCCCGCGTCGATGCCCATCATCATGTGCACCAGAAGTAGCGATGTAGTCACCCCCCCCAAATCTTTCCCCCTTCCCCCCAAATCCCGCAAGATGAACAGCATGAGATATGTCCTGAGCACTGTCCTTGTAACCCTCTTCGTCGCCTCCGACGCTTTTATGGTGCCCAAAACAAGCCGCCCTCAACTCTTTCTGCAGGTATGTCGGTGGAAGTGAGGCGCCTATGTATGTCTCCTGCGTCTTGTCCAAGTTTAGAAACTGAGTGTATGAGTCTAGACAGCGCGCTTGTGCGGGGTTATCTTAAGGGCGTCTTTGCCCACTGCCGCATCCCGTCGTTGAGCTCGACTCCTCTCCCACATTTCCTTTGTCAGGCCAAGATCAACAACAAGGTCGACTTGGAGAGTCCGAAGGTGGTGACAATGGTAGAGATGAAACCTGGAGAGAAGAAGGTGTTCTGCCGCTGCTGGTAGGTAGTATGAGTAGGACATGGGGCTGCGGATGGACCACGAGCATGTTACGAATGTGCGGCGGCTCATACTCTGTTCGAATTACAAATAACAGGCAAAGTGGAACATTCCCCTTATGCGACGGCGCGCACATGAAGCACAATGAAGCTACGGGGGACAACATCGGTCCTCTCATTGTTTCCACGCCGAAGCCATCCAACTAAACATGAGCGTACAAGAGGGCAAAAGGACGAGTTGAATAGCCAACAGGAAGTGGACATTGTAGGAAGTTACACGGGGAAAGTGAGACATGAATGACTGAAGAATGGAGGAAAATCGAATGAAAACCACGATATGCGATCAATTACAATTCGTCCACTGTAATTTGTGTCACGCAAGCCGAAAGCTCCCTACCCTCAAAAATAATCTCCACGACTCCCTTTTGTTCGCGTGGCTTGGGAAAAAACAAGCAAAGCTCTTTGTTTTCAGCAGTTTCCTGTTTTTCTCCCCGCGGAATGGTACACCTACCACTGGATGCTGTCCTACACGCATTCCCGCAGAGAAAATATATATTTCACAGACTAAACACCCGGACAATTCAACGTCACCGTCGTCCACTTCCACGCGCCGTATTGTACATCCTCTCTCACCATCCTCGCCCTTCTTTTTTTCTCCGCAGGAAGGGCTATCATGAGAATCGACACGGCAGAGGAGGTTGAGGCACTTCTCAATGATGCGGACGGGGATGTGGCTGCCTGCAGCGCCGACAGACTCTTCAATCAGGCTGTAACACATCACGAGGCTGGCGAGTGGGGATTGGCGCTACGAGGCTTCTCGACCGTGCTGCGATTAGAGCCAGGCCGTGCGGATGCAGCTTTCAACATTGCGACAATACTACAGATGCTGGGATTTACAAGATTGGCTGTCGACTACACAGAAAAGGTTTGTCAGGATACCTTGACTTTCCCTAAATTTTCTCGTCTTATCCAGCCAGCCCCCCCTCCCCCCCTTCCACCTGATGCAGACCCTAGCCTTGCGCTCCAATGATGCCACCGCCCACATCTTCCTTGGGACCGTCTTAGCGGCCACGGAGCGAGATGCAGTCATTGAAGCCTACCGTCGCCTGGTGGTAGATGGAGCCTCCCCAAATCCGCGGGCCCTGCATCGACTGGCAGTTCTGACAGGGGAAGGCCCCAGCACGCTTGCCGCCGCGCCGGACTACGTGCGAGATGTGTTTGACGAGCTAGCAGATACATTTGAGGAGAAGCTTGTATCCCATCTTTCCTACCGGGTGCCATGGGACCTTTACGAGGCTGTCCATGACGTCGTCTGTCCTCCTCCTCTTGAAGGCGGGTGGCGCGTGATGGATTTAGGCTCAGGCACAGGGTTGTGCGGCAGAATATTTCGAGAGTATGTATGGGGTATTTCTGATATCGATGGGTCGGAGGCGAGGGCAAAGCGAGAATCAACAACGACAGTTCTGGCACCATCGGGTGGCGCCATGTTGGGATGCGATTTGTCAAGAAAGATGGTTGCTAAAGCTCGAGAGAGTGGTGACTACACGGAAGTGCGAGTTCAGGAAGTGCATGAGGCTTTGCGTCAGGAAAAAGCGGGGTCGTTGAATATGATATTATCAGCCGATACATTCATTTATGTGGGCCAGCTTGATGAGTGCTTTGCCTTGGTGTCGCAAGCTTTGAGAAAGGGTGGGCTTTTTGCTTTCTCGATTGAAGAGCTTATGGAAAAAGGGAGAGGAAGGGATGGACAACACCTCGCAGCTGCCATCAACACGACGGCATTGTCTCCCTCTTCTGCTAAACATGAGGAAGACACTGCGATGGTGCCTGAGTTTTGCCTCATGTCGTCGGGCCGGTATGCGCAAACACACGCCTACATTTTAAGGTTATTGGCCGCTTATGGTCTCGAGCTGCGGGCTTATGTCGAGGTGCAAATACGGAAGGAATCCACCATACCCGTCCCCGGCAAAATATACGTGGCAGAAAAGCCGGGTGCATGAAGGCCGTGGTGTGTGAAAAAAAGAAGAAAAAAAGAGAGAACAAGTTATTTTTTAGTTGATTTTCTTCCTCATCGAAAGAAGAAACATCTGTTGCATCTGTGTTCACCGAATAGACGAAAGGGAAAAATCGCATCGGTGGAGGGTCTCCGTGATGTCTCTACAGTCATCTATAACATGCTTGGCCGCAACCGATGACGGCGTCTGTAAAGTCCGGCAACACCTGGTAGGGAGTGTAAATCTTGTCATTTGGGTCGCGGAATATTGGGACCAAAAATGCTGTCGTTTGGCGGCGGCCATTTCGACATGTCGGGCCAACGTCTCGGGCGCTTCTTCCCGACAAGCACGGCCTCTGAGCGACCAACCGCACTGTCCAGTACGACCCCAAGGGCATCTCTTGTAGTTCGTGTTGGCTAGACCACAAAGCCACCAACTCACTTTTCCCTTCCTCCTTTGCCCCCTTCCCACTAGGCAAAAAAAGCCCAAGCCCCACCCTTGGTAAGTCCCCTTCCCTCCCTCCTTCTTCTTTCGCACATCACTGGCCCCTCACCACATAGTTCCCACTTATCCACTTTGATCCAATACAGAGCACAAGAATTTCTCTCGAGTAGTTGCACATGCGTGTAGCAACGAGCCGCCCCCTCTGGCTCTTCACGCTGGTGGTGGGCGGTGGGACCGCCGCATTACGACTTCGCCTCTTCAACAGCACCAGCAGACGCAGCCCACAAGAGCAATACAGGACGGACGCTCAATACAAGGCTCGCTTCCTTGTAGAAGAGGATTTTAGACAAGAGCAACAGCCACTCAACGGTCCAAATTTCCAGAAGGACGTGACTGACTGGCTCCCTTATCTTCCCAAGGTAAAGCGGTGTATGCAGAAGCAAGCTCACTTTCCAAATTCTTGCGATCACGGTCACACGCACCAACCTTACAGTGCTCATGGCAGCTTCTTGCTACGATCCAGACCTTCCCCATCGCACTGCCTGAGTTGGCCTGTGTGTACCTTACCACTGTGTTGCCTAACTTGACTTCCTGGAATCATGTCAAGCTCACGAGTACATTTCCCAAGGACCTGCGCTATTTCTCCATCTCCACCTACGACGAAAATGGCATGCCCTCTGACACTTTGACGGATTACGAGGTGCTGCCTACAACGGGAACTAATCCGTACGCGTTCCGTGACGCCCACCAGACCCTGCCGGAAGGAGAGGCGGGCACGTTCGAGGTCTACATCACCTTAGATGGCAAGGTACCAAACCTTCCCAGAGAGAATCAATTGGCAGTGCTGGGAAAGAACGTGGATGCGAAGGATCGTGCCGCCTGCGACACGTCCGTCAAAGGTGGGTGCGCAGTAGTTCTCATTTTCCGCCTCTTTCACGTTCGGGATGGCTATGAGCCTTTCGATCTTGCTACCTACGAGGACCCCACAGTGGTATGGGGCAACGTGGCCCCTGCCAAGCTATTTTACGGTAATCAATCGGCAGGCTGGATGGAATTGTTCCCCTGTGGTCGCCCGGCCATGAATTTCACGACGCAAATGTTTGCCGAGGAGGCGCGCAGAAGGTTGACGTCCTTCCGGTACAACCTACCCCGACATGAAGCCCTCAAGAATGTGAACGGCAACGCCTTTGTCCTGCCCGTCGATGACAATCAAGGGCTATTTAGCAACGCCGACTTCAATTATATGTTTGCGGGTAGTTACTACGAGGCCAAGCCCGAGGGGCCGGTCTACCTGCTGGGCCACATCACAGGGCGTATGCCCTTCACGCCAACCGGTGGGTTGGAGCGTGGGCCTCGGTTTGTGGACGTACCAGCCGATTATGACATTCGGTACTTTGGCATTTCCACAGTGGATATGGCGGGCGGGAAGCCGACATTGGACAGTGTGGCTGATATTGACATCGAGAACTTTTACACAATAAACGGGGCGTTATCATGGACCGGCCGTAACTATTCCATCATCACGGGGCCCAGCAAGGACATTGCCGAGAAGTGCGGATTGTTCCAGGCCTCGAGGAGTTTGTTTTTGTCCACCGCCACGCCTGCCTACTTGCAAAACGAGGTTCCCACTGGCGACCTCATCCTGCCTTTGCCGACCTATGTCGCCTACGTCGTGCGCTACATGCTCGCCTCGCGCAATCACACCGATGCTTATATAGACGCAGCTTCTGACGCCAAGTCTGTGGAGTGGACCAGAAATGCTTGTGTCGCCGCGGATGAGCACATTCAGGGTAAGGAGGAGCACGTCCATCTTACGTGTTACGACCCGGATTGGGTGGCAGGGAAGATGAAGGAAAACGTGGCGACCATCCAATATTACCTGTGCGACATCAGCGCGCCCAAAAGCCAGCGCTTGACTCCCTTCGGCCGTACACTCAACAAGCGCCGTAAGGACTGGATCGAAGGTGAAGTAGAGGGGGGGAAAGGATGATAAAAGAAGAGCAAGTAATACAAATAAATTACAACAACCACTACGAAGAACATAAATGAATGATTGTGAAACAAAGAGACTGCTTACTCTTCTTCCATTTCTGTGTTTCTTCTTTCTTCAATTGTCATTGTATAAAAAATAAACTAGCTCAATGCACGCGCGCTAACACCACTGTTATATCATCCTGATTCCCTCCCAACGCCCGCAAAGGCCGTCCATTCTCATCTAACCCGCACATGGCCGCCTGCTCCTCCTCCTTCCTCTTCCAAGTAAAAGAATGCAGCGCCTTTTTCTTCTCCTGTGGTAGCAGAGCACGCAACCATTGCCAAGGTGCGACTCGAGACGAATCCGTTGCAAAAACAGAAGCTTGCTGAGCCATTGCCGCCGCAGCAGCAGGCAAGAGGAGGGGAGGGAGGGAGGGAGGAAGGGAGGGAGGAAGGGTGGTGGAGAGGGAGGAGAGGATGTCGGTGTCATAGAGGTTGTCATGAAGGCTGTCGGAGGCGAGGAGGAGGAGGTCACCGGGCTCGGTACGGAGGGACAAGAGCTGGCCGAATTCAGGACGGTCGCCGAGGGAGGGAGGGAGGGAGGGAAGGAAGGAAGAGTGAGAGTGAGGGCGCAGACACCCATTTGATTTCAAGTGCATAGATACAGCCCTTCCTCCCTCCCTCCTTCCCTCCCTCCCTCCCTCCCATCCGTACATGCAATTCGTTCTCAGCCGATAAGGCATATTAAAATCATGCGTCTGCATCTACGTTCGAGACACCACCTCTCACGGGCCCTTCCTCACTCCCTCCTTCCCTTCCTCCCTCCTTCCCTCTCTTCCCCCTTCCTTCTTGACATCCAGCTCCTTCTCCCCCCATTCTCCCCCGCCCCTTCCCTCCCTTCCTTCCTCCTTCCCGCCTTCCTTTTTCCGACGCAGAAGCCAGAAAGAGGAGTTTCCGAGGTTGAGGCCAAGGAGGGAGCGAAAGGGGGGGAAAAGGGAAACTACACACGCTGCGGTGCTGCCGATAGCATCAGTGGTGGTCTGGAAGGAGGGAAGGAAGGAGAGAGGGAGGGAGGGAGATATGAAGGTGAGGCCAAGGAGAGAGCGGGAAGAGGGAGGGAGGGAAACTACACACGCTGTGGTGCTGTCAATGGCATCGGTGGTGGTCTGGAAGGAGTGAAGGAGGGAGGGAGGGAGGGAGGGAGGAAGGGATGGTGAGGGGGAGAGGGAAACTACACAGGTTGTAGTGCTGCATATATAGTCAGTTGCAAAAAAAACGAGGTTAGCCATGACATGTTTTTTCTTATTCACGTGCATATTTATTTTCAGTTTCCACAAGGTCGACGGTATATCTTCACGCACATTGCAGATATATGCTACGTACGCACGTGCTTATCTGATCAAACAGATCAAACAAAGCCATATTGCAACTCAATTGTGTAAATATCATATTTCACGATTCCTTTTATTTTTCAACGAGTGCCCTTTTTGAGTCGCGCATTTCATTCCAAACTATATAATGCGTGCCTTTTCCCATAACACGCGCCTTTTTTGACTGACTCTCCCTTTTTTGATGCTCAGTTGACACATAAGCATCTGACGCCATCTCATAAACTCCCCTCCAAAATAACAGGTTTTACCCCACCCAACATGGCACTCTTTTCCTTTCTAGCGGAATTACGCGCGGACATCTCCTCTCGTGGTCGCGATGCATTCGTGTCGGACCTGGTAGAGAATCAGGGCCCCACCTACGAATTGCGGAATCGGAAGATATTGGATAACGACGGTATAATTTACGCCCTTATTTATCGTGCCAACTCGAAAATATACGTCGGACAGACGATAAACTTTGACGCTCGTATGAGAGAACATTTTTCATATGATTATGACGGCAAGTGCATTAAGAATGCCATCAAGAAAAACGGTCAAAAAATTTTCGTGTCTGTGATTCTTCTGGCCGGTATTGAGCATTCAAACGAATTGGACTAGGCTAAGGATGCGGTGATTAATGATCTAGAATGCCTGGCTCCCAGGGGGTACAACCTTCGATCTGGCAAACAAACAGAGAAGTAGTAATAATAATCTTTACTATATGCCCCCAATAACATGACCAGATCTTACTATTCACTAGCCATGTTCATGTACGATAGGGATAACTAGTTATCCCTATATGGGCCACTGGGCCAGTACCAGAGATAGAAACGCTTACCACCATATCGATATCATCTACTACCACAGTATGAGCATATAAAAGCCGCCCCCCTCGTGTCACGCGATAAATTCCAGGCTTATTCAGCCCTACTCGGGTTCCGCCGAATAGCGGCCAATTTTTAGTGGGTGGGCGGAAAACGCCAGTGGCCTGATGCTGGATACCCCGCGTGACACGAGGGGGGCTGTTTTTATATACTCATACTGTGGAAGTAGATGATATCGATATGGTGGCAAGCGTTTCTATCTATGGTACTGGCCCCTGTAGGGATAACTAGTTATCCCTATCATACATGTTTTAAGTGAATAGTAAGATGCGCAAACACACGCCTACATTGTAAGGTTATTGGCCGCTTATGGTCTCGAGCTGCGGGCTTATGTCGAGGTGCAAATACGGAAGGAATCCACAATACCCGTCCCCGGCAAAATATACGTGGCAGAAAAGCCGGGTGCATGAAGGCCGTGGTGTGTGAAAAAAAGAAGAAAAAAGAGAGAACAAGTTATTTTTTAGTTGATTTTCTTCCTCATCGAAAGAAGAAACGTCTGTTGCATCTGTGTTCACCGAATAGACGAAAGGGAAAAAACGCATCGGTGGAGGGTCTCCGTGATGTCTCTACAGTCAGCTATAACATGCTTAGCCGCAACAGATGACGGCGTCTGTAAAGTCCGGGTCCGACTACACCAACACCTTTGTGCGTGGCCCATCACGGAAACCACGAGCCACCTTCTTTCGATGCGCGGATCTCACCATACTTTTTCATGGACGTGATCATCGGACCGTGAGCGCTCCAGACATGAACAATTCACGTGAAAAATACTATTTCGTGTTGGACACAGCCCATAATACTCCTCGCTGGGGTCGCATGGACTATACAGAAAGTTATGTAAGTTTTTTGCTCTTTTTACTTTTTTTGGGTTTTAATCACCATAACGAGCACAAATGCGACGCCTTACGGACAATATAAGCGACGTGGACTCTTCTTTAAAAATTAGAATCCGACACAGAGTCCATCTCATGCAGCGCCATATCGACTCAACGCGAGCATCTATGGCTGTGTGCACTCAGCTGGAAATGACGGCCCTAGTCACTAGTGTGTGACCCGTTTAGCACCTCAGCGCGAGGGCCACAGCAGTGGGGGCCACGTGTTGGACCGACCTTTCGGGAACTACTGTCGCTCAAAGAAGAATTTTCACCATGCTGATGTATCTTGAAGTCGTAGAATAAAATTAAGGCGGACAACTGGCAAGAGAAAACAGTACAAGCAAAGTATGAAGTATGGTTTAACTTCGTGGAGAGAAATGAATACGCAATATTTGACGAGGTTGCACGAGAATGGGGAGCCTGGGATGATATTTGTGTAAAGCCTAAAGTGAGAGCTAGGCGGGGTTTTTCCAAGCCGTGCTAGAAGTTTTATAAGATAAATAGAGGCCCGGAAGGATACGAATGGCGACGACACCCCGGGCTACCACTACCGAGCAATGAGAGAGATAAGGATGGCGAAAGAGAGGCATAGTTATTATAGAATAATCGTTCAAGCGTTAAATTATAGAATTATCAGGGTTGGGATTTGAGATTCTGTCTACCTATCTCTGATCGGAACATATCCGTTGCTGTGGCGGGGGGTGTTATGGTCGAGGACGGGCATTCATGTCTCAGAGCCGCACTAGCCCCGCTGTGATTTAAATGCATAATATCTAAGCGTCTACCCATGAAGCTGCAATGCTCTGGGCGGCACGGTGTCGGACAGCTTCGTCGCGCACCAAATAATGCCCCCTCTGGGTATACTCAAAAGAAACAACTTGGCTTACGTTTTCAAATACCCGGCGTCGAATCGCTCGCTGGCATTCGTTCCAACCTTTCCGTGTTCTCATCCCTATGTTGTTTACGTACGACACACAAAATACATGATCGCGCTTTGGCTGCGGCAAAGGCAGTCCCACTAACCATAATTGAACTCTGGCGCTCTTGCGTGGCCGCAACCGCAACGCCGAGCCGCTGTTTTTTCTTTCCTTCGACGCCATCGTCATCCGTTGCTCCTCAACGCCATTAAACAAAAGCAAGAAATTGTGCCAAGGGTAAGAATGTCTCTCAAACCCCGAAGCTTTGGGAGCTGCAGTTTGCCGATTGCCACGACGCCAAGGGCCGTACGACCTCCCCGCCCCTCTCAACTCTCTCCACCCCTACCCCGTCCACTTACTTAGACTTCCGATGGAGTTTTTGGTGCAGCCGCCAAAGCCACCACAACCACCGTCTCGCCATCAATTCCTTCAAGCCCAACCGCCAAGCGCCAATGCTCGCATCATGACCAGCGTTACTGTCCCAACCCTTCCATCTCCATCTCCCTATATACAATATCCTCCCTCGGCACTACCACACGAAGAGGAGCAACAACCGCTGCATCAGTCACAGCTGCGGCAACAGCAGCACAAGGCTGGAGGGTCAACTGGGTAGTTGTCAGGCTTTGGCCCTCTTCCATGTGATGAAAAAAACCCAGAGAGCAGGGAAGGGAAGAAGAAGGCTCGCGAGCTAAGTCACGAATTGAAAGTCTACTTTCGCACCTGTTTCCAATCCTGGGAAGGCCATCCTTACGACCGAATTTTTTTTTTTAAAGCTTCGCGATGCGCACAGGGGTGCCGAGACCCGTCATCACCAAGTACTACTATAACGATCGCCGCCGGAAAAACGCACTATTGCTGGAAAAGAGAGGGAGGGAGGGGTAGATGAATCAATGTAAGGAAGGGAGGGAGTGAAAGTGTTACTGATGCAGTCTGCACTTGCTCATCATTTTCTGTCTTTTCATCTCTTTCCCTTCCTCTCTGTAAGTCATGAGTTCTACCATGACATAAGTAACCACATAGCTCCTCCCACCACTGATGCTGGCACTGGCACCAAGCGCGGTCGCCGCCAACCGCTTGGTGATTTCGCCGACAGTATAGGCAGTATTGATGCATGTGCCGTCGATAAGAGATTTAAGGAACCCAATCAGATAATAGGAAAAAACAGTGGGATGGGCCACACGAAGAGGACGCGAGTGTGGGGTCCCTGCACCGACCAGAAAACCAGCGAGGGAGGAGGAAAAGGTGAGGGAGGAGGAGGAGTTGGCACCGAACCTTTCAGCATGATTTTTTTCCAGCAGCAGCACAAGCACATCTAAGTGACCCTCGCCTGTGCCACGATAGTATCTTTTCGAGTGTCACTGTCTGGCCTTTACCGTCCATGCAGTCCCTGATGCCGATGACTTATGACGATGAGGGCCTTTCCTCCTCTCCTCCCTATCTTGAGCCGCAGGCCCCATGTATAGATCAAATCAAACCAGTGCTTCTTCAGCAGCAGCAGCAGCAGCAGCAGCAGTAGCAGCAGCAGTCGCGGCAGGCGGAGGATACGACAACATCTTTTCCGTTGATACTGGAGGAGACAACAAAGGCGACGACGATGGACACGGCGGCGGTCCCGGCTGGTGCTGCTGGTGCTGCTGGTGCTGCTGTTGGCGTAATGATTCCACCTGGTCCATTTAATGGTGGTGTCGGTAGAAACCAAGGAAAAGAAGTAGTTACCGTCGCTCTTGGTAACTCTTAACAGGAACAACAGCTGAAGCAGCAACTGAAACAACGATATCCGCCACACAAGCATCGACTGCAGCTGCAGCAGCAGCAGCAGAAAACACTTCTAGCGGTGTCGTTCGGCATATAGAGGGAAATGACAGAACAGGGACAAGCAGAGGGGCATAGAGATAGATGGAGAGAGAAAAAGCTCAACCAGCCACGCCTCATGAGGAAAGGAGGGGACGACTGTCTTTCTTTTTTGGAGGAAAAGTGAAACCCGGAAAACCACTACGTACACACAACTTGTAAAAAAATCTACATGGCACATGTTATATTTGTTATCGCAAAGCTGGAAGTATCTTCTCCATCTTCTTTCTTCGCGTAGGCCTATATCATCAATTTGGCTCTGTCAAAACTTCATACGCCCGCTTCTCCAAAGCCGCCAGCAGAGGCAAGTGGGCGGGGGAGGCCGGCAGACTGCAACTACTAAAGACCTGCTGCCCCGTCCGCTTCGCCAAACGATGTGCCATTGACTGGCACTGATCATTGTCGGGGGCATCCCGCAAGAGGGTGGAGGATACGGGGAGGTTGTCATAAGGGGTCATGGTTGCCACACATAACGAGCCCATGGGCGGGGCATTGCCGGCTTCTCCAATCCAGATAAAGCAGCACCCGTCCCCAACGAGTAGATGCATTGACGCCACCAAATCCCCCTCCGTGCTCCGCTCCGTCGCCGTGTACAGCTGCATATGCTCCCTTGGAGGAGCGGTGTGTGGGGCTGTAGGGAGGGCGGAAGGGGAGTAAGAAAAGGGGAGTTTTTAGAGGGGTGCAAAAACCGTGGCTTACAAGGATTTTGAAGTGTAGCCTACCGCCACCCAATCGAAACCATAAAAGGAGCGCCAGACCAGGCCAGGATGACTTACCCAATGACGATAACGACGATGATGCGCAGGTGGAGGACGAGGTACTCATCGAAGCAGGAGGAGCCATGCGGTTCGCCGGCGCGGGTACAGGAGACTCCTCAGCCATCTGTCGGCTTGATGAAGATGCTCCTGTAACACTGTTTTATCTGTGGTGACGAACAAGTTATTCTGAACAATTGAGGTCCTGCAGCTGCGGAATGCCCCCCATCGCATTTGTTGGGGTGGGGCCCCCGGGACCATTATTGCGTAACATACCATAATTGTCAATTTTACGGAAATCCAGCACCACCATTTAAATCAGCTTTTAGATTTGCTCCGACATAATAATTGAGACTAGGAAAACAAAGCCGTGTTCGAGAGCAATCAAAAGCTGGAAGTGGCAGACCACATCTGGAGACCCCTTCAGAGGACCGACCACCATCAAAACTTGACCAAATATGGATGCAAAAAAATATGCTTATTATTTATATTATACAGATTATTTATTGAGTACACAGGCTAAGTTTGGCGTGATTCCATGGTGTGTGTATGTTGATTATCCAATTTTGACCTCTTTACAAGCCTTTTGGTTGCCTTATGCCAATATTACGGATGATAATTACATCACCATCTGGATGGACGGACGGCGAGCATGAGCAGCCTCAGCCTCCCCTCTTCTCACACTACCTCTCACCGTACCAAGAAAGCTTTTAAACAACCTTTCTCCACACGTGCATATACATCCACCTTTCTTTGATGCCACGGCTGCACCTGACGGCGTCGGAGTGGCCAAGGCACGATTGTGAAGGAGGCACAAGACTGAAGCCATGAGGCACGAGAAGATGGATGGCGAAACAGGAAGCAGAGAAGGGCAGAAAAATTCCAGGGGATTGGAGGGTCTGGGCAGCGTACGTTGTATTGCCTTCACTGATGCCGATGCGGTGGAGAGTGGCGCAGCCGGACTAGCACACCCTGCTTGGATGCTCCTTGCACCTTCACCCGACACTCCTTCTTTCTCCATGCCTTATCACATACTCATTCCAGCGCTTTCCTGCACACCTTCCCGTACAGTGCAAGGATGACCTTCGATTCCAAAGAGGTGATCATCGACGGCCGTGGTCATCTGCTTGGCCGGCTGGCCTCTATCGTGGCCAAGGAGCTTCTTTCGGGCCAGAAGGTGGTCGTGGTGCGATGCGAGGAGCTTATGATCTCGGGCGGCCTGACGCGTAACCACACCCGCTACATGCAGTTCCTGCGCAAGCGGACTAATACCAACCCCACGAAGGGCCCCTTCCATTATCGTGCCCCATCCCGCATCCTCTGGCGCACCATCCGTGGCATGGTCCCCCACAAGACCTTCCGTGGCGCCCAGGCCCTCGAGCGCCTCACGGTACGTGCTGCTGCATAGGTGCAGGAGCAGAGGAGAAGAGGAACAAGAGCTCTTGAAGTAGGCCGCTCATCCATTATAGTTGCCTGAATCAAAATGGTTTCTGCTTTATGACAGGGTAGAGGATCAGAAAGGTTTTACGTTGATGTGTGACATGTGTGACACACTTCACTTGTGATAAATGATCAAGCGATTGATAGTACAGAGCACATCATGAATGGCATGTATGCACTTTCCTTTCCAGCAGGGCGACCTTACCTTTATTCCTGATATATTTACACCACCCTCTCATCAAAAACAGACTTTTGAAGGCATCCCCGCCCCGTTCGACACCAAGAAGCGCGTGGTCGTACCTCAAGCCCTCAAGATCCTCCGCCTCAAGCCCGGCCGTCGCTTCTGCACCCTGGGCAAGTTGGCACACGAGGTGGGCTGGGGCCACCGGGACCTGGTGGCCCGTCTGGAGTCCAAGCGAAAGATCAGGGCTGAGGCGTTCTACCAGCAAAAGAAGGCAGGCACTGCTGCCAAGGCTCTTGCCGAGCGCAAGGCCGCGTCCGATCTCGCTGCAGTCAATAGTGTTCTAGCTGGCTTTGGCTACCACGTCGCCCCTACCCCTACTGCGGAGCGCATCGCCGCGCCTGTGAAAAAGGCTAAGTGAGCTCTTCTGATGATATTGGAGGAGGGTTGGGAAAAAGAATAGGGTTTTTTGTGTGCACGCCCTTGTCCTTGCCATGTTTTGAGTACAGAAGCAAACGTACGCTTCCTGTTCAACTCAGGTACTCGTCGGGAGTAAGAGAATAGGTGGCTACGAGACATGAACAACTACAAAATGAGAAAAACCTCTCGGCTTGCTGTTTTCTTTTGCATGTTTTTTTCCCTTTTTCTGGCTTTGACTGTATTTGGTCCTTCCCTTTTTTGGTTGCATAGGTCCTACTTTTAGCTTTGAAGCCTCAGCATCAAGGACATGCTTGTGCCTTTTTGGGTTGGTGGACGACGGCTTGCGTCCCATATTTTTCCTTGGGCGGACGTCCCATATTTTTTCTTGGGCGGAGCAGCCCCACCGTTCTTTGCCCCTCCCCCCCCCATCCTCAAGCAATATTACGACATATATGAAAGGAAAAGATATAACATAGAAGCCACCCCGACTTTGGAGGGAAATCAGCAACACACGACCTTTGGGTGGAAAATGAGAGGATGGCGGAGCTGCCAGGAAAATATTCATGGAAAAAAAAAAGTTAAAATGACTGTAAGAAGTCAATGTTTCAGGATGATGCTCTATCAAATGTGGGTCTGCCTTGAGATCTATTTTTCTTTTTAAAGGGGGAATTACTTGTTTTTGGGGCTCTCAGAATAATAGCCTTGCGGCCTTCTGCTTCGCGTTTCTACACTACTTTCCCTGTTGCATGCAATTTTATCGTCGTGCGAGCACAGTCGGAGAGGCGGGTAAAAACTGTCTTTCTGTCGTGTAAGTCTGCTTGACGTCGTTTCATGGTCATTCCGACAGGATGGTAAGCCTTCAAATGGGCGAATACAGGGGAAAAAGAAAAAGTTCAAAAGTGAACTTCGTTGAACGATCTTACACGAAATACCTGAAGGCGCCTACGCGTGGCAACCAAACAATTTAAGAAGATCACACATCGCAAGAAAACTAGGACCCTTGCGTAGTATTTCTATTCCGGCACCTCCAAGACGATTCACAAGTTTTTTTGAGACACATGTTTTTCAAGCGTGCGATCGAAGCAGGAGGCGGAGCATCCAGGCGTCCGGCTGTGCGTGCTGAGGGCTGTCCTTGACACCACCCACCGAACAGATATCCACCCCCCCCGCCATCTATCACGCATCACATGTAGGTTTATCTATGTACAAAAAATCCAACAATAAGTGTCATTCATCATTCATATTAAAAAAAGCCAAGCACTGTACGAGGATGGATGCGTAAACTAGCTCCAAGAAAAACAGCCGGCGGAGGACGGAGGGCGAGTTGAAGCAGTACGCATGCGGTGGCAAGCAGGCTCTCATCGGCCTCTCGATCCCTTCTGGAAAGCCTCTAAGTGAGCCCCTGAGACGCCCGATTAACGCTGCATTGCATCATAATAGCGAAGGAGATGTTGGCTTGCCAACCGTACCACTGGCAATCATTTGCTATGGTTTCCTGCCAGAGCCACGTGAAATCGGTTTTTAAAATTCATGAATTCGCCTGCTGTCTGCTGACTGGCGCTGACGTCCCCCTTTCGCATCTCCTCATGTTGTTTCTCCTTGCTTCTCTTTACCCGGGGCCTAGTGTCTTGTTTCCGCCTGGACCTGCAGCCTACACACTTTATCCTCCACAAACAAATATACTGACATGATCTTTTTACCCGTAGCACTACTCACCATGTACACCCTTGCCCAGGTTTACCCACCCTCTCCTGCTCTTTTTTGCAGGCAGAAAGCGTGCCACTCGCCGTCTGCCCCTATAGCATGCCCAGCACAAACCCCACAAAAACAACCCATGCATCACCAAATCCACAGTAATATGGCCATCGATGGCACATCTGGCCGGGTCACCCAGCGCAAGCGCAAGCGCCCCTTACCGGCCTCCGACTCCTCGAAAAGCACCACGACAAACTCGGCGCCGCAAAGAGGGGGTACGTGTCCCAAGTCGGCCTCCTTGTCGAGCAGTGCCACCACCAACAGCCTCTCAGGCAATAAGAAACGAAGCCGCAGCAATACCACACACAATGGGATGTCTGGTGAAGGCGACGAGATGGCGGCCGAGGACCTGGACGTCGACGAGGAGGACGGCGGCCGGGGCGCAGCTGCCTGCCTGGAGAGCTCATTGACCTCAACAGCTGGAGGACACGGAGCCACAGGAAAGACCTTCACACGAGCCATCGACAAGCCCCGCGCACGATCTGAGATAGTACGACAGGTGGAAAAGCTCGTGTCTAACATGTTCAAGGAGTTGGACGTGCTATTGCGGGCCGAAAACATAAACCGACGCGTTATGGTAAGACCACCCCGATCTTTTGGAACGGAGGGGGGGAGCAAGGAGGGAGGGAGGGTTACCTCACAAAATGAATTGCATACACACTATCCTGTAATCGCAAGTGAGTTCATGAGCATTCTATCCTCCCATACCCCTCCCTTCTCTTCATTTAGTACCGGTGGAGTGGCGCAGAACGCAGCAGTTCCGGCGCCATAGGCGAGGGCAAGGCCAGCTACTGCACCTGGGGCCGAGAGCTCATAAAGCAGTACATCGAAGACGCCATCGAGCTCGTCCGCACATCTCTCACTATGGGAGACTGGGACAATTCTGTGGAGGCTGCACGGCGTTTGACACTGCAGTATTTAGGAAAAGCTGCCGAGCGTTTCATCATTGAAAATGAGCCCGTGCTCCACGCCGAGGTCATGAACACGCTTGGCAACCTCTGGTTCGCCCTTCTCCCCTATATGCCCCCTCCCCAACGCCATCAATTTCGCCGCCTGGTCGCCCGCATCCGCAAAACCAACATCAGCAGCCGCAGCAGCAGAAACAACAAAGTTGGAAATGCGAGTTGCACCAGCACCGCAGCGGCCTGTACGGGCATTCTGGCTAGCGGTGGTGCTTGGGGCGCTGTCAACCACAGCCTTGCTCCTGCCGCTACCTGCGTAGACCCACAAGGACAGCAACTGGAGCTGCAGCACCCTGAGCCACCGCCGCCGCCGCAGCAGCAACAACACCTATACCAGCATCAACCGGAGCAACAGCAGCCGCAGCAGCAACGACAACAGCCACAACAACAACAGCATCACAGTGGGAGCCTTGCGGTCTCTTTTCGGTGTGCTTTGCAGTTCGCAAAGCTGGACTTAAGCCCCGAGGCGTTAGCGGTGCAGGGCCCGCATGAAACACAGAACAAGCTAGCTGCTCTGTTGGTGTCGGATGTGTATGAATGTGATGCATATATCTGTTTGTGGAAGGTATCGGAGGTTCTCGCGGGGTTGAAGGATTTTCAGGTATTGTGTCAGGAATTTAGGCTCAAGGCCTTGGACGCGGAGATGTGGCGATGCATGCTTTTGGAGGAGCAGGAGTCTCGGCAACGGGGGGGAGGAGGCAGTGACGATGAGGATGATGAGGATGATTATGACAGTGAGGAGGAGGAAGAAGAGGATGAGGAGGGTGGCAAGGCTGAAGTGGTGGATAACAAGGATCGATTAAGCATTAGCAAGCTTGCGACTATTCCGGGGATCATGGGTATGAAAAAATTTGAGAACATGCAAATGATCTGTCAACACCGCTCCATCAACACCACGACCCGTTCTCGACCAACCGGCCCCTTCAACAACAATACCACCACCCTCACATCCACATCCTCCCCCGGCGATGTCGGCGAATATAACACGTGCTGCATTCCAAACCCCGCCTCTATCTCCCACATCCAACCGGTTCATCCTGCCTCGTCCCCCGCTGTCATCGTCCTACCCACTACAACACCAGCAACTCTACCGAAGAAAACAGCAGCTGCTCCCTCTTCTAGGTTTTCCAATATTCGCCGTTCTTCGGATCGGGAAGGACAAGAGAGTGGGTCCCGCGTGGCAGGAGCTGAGCGGTGGCGCACTAAGGCGGCGTTGGAAGACGGGGAAGTGGACCAATACATGGATTTTATGAGCTTGCATCAGCACGAGTACCGAAGGGTGGTAACACCTGATTTTTTATTCCGTGTACGGACTTTTTTAGAGGCTTTTGAGACAACTCCAAGCGCTCTGCAGGACGGGAGAGATGGGATTAGAGGTACAAATATTGCTGACGCAGCGGCGGCGCCGTCCTTGTCGCCTTCGAGCTTGCTCTTCGTGAGGTCGCGACCGTTTTTATACCGCGTTGCTACTATTATCCCGACGGGACAGCTAGACGGGTACCTTGACTTGTTATCGTCTAAAATCGGCTTTCAAGCCACACTTCTCCTTCTTGAGCCTCTGCTGATGGACGAACAAGAGATCTTTTCCACGGGTCGAGTCACCCAGGCGTTGGAATGGGCGATAAACCATGAGGAAGGAAGGTACTTGGCAGTCTTCTCTCGCCTCATCCTCCCCCGTATCCAGTCCCGCACGCAGCTTGAGCGGATTGCCTGTCATGCCGTGGTCTATGGGCAAGCCTCCCTCGCTGTCATCGATCGGGCTTTGGCGCGTGTTCCCAGAAAGAACTACGAGGGTATGGCCCTCAATCTGTGTCGGCGGGCAGTGCAAAACTGGGGACCTGGTACCCGTGGCGTGCATTTGATGGTACTTCGTGCACTGCAGGGCATGCCTAGCCTGGGTTTGTACCTCAAGTGCCGTGGCTGTTTCTCGGACCCGTTGCCAACGTTGGTCCGCCCCCTCCTTCATCAGCTCGACCCTATGGGCGAGCTTTCGATTGGTATTCGCCTCGTGGAAGGCGTTGTCCAGTCGGCTGTCAAATCTATTGTGGCCTCGTTGGAAGCCAGCAGTGAGGGACCCGAGCGTCTCGCGAAGGCTAAGAGGTGGATGGATTTTGCCTTCGCCGGTGTTCGAGGTGGACAGTTCCCGCCGTGTGTGTTGGAGCGTTTGTTTTCAAATCAGATTTTTTTACTTGCTGCGTTGGGGCCGCCGTCGGCGGACATAAGTTGTGTGGAGGCGGTGGCTGGTTGCTTTTCGAAGCTTGCGGAGTTGAGCAGGACTCATTCTACTGCTATTGCTGGGCCGGTGCAGGCAATAATGAACACCTACACTACCCATCCGCAAAAGCACTTGATTTGGAAGGCAGCGAATGAAAAGGGGATTGAAGTGGCCGCTTGAGTGAGTGAGTGGGAATGTGTGAATAGTAATGGAAATATGAGGAAGAGACAGCCGCATTTTGTCGCCTCGCGTGCTGCTATGTGGATGAGAAGAGAGAGAAGGGAGAGAATGAGAAAAGGATAAAGCATGCAGACTTGTCTCTTGATGACCATGCCTTGTTTGTTTTGTTGTGTACCATAGTGTCTTCTTGTCGCGGGTAAAATAACGTCAATATCATTCTCCACACAGACATATGTGTCTTCCGTCGCGTAATTTTGTGCGTGCATGGGTTCTGATCTAGTCCATGCTTGTAAAAATTCGAATCGAAAGTGGAAAGATGAGATTGATTGGAATTAAAGGAACCAATAATCGTGTGGTGAGGGTAAGAAATAACACCAAGCAAGAGTAGAATGTGCAAATGAGGACTGCCGTTTAAGGAGACAGACTCACGACCTAGGTTTCCACTATATGCGTGAGAGATATGCCACCTGTATTAAAAAAGCAGTGAACAATGAAAAGCTACTCGCTCTATGTTGGATACATTTTCCTTGCTTCGTTGATTTACTTCTTTATGTAGCTCTCGGCCCGACTGCTGCCTTTTCCTGAATGTGAGCGCTATAATCAGGCAAGTCGCTCCAGGGCTTCATGTTTATCTCGCTTTGAATGTACGTGTTTGATTGATTGTATGATTGACTGGTTCTCTTTTTCTATGCATTCCTGTCTGTGATATCTTTCCATTACATCTTACCCTTTTTATTTTCCTTCTTTCTTTCATCTCTCTCGTTTTTAACAAATGAACACCTACACAAATCTCAGAAATTTACTCGCATATCGGACCATGGAGCCTTTCCCTTACACTCGCTTCTTCTTCTCCTCCCTCTCAGACTCTCCCCCCTCCTCCTTATCTTTGTCGTCATCTTGAGGGATTTCTTTTCCTTGATTGTATATATGTATGTTATTCGAGGTAGTAAGACAAAGATTTACGAAACAGGCCCCACCTTCTCACCTCTCATCATATAAGACGACAACCTTCATCCGTGCCTCGAGATCTTTTTTACCTGTGATGTCGTTACCGATATCCTCAAATCTCTCCGTGCTGATGCTACTGTTGCTGCCGCTGTTACTGCTGCAGGTGGTAATGGTGGTGGTGGTGGTTGTTGTGGTGTGCTGCTGCACCACCGCCTCCTCCTCCACCCCTCCTATCTTTTCTTCACCGCCTCAACTTCCCGTCCTGTCCAATACGTCTACATATTTACACTCCTTTACACAACATTACCGCCCACCACCCCCATCTCTCCGCCTCTCAACTTAGCCTCCTCCAGCTTACACACCTACCACGGCTTATTAACCACCCAATCCCCTTTCAACTTCCTCCTCCCCTCCCCCCCCCCCTCCTGCTCCTCCCCTTCCTCCTCCTCCTTCTCCTCCTTCTCCTCCTCCTCCTCCTCCACCAGCACCATCTCCCGTCTCTTCCAACGACCGTTGTATCGCCTCCATCAACATCAAGTCCTCCACGTGCTGCAAATGAGCCGGCACTCCAAAGGACTCCAGCAAGGCCCGGCGCATCACAAAATCCTCGTGCGCTCGCGGGTACGATTGCGCTTGCGCCGCCCGTCGCTCCACCTCTTCTCCTCCTCCACGCCCTACTCTTTCTCCACCGGCACCTGCGCCGCCACCGCCCTGGCAGTCTGCGCCTCGAAAAGAAAAGAGCAATGCTGTTGCTGCCGCTGCTGCTGCCGTCGTATTCTCTCCTAGTTCTTCTCCTAAAGTTGGGGTGAGGTGCTGCTTCCGCATTTCCTCTTCAATCTGACTCCGCTGCTTGACGGTCGCATATGGAATGACGCCCATGTAGCTATTCTTGCTGTTGCTACTGCCTCTTAGACTGCCGGCAGTGGTGCGGGAGGAATTGATGTGACTCTCACTTTCAACTCTACTGTTCTTGGCCGTATAACCACTGCCTGATGCCGCACACGGGGCAACAGGAGAAGCAACAGCGTGAGCGGCTGGTCCAGAGGATGTTTGCGTCGCAACGGCCCACGCCTCCTGAGCCTCCTCCTTCGATCTACTGCTGCTAAACATAGCAACAGGGATCGACTGAGGCGAGGCCGTCAAAACGTCATAATGACGAATGTTGGCTAGCTCTTGAGTTGCCATTTTTTCCTCGTCGTCCGTCCCGTAGAGAATTTGGAGTTTGGAATTTTGGCAATAAGGACAGGGAGAGGTCCCCTTTGGCTTCCGTACCTGCAAATAGCATTCAGTACACAATCCGTGACGACAGCAGCTCGTGCGGTTGAGTACCACGTGGCGCAAGAAGCAGATGGGACATTCCTTAGTGCCGTTGTGCTTGTCTTCCAAACCGGCGAAGCGTGGAGCAAGTTTGCCGTCAAGGATGAGCTTGCGCACTACCTTGTCCTCCCAGGCGCAAGACGGATACAGGCCAGTAGGTTTGGTGAATCTATGTGTAGAATTAGAGGAGGGAGGAAAATTGATTTCACTGCGTGGAGTGGACGAGACAAGGAAGAAAAGCCAGCTCCAAGGAGCTGGCATTGAGGACAAGACCACGACGCTCACAAAGAGGCGCCAGACTTTCCTATGCTAGTAAACCACGTCTTATCGAACAGGGAAAGGCGATAGCCACAAACGTGGAGACGATTACAGTTATGCCCTGTATACCAGAAGCCATCCGCCACAGGACACAACAGAAGGGAAGGAACGGTCCGAACAAGCACCTCGCCCTCCCTCCCCCTTCTTCCCCCTCCCTCCCCGAGCTCAAGCTTGCTCCCTGAGGACTTACCTCTCCAATTCCTTGATCACGTGTGCCCGCTTGTTGTGACTGGAGTGCATTAGCCCCATGTTACTGTGTGTGGTGGAATCTGGAAGCTTGTTGCTAAAGTGATGATGACGTGAAGCGTAATTGCCTCGCAGGCGGGCCCGCGAGGCGGTATGGGCGCTATGGCAACGAAATCTACGGATGGTTATGTAGGTGCACACAGGGGTGAGTGCGAAGGTGGTATAAGGAAGAGCATACTTCGTAATTTCGAGTCAGAATTATTGCGCCCCGCTCGCCTGGCCCCGCTTCAAGCGACGACCTGCCGCTTGGTGAGGCTAGCTTCCTTTCGTTCTGAGAGTCAGAGTGATATTTTATTTTGCGTCTAAGTCGAGATGCTCAGAACCAACTCAGGTGCTGCGACGTGCAAATTGGCTGCATGGGGGTGCTGGAAACCTGTAGAGTTTTTTTCCAACAAAGCTTCTGAAAGGCGAAGAAGGGGATAGACGATAAGATGTATATATTGCATATTTCACGGTCCACGTCTCTTCTCCCTCCATGCCACACGCCATACAAAATTTCACAGGAACGGAAAGTCATGGATGCCGGCAGCAATTTAGAGCTCTCTGATCCTAGTGCCATAATCCAGGTACTTTTTTAATTGTGCTTGGAACTGTTGAGTGGAGTGCAAATGCTCGAAAACCCCTTTTCCCCATCGCCCTGCCCGGTACCCCTCATACTCCAACCATCCATGCCAAGCACAGGTGTTCCAGAGACTTCAAGGAGAATGTCAGCAGGTACGTTATTGTGTAAATAAGCGGGCTAGGGAGGCTGATGAATGACAATCTTGGTTAGCTATGATGGTTTGGCTTCGAGCACCCTGGGGCCTGGAGAAAGAGAATTTTCAGGACCAATCCATTTATACAGCGAAACCCTATGTTTTTCTCAATCTCTTAGTGGAATGAACGTGTACCCATAAATGGAAACATAGATGTCAATCAGTGACCATAAACTTAGAAAGGACAAACATTAGCCAAAAAAGTCATGTGTTGGGCCCTCTCCCATACTTGATGGTTTTGTGCTACAGCGGAAAATGTGCCGGAAGGACAAGTTGCTGCCCGAACCTTGCTCCTCTTTGTGACTGCTTGACTGATCAATCTACTCTTCAACCTACTCCCTCCGTTGTTATGATCTATGACAAATGCTCACACATCCATCTCTCTTCCGACCTGTACACAAACAGATGGCGACGAAGCTCCACGAGCTGGAGCAAGAGTGCAGTGAGCACGAGCTGGTCATCCAACAGCTAACGCCGCTGGACCCGTCCCGCAAGGCGTACAGATTGGTCGGGGGGGTCTTAATGGAGCGGACGGTTGCCGAGGTCTTGCCTATTCTAAAAGAAACAGCGTCAAAGCTCAGGACGATTGTCCCTCAACTGGACGAGGCCTTGGTGAAGAAGCAGAAGCAAACGAGGGAATGGCGGGAAAAGTACAACATTAGAGCACAGAGTCCCAAGGAGATTCAGGCAGCGCAACAGAAGGCCGCGGCTGCTGCAGGTGCTGGTGCGGATGGAGGGGAGGGGTCGGGAGGAGGGGTGTTGGCATAAAGGTAAAACTTATTCCATATGTTATATTAAAATTCTTTTTTGAAAATGCGAAAAAGCGAGGGGAATGATGCCTTACGTTTTTGACTTGCTTTGGACAGTGGTATTTTCTGTTCCCCTCTTCTTAGCTTCATACTTTTTTTACGTCCGCCGGGTAGGAGGTATTGAGCAATGCATGTGTTGCGTGTTGGGATAAAAGAAATCTCTCTTTCACAAATAGCATGTGAATTCTACCTAGGCATCTATAAAAACCAATGGACAATAGGCGCGCCTTATGAACCCCCATCTCTCTACTCCTCTTCTCATGCCTCGCATTCACTAACTCAAGCAGCTACGGCGGGGTGTTGCGGCGGCGATTGGCCCACATGCAGTTCTGGTTCCGATGCTGGCGTGGCCGGTGGTGATGCTGCATTGACAGACACAGAGGGCGCTGTCTGCTGCTGCTGTTGATGGGGAGGGGAAGGGTTGTAGATTGGTGGTGGAGAAGGAGGAGGCTGGGCGTGGGTGGGCGTTGGTGGAGGAGGTGGGAAGGGAGGACCCGGCATGACGCTTGTGGGCATTACGTCCTCGTCCCCATACATGTTGGGCGTTATTCGGACGCCGCGAGTGGGGCGCGGACCGTAATTTCCTGCGTTGCTACTCGCTGCCCCCGGCCCGGCTGCTCCATCCCCACCTCCATTATTCATTGGGTTTGGAGGCGCGCCAGTAAAGCCCGAAGCAAAGTCAGAAGGCCCCCCCCTATTCATTGAGTTATTTCCTCCTGCCCCCCCCCCCCCTCCTTGACCGGCTGCTACTTGCTCGAGTTCGTTTTGGTAGTCCACCACACCAGTGATCAAGCTTTGCCCTAGCTCTTTGGGCACCAGGTCGAGGTGCGTGGTGGGGTAGGCGAAGCGACAGCCGCACTCCGTCACTACACGTGTGATTTCCATCAGGGCAAGCTGTTGCAGGTAGAGGTACTCGTCCAAGCTCTTGGTTGCAAAGTAGCAGGACGCGGTAAGGCTGAGGCAGTAGGAGCCGAATTGCGTGAAATGCACACGAAAGGGGGAAAGGACATCCACCTTTGGCAGAACACGCAAGGCCTTTTTAATCTCCAGGATGATTTCTGGCAAGGTTTCAAAGTCTTGATAGCGTAGAGTAAAGGATGTTTCGAACCTCCGGTGCGTGATTCTGTCCATGTTTGTGACCATCGTATCGACAAACACTGAGTTAGGCACATACGTCGGTCGCGTATCCCTGCCTCGAAGCCGGGTCTGGTAGAAACCCACCCGCTCTACTTTTCCTTCATAATGCGTGCCGCGAGTGGTAAATGAAACCATGTCCCCCGGGGTGAACGGCTCAGTGAACAAAAGCATGACCCCCCCGAAGAAGTTGCTGACCACGTCCTTGGACGCCAGCCCGAACGCCAGCCCTCCGAATCCACCAAAAGCAAGCGTAGAGGAGAGGGGCACCTTAAGAAAAGAGGAAACACACTCAATGCACGAGAAGGTCGCCAAGATCCAGAGCACGACGGAAGAGGACCGATCAATGATGTAAGAGCGACGACGGTCTTCTTGGAGAGAGGGGACCCAGCTGGTGAGGTACTGCTTCTTGACTTCATTTACAAAATACGCGCCATATGCAATATAGAGTAGAGAGGCCATCAGCCGCCCAGAGTCCGCCCGGACGCGCCAGCCAATGTCGACGAGCAAGGAAAGTACCACATTGATGATGTAGGTGACGCCAATGAAGGAGGTGAGAGTGCCGAGTTTTGGTTCCATGAAACCCAGCACTGAGTCCTCGTACGGACGCGGCTCGTCTAAAATCCCCCCGCGCTTCCACAGGAACTGGTGGAATGCATGTAAAGCCCGGCAAGCCTTCCGGTACAATAGGCGAGTGGTGAGAAACAATAAGAGGTCACGGGGATTGATCAGTGCCCGTAACGCCAGAGGCAAGACGTTCCAAACCTGTTCAACCACAGCCTTAGTGTTTGGAAAAAGCTCAATTGCCCGTCGCACCGGATCGAGGATCAGCACTGTCAGCGGTCCTTTCCGTGCCACGGGCGGGGCGGCCTTGGGCTTGAAAAGCCAGCCAAGGAGCATGGTTGGAGCTGGGCGATGCCGTCTACTGCCATGTAGCAAGGATGAGCGGAAAGGAAGGCCAGGGTGTTGATCCAAGCGGTTGGCGCGAGTATGGAAGATTGATGGCTTGAAAGATTGCACCGATTGCGGGACCAGCAGCAGGAGGATGGCAACGAGAAGGTAGGGGATGAAGGAAAAGTAGAGGGATGAACGAAGTGGGGTCGTCTTTCTCGAAAGGGAAGATGGCGATGATGACAGCGGGAAGACTGCTTGAGACGGGTTATCTCCCACAACTGTCACCACCGTCCTCAACGGCGCACATGATCTCGAGGAGGACTGTGGCGACAATGAGGACATAAAATAATAAAAAGGACCGTGGCCGATGGGGTTTCCGAGAGCCGCTGACGATGATGACGGACGCTGTCGCTCAGCGGTGGCGTTCTTCCAATCCCAAACACATATCGACAGCGTCCGTTTGATGGTCATTTCTTGGTAAGGATGTATCTATGTGCCCAGGCAGGAAAGCGGAGAGGCGTCGACCGATATGCCACGTAGGCAAGTTCACCCTCCCACGTTCGCGCGTCTCGATTTGGCTGTTTGCTTTGGATGTACTGGGCGCACACGCCTTGCGCAGGGCTCACCGCCTACCTGTACTCTCCGGATTGACTCAGAGGTATGCGTCGGGCCTGTCATATGGTTAGGGGAGGGGCATAAAGGATGAGAAGAGTACGCATTGATGATTGGTGAGGTCCTGGCGAAGCCCATTTTCGTGCCGAGGGGCATTTTGACCGGCCCTCTGCGCCTCTAAAATGCGAGGCGGAAGAAGAATTACAATGCATACTGGTGGTTCTCGGGAAAGGGTCTTGTACGTGGCCCTTGCATTCGTGGTCTATGTGGACCAACACTCAAGGAGGTGAAAAGCAAGACGCGCACTCATGGAGCATCTCCAAACGGTCAAGGCAACATGTAGCATCGCCTCCAAGGAGTCCTCATCCGAAGAGAGTCTTTTCTCCACTTCCGGCCTGGCTTATTCGTCATGGACGCGCCATGGACCAACAAAGTCTAACATTCAGGTGATGCAGAGTTAGAATGAGGCTTGTGTGATAGCTGAGCACACACCGACACGGCATGCTCCAGATCCCCAACAACCTTAAAATGTAACTTCATTCATTTCCATCCTTCTGCTTCAACCACCATCCACAAGCAACTCCCGCGGTTGGTGCTTGTGCTCTTCCACCGCGGCCATTCCCGGACGCTACAACCTTTTGCCGTCGCGGATGGCCGCATCTCTTAGCGGGAAGGCCTCCTACGTCTTCTTGGGCATGTCCATGAGCAGTCAACGCCGGCAGAGGAGACCTTTGTGTCCTTATCTACTACGAAGTCACGACGCGGGGATTTTCTTGTTGCGTTGTCCAGTGCCTTCCCACGCCCCGTCCTGTCCCCTTAACTTGGCCAAATTGAATTGCGGACTGGGGAATGCCCAAGGATGCAAGGCGATTCTGCAGCTGCCAGCCAAGGGCGTGCCAGTGCAGCTGTCCTTAGGTTGGAGGACGCAGTTGTTTTTTGCTATGGCAAACAAACCTCCCCTGTGGTATTTTGTTTGGTCCACTGTGAAAGCGTTTGTTCCATGGCCGCCCGCCAAGTTTATTGTTCTGCCTGAGTCGTATCTACTCACTCATTTCCCCAGCTTAGTCGCAAGCCTGTTTTTGAGGAGAGCTGCATGTGTGCAAATCAATCGGATGGCAACCTCTCCCCTCCATATTCTGCTCCACCGTCTCATCTGATCTTTAGAAAACTCACTTGACCACCCTCTCCAACACACATCTTATAGACCCCTCTTCCCTGTATATCCAAGCAAACAAGCAAGATGAACGGCGCGCCGCTCGACCCCAAGACCGCCAAGTGGGAGGAGCTGGTCAAGCTGCTGCCCAAGGGCAACGGGGGCTATACCGCCACGGAAGTGTTTGAGGACGTGAAGGGCAGCGTTGCGTATACCTACGACGATTTGATTTTGATGCCCGCACATATTAATTTTGGTGTGAATGATGTGGTATTGGAGAGTAATTTCACACGCAAGATCGCCTTGAAGACGCCCATGGCCTCTTCGCCTATGGACACGGTAACGGAGGACAAGATGGCCATTATGATGGCCTTGCACGGGGGTATCGGCGTGGTCCACTACAACTGCACCATTGAGGATCAGGCAGAGATGGTTAACAAGGTGAAAAAGTACAAAAACGGTTTTATCCACGATCCGGTCGTGCTTGGGCCTGACAACACCGTGGGTGACGTGGACGCCATCACAGCAGCCAAGGGCTTTGCGGGCTTCCCCATCACGGAGAACGGCAAGTTAGGGGGGAAGTTGGTGGGGATGATCTCGCGTCGGGACGTGGACTTTGTCGATGACAAGGACACGAAGCTCTCTAGCCTTATGGTAACGGACGTGGTGACCGCCAAGGACGGCGTGACCCTCGAGCAAGCCAATGCCATCATCCGTACCTCTAAGAAGGGCAAGCTGCCCATTGTCAACGACGCCGGCGAGTTGGTCTCACTTATCTCCCGGGCCGACATTAAAAAGAGCCGCGACTATCCCCTGGCTTCCAAGGACGCCAACAAGCAGCTCCTTTGCGGGGCCGCCATCGGTACGCGCCCAAACGACCGGGACCGTCTCGTTGCCCTCGTCGCCGCTGGGGTGGACGTCATCATCATTGATTCGTCGCAGGGCGATTCTTTGTTCCAGTACGATATGATTCATCACATCAAAACGACTTTTCCGGCGGTGCAGGTGGTGGCTGGCAACGTGGTGACGGCCCACCAAGCCTTTAACCTCATAAGGGCTGGGGCGGACGGTCTGCGCGTGGGGATGGGCTCCGGTTCTATTTGTACCACGCAAGAGGTGTGCGCGGCAGGGCGCGCGGCATGCTCAGCTATCTACCACACGAGCCGGTTGGCGAGCATGTTTGGTGTGCCTGTTATTGCGGATGGTGGGATCGGAAGCACGGGGCATATTGTCAAGGCCTTTTGCGTGGGCGCGTCGTGTGTGATGATGGGCTCGTTGTTGGCTGGGACGGAGGAGGCTCCTGGGGAGTACTTTTACCAAGATGGCGTGCGCCTGAAGCGGTACCGAGGAATGGGTTCGGTGGAGGCTATGGCCAAGGGGTCGGAAAAGCGTTATTTCGCTTCGGGCGCCGTCGTCAAGGTCGCTCAGGGTGTGAGCGGTGCAGTGACAGACCGGGGGTCCATGGCTCGTTATATCCCTTACTTGACCACGGGTGTGCGTCACGGTCTGCAAGATCTGGGCTCGGTCTCTTTGGCTGACCTCCACAAGCGACGGGATGCGGGTTTACTTCGGTTTGAGGTGCGCTCCCCGGCGGCACAGCGCGAGGGTGGGGTACACGGTTTGCACATGCATGAGCGTAAGCTGTTCGCATAAACGGTTGTGTGAGTAAGTGATATTGTCGGAGAGTGAGGAAAAGAGAGGAAGGGGCCTTCAGCCGCTGAAGACGAGCTGAGTTGCTAGGGTATGTACATACAGCAAGGCACCGTCTATTTTTCCCTTTGCTCCTGTTCCTGCGCAGCCCCCGTCCTCTCTTTTTCGAGGAAAGCTATAGGCATCATGCAAGAACAACAGATCAGCGAGGCGAGGCGATTCTGGAATGATAGTATCGGAAAATGATGGGTTAGAATGATGGGAATGAAACCAGAAGAAAAAATCAAGGGGCTCGTGCTGCGAGGCAACCTGGAAAAACATCGACCCGTTGCGTGTCGTGACTGATTAGTTCGCGCTTGGTGACGAAGAAAGAAAGAGTGTGCTCTCGTGCTCTGAGCGAGCTAAGCCAGGATGACGATCTCTCTTTCTCTCCTTAAAGATGAGAGGAGTGGTAGAGAGGATTGCCTTCGCGTCTGCTCTCATTAGTCCGTTTGTGATCCTTCAGAGATAAAACTGGAAGCAGAAGAAGAAAAACAAGAAAACGAAGATGAAGAAAAATAAAGAAGGGGGACTCCTTAGTGCTCCAAAGTTGTTAATGCTGCTGCTTTTTCATTTCTGCCTCGACGTTACATTCTTTGGTCGTATCCATTTTTTTTTATCACGCACTCTCTTACCATCAGATTTTAAAAACAAAAAGTGTCCATCCCCTACCATATGAAGAAAACATGTATACCTCCTCTCTATTTCTTACCACGCACACGGACCACCTTAGCATTAATGCCCGTGGTTTCACCGCCATAACTCCCCGCCTCCGAGGCCCGCACATCCCTGACCTGACCCTTGCGCTTGATAACCGCTTTTCGGTACGCCTCGCGCTTCTTTACTCGCGGGTTCCGATTTAACTTGCTTTTATACGCCGTCAATCCCCGATTCTTCAAAATATCGTGATTGATTCCACGTTTGTCCCCCTCCCCCAACGCCCCTGCTGTCAGCTCGTCCTCCATTGCGCCATACCGGGGCTCTACCGCGTACAAAGCCGCTTTCTCCGCCTTGCGTTTGGCCTTACTTGCAACCACCTCCTCATACAACGGGTCTTCCTCCATCAAACTCATCGCCTGCAAATATTCGTCCGCCTTCAGATGCGTAGTCTGCTCGGTCTTGACCCCCTTCTTCTTCTTCGTGCCGCCGATCCCAGTTTCTCCTCCAAAGCCCTCCTCGTCGTCCGCCGATGGTGCGAGGCGACGCACGCGAATCGTCTCGTCCCGCTTTCGATAAGGGATGTCTACATCTCCATCCAATTCTGCCTCGCGCCGACGCTTTTTAGTCTGCTCCTTCTGTGCAAGGGAGTTAACTGCCTTTTGCAGGGCGCTCAATCCCTTTTTCTCCCGTGGCGCCGCCTCCGCTCCACTCTCCACAGCTGTCACCGGTCGGTTGATCTTCTGCAGGGCAGTCAGTGAGGCCTGAAGCTCATGGAAATCCCCTATGTCTGTAATGGTCTCCAAACGCGCCTGCTGATCAGCGGTCTTGCGTGCCTTCTTATCCTTCTTCGACGTCACCAAACGAATGAAGCGATCCTCTTCAAATCGCCGACGTTCCTCCTCCACTTCTTCTACCTTCTGCTGCGCCGCTGTCCGCATATTTCCGCGCTCGGCTACCAACTCAGGTTTGTCGCTAAACTGCTCCGTCAGTGTCTGCAGTAACTCCGAACGCCGCAGCCTCTCCAGCTTCGTCCGCGCCGCCGCCTCCTCCTTCCTCGTCTTTTTCCGCCCGCCCTCCGCACCTTCACCTTCTCCATACGGCACCGCCGCCATCCGTGGAGGACGATACACACTCCTATCGTCAATCACATTCGCCTCTGATCTCTCCCCTTTCTCATCCTCCTCCAAATCACCACCACCAGTCTTACCCACCAAGGCGTCCGGATTAGGGCGAAAGGACAGAGGGTCCTTGTGGCCATTTGTCGGCCCGATCTCGGCCTCGGCAGGCATGGCAGCAGCAATCTGCAAGAGACGATCGAGTTGATATTTGAGCTTGGCATCGAGAGGCCTCATTTTTTCTAATGCAGCACGGAGCTCTAGCAGCTGCCCGATGACAGGGTGATTTTTGACGGCTCGGCCTTCTGCTTTGAGCAGCAGGTAGTAGGTCAGGTTCAAACAGTAGTTGAGTAGAAGTTGTTGCTTAACTTCGAGATAAGCGACACCTTCTTCCGTGAGACGCGCGGAGCCGATACAACCCTGATGGAAAGGACGGGTGGGGGGTGGGGGAGAGAAGTGACGTGGGGAGTTAGAAATTTTGAAGCGATTGCGTATAAAAACCGAAAAGGCAGGGGAAGCAGGCAAAACACAAGCAGACAAGTAGGGAAAAACGGACTTGAAAACATGAGAGAAAAAGACAAATCGAACGACGGCATATATCAACATGCTACAAGTTATAGAAAGGAAAGTGCAAAAATTTCCTATGGACACAAGCATTCTCGCCCGATAGAGAAAGTGGCCCCCTACTTCTCTCCCCCAGCTTCCCTCCCTTGTCTTGCCTTGCCCTCCCTACCTCCTTTTTTTAAAGAGAGAAGGAAAAGACAAAAGACGAAACGCGACAGGGGGCCAAGAAAAAGAGAAGGGAAAGAGTCCTCAGGTGGAATGTAGGATAGTACATAGGTGACAGTTAATCTAGCAACATAATTAGCCGCCGTGGGAATGGTTGCCATGTAGGCTTTTATCCCCGCCTGCGGTTTCGAAAGTTGCAATGTCTTCTCAATCATCTCGACCTCAAACCTATTCCTCCTCCTTACCTGCTAGGCAAAGAGTACCATTCCCTCCCTCCCATTCTTACCTGTCGCGCCAAAGGCACCAAGGGCTCCACTCGATAACGCAGCTCACCCAATTTCTCTTTGAACTCCTCTAACATCGCCAGCAATTCAGGCGAGTCCGTAATCAGCACCTGGAGCTTGCCCGCCTTGCTTAATTTCGACAGGTCCTTTCGCACCAGCGCCGTTTCCACATCCCCCCTATCATTGGTCCCTCCCTGCAACAGGGCAAAATCCCCTAAAAGAGGAGCCAGCTTTGTCTTAACCTTTCTCCCTTGCTTTGCTCCCTCCTTCTTTTTCAAGCGAGCCGAGAGAGTCTTATCTGTCTCCTCGTCCTCATTGCCATCGGATCCCTCCAACCCATCCACATAGTCCTCATCGTCCATCTCATCATATCGCGCCTGTTCTACCTCCCGAGCCGCCGCTTCCTCCTCCTCAGCATCCCCAAAATCTTGTCCTATCTCCAAATCCGTCGCGTCGGCGTTGTAATACTGCTGCTTGTGCTTCCCCCACTGCCGGAGCTTCCGGGCACCAGCTGCCTCGTCCTCGTCTTCATCCTCCTCGTCCGAAAGCAGACCGGCACGCTCCACTAACGACGATTGTTGCGTTCGCCAGTTCGATGGTTCGTTGTCACTTTCTTCGTCCTCGCCCTCGTCCTCACCCTCGCCCTCGTCGTTGTCTTCTTGATCATCATCGTCTCCGCTGCTCGACTCCGTGTCCACATCCAGATCAAATACACCCTCCTCGTCCTCCTCGCTCTCTCCATCATCATTTTTGTCGCCACTCAGAGCAATGAAGTCCTCGTGCTGCTTTGCCTTGAGGTGCTGCTCCACCTCGTCGTACATGTCTTCGTCCATTTCAGGTGCACCTTGGCGCTTTTTAGCAGGGGCTGTGAGTGATTGGGGTGGATGAAATCGGGAAGGGAAGGGACAGGAGGTTCACAATTGGTAGATAAGAGCTATAGGAAGTATGCTAGGTCGATATGGGAGGGAGAGAAAGATAGATGTGAAATATGGATAATCTTGAATGTTTTCAAATAGAAAGGAGTGAGAGATACATTACTGAAGTAGGACAGCACGAAACGCCTCGCATCTCATCACCCCCGCTGATGCGAAAGCGCAAGAGAGAGAGAGAGAGATTAAGGAAGAGGGCCCTCAAGGACCAATGCGTGCATTGTTTTTAGTCAGTCATGTAAACCATGGGTACAATGTGGGAACGAGTGCGGGATTGCTTAATCCCAGCCACGACTTCTTAACCTACCCGCCATAGCCTCTCGTGCTCAAACAGCAATACAACAGCATCCAAGCACTCAAGCTCTGCCTACAAACACAAAATTCATATGCTTTACCCCTATAATTGTTCCGCCTATGTGTCTGTTTTCACTCCCGACCGTCGGGCCATCCCCACCCACGTACCTTTGGAGCCTCCTTTGTGCTGCTGCCGTACCATGAATAGATGGCTGACCACGCGTCTGGGAGCTTGACGACGCGTGTTTCTGGATTTTTGGGAGAGAGGTGGCAAAATATTAGCGAAAAGCAAAGCAAATGACACTCACTACGTGGGTGGGTGGGTGGTGGGTGCGATACGATATCATCCTTGGTGGCCAAAATCGCGCGAGTGACGTCTTTTTGCTCCCGGGGGATAAACTCGATGTGACATTTTGAACGACTCCTATTGCGAATAGATGGACAGTAATGGCCATGCCTAGGAAGCTCTGTATCCGTGCTGCAGCATTTGGTACACGGTGACAGTAGAAGATTGTGAAGGAAGATGAAAGGACAAAAGCTTCGGTCCGACCCACAGGGACTGAGGTAAAAAAGCTGTCAAGGTCGCTTACCAACTCGGACAAGAATAAGGGGGAAAACATGCAAAATTTATTATTGGAAGGCTCCTCCTCGTATTGCTGGAGGACTTCAGATTGCATGCGATTGTTCTAGGATTGTAGAATAGCTACGAGCTACGACAGAAAAGAACTACAGTGCATTTGATTTTTGTTTTGTAATTTATGCGTGAGATACCGAGATGCCCCGTCCCGGCGCTCATGCCTGCCCTTTTACACACACACAGGACACTTCGCCTCGCTCCTCAATTTCCACGGAAGGATTCCCACCACCACAACCATGGCAACGACCATCATATCTAGCTCAATGCCCCCCCTGCTGGCCTATTATACGTGCGCCGCAGTCACTATCTACGTAGTGCTCGGCCGCTTTTCCAGTCCAAACCCGCGCTTGAGATGGCTGAAGCTGAAAGACCTGGAGAAAATTGAGACCGAAAAGAATGCCGCGCACTTGCCCGAGTCTGATCTTGTGTCCCTTCTGTCTGGAAATCTATCGTCCTCCAAGCCCAATGTCGTTGCAGGGATGCTGCAGTCTTCCTTGGCATCGTCGTCCTCCCCCTCGACATCCCCAGAGCGCAAAGCTCCTGTGATGCGGAAGCTTTCCTTTCTCGCCACGACTGGAGTCGTCGAAAATCCCTTCATGAACAATACTTGGGAGATCTATAGGCTGGAGCGCCTTAAATGTGCGGTCTTCGGTCCAGTGCTCATCCCTCCCCGTCTGCTCCTGCTCATCGTGTCACTTCTTGGAGCCTATGGGTTCGGGAAGCTCTCTACCATTGGCGCAGAACTAGAGCGCCCCATGCCTAGATGGCGCATTAACCTGCAGCATCCCATGAAGTTCTTTGCGCGCGGGATTATGTTTGCATTGGGCTACCATTGGATCTCCATCAAAGGAAAGCAAGCAAGCCCACAACACGCTCCTATCGTTGTCTCCAACCATTGCTCCTTCTGTGAAGCCATCTATCTACCTGGCCGCCTCTTGTCCATGGCTGTTTCCCGCCGGGAAAACGCTGCTATCCCTTTTTTTGGAGGACTGATGCAGCAAGGCAAGTAGTAACATTTAGGGATGGATTGATTGTGGCACGAGAAGCAGAGAGCAGAGCCGACCCCGAGCGAATTCACCTCATATTTGCTTTTAACTTGGCATTTTCTCTCCCCCATCCCGTTTCCCTCTTCCCCCTCCGCCCCACAGTCCAATGTATTTTTGTCTCGCGCACCGATAAAGACTCCCGGACCACTGTCGCCGACGAGATCTTGAGACGCTCCAAAGTAGAAAGGGGGCTGTGGCACCGTCAACTCCTCGTCTTCCCAGAAGGGACCACCACGAACGGTAGTGCCGTGATCAGCTTCAAAGTCGGCTCTTTCGCCGGTGGGGTAAGCGTGCAACCAGTCGCTGTATCCTACCCCTCCAACAAGATCTGCGATCCATCATGGGTCAGTGGTGGGCCGCATCCCGGCGAGATTCTGTTTAAATTGCTGTGTCAGCCATGGAACTGTATGAATGTTACTTTCCTTCCTGTTTATAATCCCGACGCCGCTGAAATTGCTGACCCCCTGCTGTTTAGCACAAATGTCAGGCGGCTGATAGCCGCAGAGTTGGGCGTGCCTGCTAGTGATCACTCATTCGATGACGTTTTGCTGTTAATGGAGGCGAAGAAGCTAGGGTACCAGGGGGGTCTTCGTGATTGCATCTCTGAGCTGAAGAATATGCGAAAGATCCTAGAAATCGACCTGGCCAAAGCAAAAGAATACTTGCATGATTTCTCTCAGCTTGACACATACAGGAAGGGGCTGTTGTCATACCCTCAATTCATCAAAGCTTTCGGCTCCCAGGATTCAGACGCACTGAGGAGTCTATTTTGTGTATTAGACGTGCAAGATCGGGGAGTGATCAATTTGGTGGAGTACACCACAGGTTTAGCACTGGTATGTATTCCTCCCATCTCTCACTCCTTTCTCGATGTCCTTCTCGATAACTTCTCTTCCCTTCTTTTCACCCTCTCTTCGCAAAATTTCTCCCTCTCTCCAATTTAAAACTTACTTCCAGCTTCATCCATCTAACAATCCCTCCCTCCCTTCCTTCCCTTTTTCCTTACCCTTTTTCCTTACCTTTTCAGTTGAACGAGCAAGGCACCGACGGTTTTGATGGAGCCATGCGCTTGATTTTTAAAATTCAAGATTCGAGCGGGGAGGGGCGGCTCTCGAAGGAAGACACTGCAAAGGTACTACGGCGGCTGTGGCCTGACGTGACAACGGAGCTTTTAGACTCGACGTTTGCTGCGGCGGACACAGACAAGGATGGGACGTTGAGCGCTGACGAGTTTCTGGCGTTGGCGAGGTCAAATCAACACCTGTGGCCGTCGCTTAAGAGCTCGTTATGCGGGAAGCTTTGAGTAAATGTACATTTTCGGCTGAGAAGGTTGGGTGGTGCATCTTTTACGGGAAGTGTGCCCATGGAAAAGTAAATAAATTAAGCTGGTATAGATTGGCTGGACATTTGAAAGGCAAGGCCGTTATGTGAGAAAGAAAAAATGGAGCCGCGATTCAACTGGAAAAGAGACTCTCATTTTTCTGTACATTGTTTTGAACACTTTATTTCTCTATTTCGCAATTCAACAGCTTGATCGTCTCATAGCATTAAACCCTGCAATTCATCCCTCCAGCCTTCCTCCTTCCCCCTTATATAACGTTGTACTCCTTCCATCTCTCCCATTTCATTCCCTCCCAACCATTTACTCATGTAAGGTCCATCCAATTCATAACCCAACTTGCGGTAATAGTGCCTCGTCCCCACCCCAGCAATAACCACCAACTTTTCCGACCCATGCTCAAACCAGGCAATTCTCTCGGCCTCCTCCATCAACAGCGTCCCGTACCCCTGGTGCTGGAATTTGTTCGGGTCCCGATCATGCACCGGCACCGCGGAACCATACACGTGTAGCTCCCTTACAACCGAAGCTTGCCCCGACTTTATCTCCGGTCGAAACGACACCCCACTAGATCTCCGCAACCGCAACAACCCAATCAAAATATCCTGATGGGGATCCTCATAACTCAAAAATGTCTCCCACCCACCATTCGCACAATAATCCCTGCGCACTAACTCGACTTCCTGCGGGCGCGTGCTCTGATGAATTGCCCGAATACCCACTTCTCGCGTTCGCACGTCCTTACAAGGCAAGTCCAACTCCGCCATCCGTCTAAGCGCGAGTTCCCGCAAATTCCCATTTTCGACTCCTGCTGAGACAAGTGGCATCGGAATATCGCGTTGAATCCGATAAACGCGGGTCCAGGGTGGAACGAGGGCAAGGAGCTTTGCCACCAGGTCAACCAGCTCGTCAGGGTTGTAGTTTTTGTAGCAGCCTGTTTTCCACAGCTCGTACAGGCCTGTACCACGAATGACGAGGGTAGGGTAGATCTTGAGGCCATCAGCCCGAAAAAGGGGATTTTCAAAGAATTCCTGGAAACCGGCCAAGTCACGTTCCATGCCCATGTTTGGGAGGTCAGGCATCATGTGCGTGACTACTTTGAATCCGCAGTCCTTTGCAAGCTGGAATGAGTTGCAGACAGCATGCACAGTATGCCCTCGATTCGTATCCCGCGCCACGTCTTCATAGATACTTTGGACCCCAATCTCGATGCGAGTGCAGCCATAGGTGAGCATTTCGTTCAGGTGAGGCTTGAGGCAGTAGTCCGGGCGGGTCTCTATGGTGATCCCGATACACTTGCATTGACTTTGCTCCATGTAAGCCACAGCCTCCGCCACACTCCCAGACGAATGTCCCGATAAAGCATCATGTAAATTCCGAATAAACCAGTCCTTATAATCCTCCGCCAAGGACATGAACGTCCCACCCATGACGATAAACTCTACCTTGTCCACGCTGTGCCCCAAGCGCTTCAACTGGTCTACACGCCCGCGCGTCTGCGCGTAGGGATGGTACCTCGCCCGAATCGCCCGCATGCTTGTGGGTTCATATCCCGTGTAGGCCTGCGTGGAATATTCAAAGTCCGAGTCAGGCCCGCCGGGGCAGTAGACGCAGACATTGCCAGTCATTGCGATGTGTGGGCAGCGGTGGGGCTTGCACATGACGGCCACCACGGCAATGCCTGAGGCTGTCCGCACGGGCTTGGACTTGATGAATGGCAAAAGCTTGTCTCGGTAGTCCTCAGGCACGGCCGCAATAATGTCCATCAAACGAGGCACTGCTTTGAGCTTCCGCTTCCGGGCCAGGTCGGCCGTCAAGCGCGTTAAGTTTGTGGGGAGGCGGGCATCGTAGGCGTGCATTAGTTCCTTGACCAGCTCCGCCACGCATCCCAGGTAGGCCGGCGAGGATCGGCTCTGCATCTGGTCGACCTCCTGGTTATGAGGCGCCATGGTGGTTTGATGCTACAAGGGTAGGATGGGGAAAGGAGTAGGGTACGGTAGAATATGTGTTATCCTTAGAGATGAAGTCGAAAGTGAGGACCAATGTAAAGCGCCAGATGACTTGGAAATAAAACAAAGTGTAGTGATGCATACCCGAGGCGTAAAGCCTGAGTCTCAAAGCCGTGGATTTGTGGTCTCTATGAAGGGTTGAGGAGGGCACAAGCCTTGTGCCACAAGGTGTGAGATCTCACCGTTCAACATGTGACTTGCACTTGTTGCCGGAGAGGAGGTTGAAGGAGAGCCCAACAATCATTAAATCAACCAATCAATCAATTAAACAACAATCTTGCCCCCACACTTACCGTTAACTTTACCCAAGTATAGATAAGGCACCACCTAGACTCATCTTCGTGATGTCGAAGATCTCCAGCAGCTCAACAATACTCAAGCCCTTCTCCCTGTTCACCACTCAAAGGCACGCGAAGCAGGTAACCGTTGTCCACTCCTTGGCAGCCTCTAGCAGCATGCTTTCGTCTTCTGCTCGAGGCGTCCTCGTCGTCGTCATCATTCTGCTGTATTCCAGCGTCCTTGCTTTCGTCGTGCGCCCACCTTTACGTCAACCGGGATCGTCTCGGGCTCGGACTCTAGTGTTGAAGGCTTCCTTGCTGCACGAAATGGCGCAGCAGTGGCCTTTGATCATGCTCGCAGCAGATAGCGCCACGTTGCAAGACCAACTTCCCTCCATCAACATTGAGGACGCTAAGGCGCTTATGGATAGTTTCCCCAAAGCCCCCGAGATCCCGGCCAACATCATACAATCGCTGCCCAAATTGAATTTACCAGAACTCTCCTCTCAACTAGAAGGTGCGCTCAAGGCGGCCCAAGACGCGACGCCCGGAGCCATCGACAGCCTCAAGGGACTCGCACAAGATCTGCAGGACACGGTCGGAAAAATTCAACAAGGAGGCTCTGTTGAGTTACCCTCCCTTTCTTCCCTCCCATCTTTGCCAACTGTAGACGTGGACAGCATCCCTCTGAGTGGAGAAGTGAAGGCGCAGCTGGGTGTGCTTAAAACACAAGTCGGCGATGCTGTTGGCTCGAGGTTTTCAAACGCAGGCGCCATCATAGGGGAGCAGTTGGATAAGGTGCTCACGCCGTACCAACCTCTTATTGACCAGACTAAGAGCCAGCTTTCGGACAAATTTTCCCTCGTCTCCAAGTTCACGGAGAAGGCGACACGAGAGTTAAGTAAAGACGCAGAGACCTTATCACCGGCTTTGCAGGTACTTCGATCGGTGGGAACCCCCCGCAACCTTTTCAATACCGAGAACTTGATCGTCTTGCCTTTTTGGGTGAGCGTCATATTGACCCCGAACAACGGCCTGGTCAAGGGGCTTATGTCATCCTATATTCCCATTCTGGTCGCGGCGTTGGCGTATACATGGAGTGCATATTTGGCTTTCCAGGATCCTGCAGCGTTGGAGGGCTTTGCGTCTATTTCTGATATCACCGGGTTGGGCAAAGGTTTGGGAAGCGAGGCGGGCACAGCCACGGCATGGGCTCACTTCATTGCACAAGATCTGTTTGTGGGCCGGTGGATTTATCTGGATGGTCTTCGGAATGGTGTATGGACGGCGCATTCCTTGACGCTTGCATTCTTGTTCGGACCCACAGGTATTTTGTCTCACCTGGCGACAAGATCGTTGGTCAAAATCGTCAGGTGGGATGTCGCCGATATCATGACGGCCGGATCTCAATCAGTGGCACCCTCGGCAGCCGAGGACATGGCAAAAGCCATGATCAAAGATGCCGAAAAGCAGTCTAAGGGAGCGTTGCGCGCAGCAGACAGTCAGGCGGATAAGGTGCTGGAAAAAGCCAAAGCAGAAGCCCGCAAGATTGTCGTGGAAGCACGCAAGCAAGCGGAAGGGGCCTTGGCGAGCGAGGGAAAGATTCTGGCCAATGCTGAGGCCCAAGCGCAAAGCATTTTGGTTGATGCCCAGAAGAAAGCGGACACGATTGTGAGCAAGGCGAGCTCTGCGGCATCAGCAGCAGCGGTGGCATCTGTCCCCAGCCCGAGACCGACTGTGGGACCGAGCGAGTAGATAGATGGGATCCGGAGATGTGATCTCATTCCATCCCTTTGTTTTTAAAACGTCATTTTATATAGACCAGCTTAAGCAAGAAGAATCAAATATGAATTAAAGATCGTCACAGATTTCTGCAATCTTGCTCGGCAGTCTTGCTGAACAAAACTACTGCACTATGTTCCCCCTATTACTTTCTTTGTTCCCCCTAATACTTTGTGGAGGAGATGCTTTGTGTAAAAGGAGGTAGAGGCGGCGGCTGCATTTCTGCGAGTTGTATAAGCTCTATCGTATTTACCTGTTCTTGAGTATTTAGAAACCCTCCGCGACATACTAGTCGACACTTTTTCTCTTTGTAGGCACCCGTGGGCCATGGCTTTACGCGGTTGCTAAAGCCACACAATGTACTCGTGCCTTTACATACAACCCACCCCTTGAAATCCCCTCCGACCACTACCAAAAAGAAAAGTATCGAACATCAGAAAGAAATTAAGAGGACCCCCCACCACGCTTTAAGTCCCACTGCGAAAGGTTTTGAGCTCGAATGCTTTCGTTAATTATCATCATCATGGGAACCATGTCGAAACAAAATTGGAAAATGTTACGTTTCTCCCTCGCCCCCCTGAATGTACAGTACATGCCAATAGCGTCCTGAATGCGCCACTCCCACCCCTTTGCAATGCCAAATCACATGCGCATGATCAAGCCAAAGCGGACCGTAGCCATGTGGCCTGTTGCACGGCCATAACCCCCGTGTGCTGGCAATTATCCCCGGGCCAGATCGTCTGCTTTGACGTACATCCCGTGCACGAGTGCCACAACATATTTACTGCTACGAATCCACCCCTTGCAACCACATTGCACAGGCTCAAGACAAAGTAGAAGCTCGCCTGAGGCACGGCTACTCCTTGAACCGCAGTGCTATCGTTCTGCGCTTCGACCATGGCCTACTCTGTGGAAAAGGGCGGCCCTATCACCCCGAACATCATCTTCGGCATCCTTACAGTCCTCTTCTTGATCCTCCTTCAAAAAGAGCACGCCTCCCGTTGCTATGTTCTGCCCCTACAAAAGCTCGCAGCCCGTCTCTTCATCCTGGCACCTACGTACAGCATTTTCCTTTTGCTCACTGGCTACGTCACACGCGGCAAGCCGTTCTGGGACATATGTATGGCTGGCTTGGATGGTTACGCTCTCTTCAGTTTCTTTGGCCTGATGGTACTCGGGGCCGGAGGTGAGGAGCAAGTCATGCATCGCCTGGCATCGGATTTACCACAAATGGAGGGGAATTCCACCGCGGTGAATGGGGCCGGCACCAACGGAGCTAGCGGAGGTAAATTGCAATTTTCCATTTGCTTGTGTTTGCCGATGCGGTTCAATAGCGCGCGGAGCGTTTATACATTCCTAAAGGCCTCAGTCATGCAGGCGATGGTCTCACGGCCTGTCTTTCTGGCGGCGAGTTCGATTTCCAAGCATTTCGCCCACGGACAGCTGGCCAACTTGGGGGAGCGCGGCTTCAGACTGTTAAGTTTATTGGCCCTCATTTATGCGGTTATGTCGATTGGAAGGACTTATCATCTAGTTTATCAGCAGATTTGGCCGGAATTCAACCCCGTTGCTGCATTTATGGTTGTGAAAGGCTTCATTCTTCTTGTCGCCGTCCAGGACTTCGTCATTGCAATGATCTTCTCCGCAAGAGACCCTTTCTATGAGGAACAGAGCACCAGGTCTGCACTTCAAGCATATAGCCTGGTTGTGTCAATACAAGCCTTCCTCTTCCTCTTTATCGCGCGGTTTTACCTACAGCCTAGCATATTTCAGAGCTACAGTCCGCAATCCTCCTTGGCCATGACGATCTCCTTCTGCAACTTCATGAGGGAGACGTATTCATTCTGGACCGTTTTCGGCGGGGACATGCCTCCCAGGATTGACGAGAAGACATCGACTCGAACATCATCGACGCTCTTATTGCGGAGGGACTTGGCCGGTGGCTTGGAGATGTCCGGGGGAAACCAGATTGAATAAAAATGACACCTACGTCTGTGACCTGACAAGCATGGTATTGTATAGTAGTCGGTCCAGCTCAGGTAGACAAGATGATGAACACCTTACATGTGTTTGATATACGAATATAGGCACAGATACAGATTATCTCTCAACCGTCTCCTCGTATCGTCATGTCTCTGTCTCTGCGATGGACGTCTTGTAGACATGAGACGGGGAGTGCGTGCCACGTACTGAATAATTTGTCCCCTGCTTTTGTTACATACGTTTTGTCATATATAGCAATAAGGATATCAGTACAAATGAAAATTTGCTATCACAGCTGCTGTCATCTGGTCCCAGCCGGTCGCTATACTGTTCGTTATTTAGCCTACGGGCATATACACAAATGAGAAAGCGGACTAGCGTAATATGTGGCAGCCATGTTTATCTCGACGTTTTTGAAGAATCCCTCAGCGCACGTACCCTCACCCTCACCTGCCGGGCCATTGACCGAGCATCATAAGTACATGAATTCATACATACAGTATGAACATAAACTTGCACTGACACTCCTCCTAGATCTATCTCCCGTTCAAACCCAACGGTTTTCACAGCCGTCGATCCTCCCAGACTTTTTGTCGGGGAATGTAAGTAGCTGCTCGAAACGATAAAGAAAAGCGAGGAATGACTATGTTGATTTTTGCAGTGTGCTCCACAGTCGTCAGGCACCATTTCTGGAGCCACGCGATTGCTGTGCGTTATTTTTGACATGGTGTAGCTTTTGGTGTGAGGAGGGATGCCATATCATACCTTTCCCCAAAGCACAACAGAAGCAGAGACAGCAGCACGAGGATTAAGAGGATTTGGGGGAGGAGAAGGAGAAGGAGGAGGAGGAACCTCCGTCGTCGTCGTCGTCGTCGTCGTCGTCGTCGTCGTTTTCTTCTTCCTTCTTCATACAAACCATGGTGCGGGAGGAAGTGCAGGTGTCGTTAACGACCACTGCAAACGGCCGCAACCGCACCAACAGCATCGACTGTGGTAAAACATCAAGGTAAATTAAAATAAATCATAATAAAATAGAGTAGCGTAAAAAAAGCCGTTTTTGCGTTTCTGCGTTCTTCCTTACGAACGCTATTTCGCCGCCGTTTGAGAAAAAAGAGGACGAGATCCCACCAAGCTTTGCATTGAGGACGAGACCCCACCAAGCTTTGCATTTTCCCTCTTGGTGCTGCTCCGTGGTAGTAGTGTGATGGACATCTCATCTCTTTGGTTAATTACGTTACGACTGATTGAAAATTGCATACTTGGTCATTTATTGCACAGGAGGTCCTACCGCGCGGCGGCGTCACCCAACCAACGGCTGGAGGCCCCCGCCCGCCAGTCCTGTCCCAGTAAGACTAGGCCGAAACCGCGTTAAGGCATGGTCCATCTTGTCCCCTTCATCTTCAACCTGTTCCTAGGCGCCCATCTCTGTCGAGCTGCTCGAATTTCAGCTGGCTATGAAGGTGAGCAGCAGCGCTTGACTTTGCAATGCACCTACGCAGAGACCGCTCGAGTGCAACTTGCCGCACGGGCGCTGGGGATGTGCTTGGACGTGAAAATCGATGATGTGAAGGAGGCACTCTTCTTGCAGAAGCAGCATGGCAATCTGCTTGGAGGTATCGACCTCGACCAAATCACAACCTGTTTGCAAGCACAAAAGGAGGAGAAATTTGTCTTGAGCGCGGCCTGTAGGGAGGAGTTGGCGCGCTTTGATGAGAAGGCCTCATTGCACGACGGGAGCCCAGCATCTAAAATTGCATCAAAATTTCGGGACCACCCGGACGAAATGTGTGCCTGTATCGAGGCCATCGACGTCTCGGAAATCAGCTGCGAAGGGTGGGGCGTGGTAAGAGAGTGGAAGGGTGTGTGTGAGTGTGTGTGTGACTCTCTCTCTCTCTTTACGAATGTCAAGCAAGCATGAGGACTTCATGCTTGTCACCCTCAAATACTTCAGATATTTGAATAAAACACACATTGATGAATGCGAGCCGCCGCGCTCCCCCTCTTTCTACATCTTCTTTTGTATGCTAATCCAACACATTGATTGTCTCTCGTCAACTCAACCCCGTCACATCTCTGCCCCGACCTACTATTAGATGCCGGCAATTCATAATGTCACACAGTCATGTGGTTTGTTGCACGGTTCTCCCGTTCTGACACCTTCGAAGGACTTTCCAGTCCAGCAGCAGCGGCAGCAGCACCAACATCCAGAGCAACCCGACCAAGAGCAACAAGATCGTCAATCAGCGCCAGCGACGATCGATGGCCCTCCTTTACCACCAGCATCGCAGCCATCCCATCGTCTCGACCCGCAGTTTGGCGGCGAAGAAGGTATCCTGGGTAACTTCCGAGAGCCTTATCACCCAGATGAGCGCACGCAGCACACAATGTACTGTTATGAAGCCGCGGTTCATCTGTGCCCCCAAGCTCGCGGCGCCCAAAACCCTTTAATTTTCCAGAAATGCGTAGAAAGAGCGGTCCGTCAAGGTAAGTTAGGTGGAGAATGTTTAATTGTTTTGAAAGAAGTAAATATCGATGCGTTGGCGCTGCAAGAGATTCAGGGCCTTCTGGGCCGGCATGAGATTCCTTTGGACGCGGACCAGCTGCAGTGCGTAGAAGAAGTGTCGGCGGAATGTTTGGACGCAAAAAATTCAGGCCAGCTTCGTGTTTGTGTTAATAGGGGGGTCAGAAAGCAAACGCTGCGTCCAGCATGCCTCAGTTATTTGTACCAGTAGCGTCCTCACAGTTTGTACAGGTTGAGAAAAGCTAAATTACTGCGTGGACTTCATAATTGTGGGATGTGATTTAGAAAATCGGCCAAAAGCTTGTGTGGCTCTGACACATGTATACCCGTTCTTGACCACAATAAAAATATAGAAAAAACGATTCGTTCTATCTCAGGATCCCGCTTATATTAATCCCAATAGATACTTGCATCCTCTTTCTTATAGACATTTGTACATTTTGTCAATTTGAAGTTATTCCTCTCTTTTACCGTCCCCGTTTGTCTCATGGCGTGGTGACGGTGGCTCCGAGTGGCGTTGCCTTTCGTTCAAATGTATATACCACGCCCTTTTTGTCGTCGTGAAATCTCTTATACGGACGGTAAGCTTCAGCTGGAGGATGGGCAATTTAGCTTTTTTGTGTTAGGTAGAGTTCGATATCTGCACAGACATTCGCATGAAAACAGAAGGCATTTCAAGATCGAACACACTTTAAATCAGTATGTTCGCTAGAGTACACATGTAAGCGTCGCACATCATTCCTCGTCCCATGGCCAACTCATACCCGGCAGTACCCGTAGCGGCAGCATTTATGCAATTGGAAGAAACCACGCCCCTTTCTGCATGGCTCAGCCATCTGGCTACTTATTCATCTCCACAGGGCTGCCAAGGCTAGGTTAGGCGTAGCTTTTGGCGGTGCCCGCCGCACCATTCAGCTCGCAGCCACCTTCTGCCACGCTTCTGCGCCTGCCCCAGCCCAAGCTTCATCACTTGGTAACATGATCAAGTTTATTCTCTTCGTTAACAAGCAAGGCCAAACCCGGCTTTCAAGCTATTACACATGGATGAGTATCCCGGAGCGCGTGGCCTTGGAAGCAGAGATTATTCGCAAGTGCTTGTCGCGGTCCGAATTGCAGTGTCAATTCATCGAGTACCGGGGGCATAAGGTCATATACCGGCGGTACGCATCACTCTTCTTCATTGTTGGCGTGGACGGGGATGATGTCGCGGCCGGCGGTGGGGATGGGAATGCGGGGGGGGGAGGGGAGAATGAGCTGGGCATTTTGGAGTTCATTCATGCGTTAGTGGAGACGTTGGACAAGTACTTTGAGAGCGTCTGCGAGCTCGACATCATGTTCAATTTAGAAAAGGCACACTTCATTGTGGATGAGATGGTTGGTAATGGCTATATTGTGGACACTAACAAGGCCAATGTTCTGAAGCCTATCCATCTCATGGAGAAGGCTAGTGCAAGCGAGGAGTCTATTTTCTCGAGAAGAGGGTGAGGACGTAAAGCACACAAGGCCATGTACACTGGAATTGAAGGAATCCAGAGCAAGCATAGTCGTGGCATAGATCAATGAGAAAGAAGAAGGGAAAGACAAATGAACATGGATGCAAGTAAAAAGAAAGAGCAAAATGAAACCCTGCCGTGCAATGAGACGGTACATTTTTTGTCTCTCAATATTTCGTATATGCTTTGATTTTATTTGATTGCCACCTATTTTCTGCCTACACTATCCCCTCTAACCCAACCCACACTCAAAATTCCATAAGCTTGAGCTTCGGTATGACATTCATGCTCTGCAGCTCTTGAAACAGGAGCTTGCAAGCGTAAGGCAGGCGGATGTCAGCCATACGCTCCGACGACCTACAGCTCTGACACCAACCAGCATACCCCAGCAGCCCGCAGTTTTCACACACTGTGGCTGTGAACGCATCTGACGAAATCATGAGCCGCTCCGTCAACAAAGACGACGCCCCATACCCAATCAAACAATCCCGCTCCATCTCTCCAAGCCGCAGCCCCCCATCTCTTGACCGGCCCTCCGTCGGCTGCCGCGTCAGCACCGCCCGAGGCCCACGAGCACGCGCGTGCATCTTGTCCATGACCATGTGCTTAAGCTTCTGGTAAAAAACAGGCCCCTGAAAGATATATGTGAGCAACGGTTCTCCACTCGTACCGCTGGTGATAATCTCCTTTCCGACGTAGCTAAAGCCATGCTGGACCAGCGTCGCCGAGCACGCAGCCACCCGATCGGCACTTCCAAACTCCTCCCCAAATGCCGTACCATACGCCTGACGACCAATCATTACCCCCGCCTTGCCTGCCACAAACTCAATCAGCTTGCCAACCGTCATCCGGGAGGGAAAGCCGTGCGGGTTCATGATCAAATCAGGGCAAATCCCATCGTCATTGAAAGGCAAGTCTTCCTGCGCCACAATAATCCCACACACACCTTTCTGCCCGTGACGACTAGAGAACTTGTCGCCCACCTCAGGCCGTCGGCACTGGCGCAAGCTGACCTTAACCAGCAAGTCTCCTCCTTCATTGGAAGTAATAAGTACCTGATCCACATGACTTGGTGCCGGGCCTTTGTAAGAAAGCGGCGTTGGCTTACAAGGCGTCGGCTCAGCGCCGCTGCCCATATTCAGATCTGCCACCGACACAGGCGATTCCTTATTTATCATCACCGATCCATTCTCAAGCCGCTCTCCCACCTGGCAGATCCCATCCCTATCCAGCGCCTCGAAACGCCGCAATCGAGGGTCCCGCCGGGCCGGGTAATGTGCCACCCCTCCCTCGCCTCCCCCTCCTGCTAGGGTGACAGTGGCGGCGGCTGCTGCTGCTGCTGCTGCTGCTGCTGCTGCTGCTGCTGTCGTATCCTCGGGTGGCCCTCGAAGATTGTCGGCTGCGCCATTGGCATACTTGCGGAGGGAGGTCTGGTGCTTGCGGAGGATGAGACAGCGGCCAAAGCCACGGTCGAGACTGGCCTTGTTCAGGACCACGGCGTCCTCGATGTCATAGCCCGAGTAGGACATGACGGCCACCACCGCGTTTTGCCCACCGGGAAGCTCGTTGAAGTTGATGAGGTCGAGGGTGCGGGTAGTGACAAGGGGCTTCTGGGGGTAGACCATAGCGTAAAGCAAGGAGTCAAGGCGTTCGTATTGATTGAGAGCCACAGTGCCCATCGCTTGCTTACCCATAGCACACTGATAGGTGTTGCGCGGAGATTGGTTGTGGTGCGGATATGGAATGAGGCCCGCTACCACCCCTAGAACCGTCAGAGGGTCGATCTCCACATGGGTGTGCTTTGCCGTCAGGTCTGTCTGAGCCAAAGCGATAAGACAATTGTTCTCCTCGTTTACGTCCACGTACTCCACCACGCCGCTTCGAATAAGCTCAGCCAGCGTCAAGAGGCCCGCAGAGAGCTGACGCATCATCATATGAGTCAGGCGGGGAATGCCCCTCTCGCACACTAGTAGAGGACGACAGACCCGGCCGCCGTCTGTAGCAATGTAAACCGCGCGCTGCACCTCGTGCAAGTACACCGACACAAACTCCGCTACCAGCCCCTTTCGCCGCAGCAAGCGCAACAAGCGAACAAAGCGCAATGGCCGCCAGTGACAGCCGACAATAAGCCCATTCAAAAAAATCAGGTAATTGCTGGAAGCGTTGATCTCGGCCCCGCTCAGCAGCGTCACGTCCTCTACTCCCAAGTCAAAACAAAGCTCCCGAATGGGGTCACTCTCCTCATCCGTCGTCACGTGCGCCAGCAACGCCAAATTCTTGACCAGCCCACAAGCCTCGCCTTCCGGGGTGTCAGCGGGGCATATCATGCCCCATTGGGAGGGTTGGAGAGAGCGGGGGCCGGAGACCTTGCGGGTCTTCTCGAATTGAGAGTTGATGCGCGTCATCATTCCGAGGCAGGAGATATAGGAGAGGCGGGTCAGAACCTGCGTCACGCCTTGCCGGTCCATGCGGAAACGTTGCAGCTTCCAGTTGCCAGTGGCAATGGCCTGAATGAAGCCGTTAGTGATCGTATCTGTGCGGATGCACTTAATGACGTCGAAGCTCTGAGTCCGATTTGGCTTGCTCAGGCCTTGGTCCGCCTGCTTCTTCAGTTGCACGTTCAGGCGCTTGAACAAATCCTCAAACAGCAACGACAGCAGCTGCCCTGCCAGCTCCAAACGTTTATTTCCATAATAGTCCTTATCGTCCAGCTGGCTCCGGTCGCGATGTGTGAGGAGGACGCGTCGAATAACGTGACAAACAAAAATGCATTTCGTCCGAAAATCAAAATTCACCACAGGCACGTGATTCAAAATTACAGAAGCCAGCACCTCTCTCGCCTCCTCCTCCGGCGAACTCGCGCGCCGGTAGTACGCAAAGCCCATACCAGAGGGACCGGGTCCACGATTTTGCGTGGTGGTGCGGATCTTGGCACCAATGTAACGGAGTGCCTGGGATTGGGTACAGATGCCGAGATGGTATGGCTCTTCTAAGGAGGGGGCGAAGGCGTCGAGCATTTCAGGAGAGTCACCGACCATGCAAACGATCTCCTGATCGGACTGCATGCCCATGGCTTTGAGCACTACCACGATAGGAACGTCGTCACCTAGCAGGTTGTTCTTGAGATAGACCTTGCTGCCGTTTTTGATGAAGATATTTGAACGGCCCTTCCGGTCATGAGTCGAGGAAGTGATGCTGGCGCTGACATTGCCTTTGTTATCCTCCTCAATAATGACACGATTCTTGCTCAATTGTTCCTGCATTAGAATCACGCGCTCTACGCCCTTCACGACGAAGTAACCCCCCGGGTCGTACGGGCACTCCTTCTTCTCCGCCAGCTTGGCTTCGTCCAGCCCGGTCAAGATACACTTGCAGGACCGAAGCATGATGGGTATGCGGCCGATCATGACGCCGCGCTTTACAACAATTTGCCGTCCTCGAGTGTAGCGGACGTCCACGGTTATAGGTGCCGAGTAGGTACAGTCGCGGAGACGGCATTGGAAAGGTGTAATGCGCGAGCTCACGTATGCGTCGTCGTCCACCGAAGGTTCTCCCACCTGCACGTCGGTGTACCGCAGCCAGAACTTGGAATCGGCTTCAGAACGCAACTCCCGGTTGGACGCCGCGTTGACAATGTCCTTAATCTCGCGGTTCACAAAGTAGTTAAAGGAGTCGATGTGCTGCCGCATCAGCCCGCGCAGCTGCAAGAAATGCGGGAGCAACTTCCACTTGTCCGCTACATCCCTAACAGGCTTGGCAGCGTCGTCAAATGCTCTTTCTGTCGCTAAAGCTACTGGGGACTGCATGGTGGGGTGGGTGGTCGTGCTGTTGTTGCTGATGCTACCCCCAGCACTGGGCGGCGCCATAGATCAAAATCGGACGGAGGATGAAGAGTGTTGATGCTGAAAGCGGAGAGACGGGAGCAATTGTGCTGCGGCCTCGCTAGCTCATCATAGCCAGCATGATGCGGGGTCTTGCTTTGTGAACGAACAAGTTCTGTGGGGGAGGAAAAGTGAGCAGCGTGAACTCAGGATCGGAATGGGGGAGTGGTTCTGGCAATATGCACAATGATTTTGTTGTAAACGTATGCATCCTGATACTGGTGGCGGCTGGTGGCGTCATGGCTCGTGAAGAGACGAAACGACACACAAGCATGGACGCGCCCGAGGCCGACCTTACCTGGGGGCTACGAATACATAGAGCACTGTCTTGTGCTTCTTCTACTGTCGCACAGGAGCCCATAAGGCCCTTTCCTCCATCAACAGAAGGGGTTTTAGCTGCGAGCGCGCTCGCCTGCTCGCCAACCTCACTCTCACTCAAACATCACACACTCACATATTTACGGAGAAATGCCTAGACGCCATGGGGGAGGAAGCGGGTCATATTATGACGAGGAAAAGGCAGCGCAGAGTCCTCATGCTCTACTGCAAGCTCCCTTGCTCCTCCGGATGGAGCAGGGGAATGACGAGGAGGAGCATAACGGCTTGGAGAGGGATCAGGAGATTGCAAGAGCACCAAGTTGCGGTGCCAGCACAGCTCAATGTCTCATTTGGGCGCGGCGAAAACTTTTGGGATATGTCGTGTTACTGCTGCTTGGCCTTGTTTTGGGTTTGGCATTGCCTAAGAATAAGCAGCTTCAGCACGACCCTGCCTCTGCCGCTCTCTCAAATATTCTGGGATGGACGTACTTCCTGGCCTGGACTGTCAGTTTCTATCCGCAACTTCTTCTTAACTACCGGCAGCAAACTACTGAAGGACTTTCCCTGGACTTTGAACTCCTGAATTTTCTGGGCTTCTTATTCTATACGGCTTTTGCACTGGCTCTCCAGACGGCCCCTTCCATCCAGCAAGCGTATCGAAATCAGAACGATGGCCACGAAAACAAAGTGACGATCCAGGACGTGGTCTTTGCGGGGCACGCCGTCCTCATAACTGCTGTAACTATCGCTCAAATGTTCTATTACGATGGCTTTGATCCAAAAAGAAAGCGACTTTCGAGGCCCATCTCCCTGGTCGTGCTTGGATTGCTTGCCACCACCGTATTGGCTTTGACTGTCGCAGGCGCGCGGGGAGCTAAGCCGTCGGACTGGCTTGATTTTTTGTACATTTTGTCATATATGAAGCTCTTTATTACAATCATTAAAGGCATACCTCAAGCATACTTAAACTATATACGCAAATCCACCTCGGGCTGGTCGATTCACAACATATTGTGCGACTTCACAGGTAGGTGTGCCATATGTTTTTTCCATCTTTCGATCATTCTTTCTTCCTTGTTTCATCCAACTTGCAACATCAAGATTCTTTCCTCCCCAAGTGTTTTGTTCTACCCAATGTTTCAACCCCTCTTCACCATCCCTCATCTACCAAAACAAAACAGGCGGCCTCTTTTCGGTGATGCAACTTGTGGTGGACTGCCAAGTGACGAACGATTGGAAGGGTATCAATGGCGACCTTCTCAAGTTCTTTTTAGGGCTGTTCTCCATGGCCTTCGATGTATTTTTCATCGTCCAGCATTTTATCCTTTACCCCTCGCCTCACGCTGCAAAGGCACGACCGAAGTCAGCCCATGAGCCTCGGCGGCGAGGGCGAGGAGGAGAAGTCGCGGTACAAGACTAGGAGAGTCAGACGGACGTTTTCACGCATCTCCACACAAGAAAATATTTGAATTGGTTTATGTACATGTGCAAAAATCACTACTGTCCGGCCGCGGCAAGAAATCTCGTGAGCAGCAGCTGCTCTACTGAGAGCAGTGTGTAGATAGGAATTGACATAAATGTACAGCAGAAACAGGCACACTGGCTTCCAGGCTGGTTTCTTGGCGACGTTGAAGAAAGAACAAATGTCAATTACAAGTTAGAATTAGTAGCAAGGAAGCTCGAGCGGGTGCGATACTCGGATGCCTGCACTAACATGCGTAATATCTTTTCCTCAACTTTGAAAGCCTTTCGCACCTATCACACTGTACAAATTTTATCCACATCTCACACTTTTACACAGGTTTCCCACTATACGCATGGAGGAAGCCGAGAAGGGGGAAATGCTTCTAAACAGACGTCTGGCGACCTCGTCAACCTCGACTTTCCCTGCTCCACACGTTCCGCTCTCCGCCGCATCTCGAGCTGCTGTTGCGATAATATTGCGCGTAGCGGCTACTGCAGACGCTACTGCTGCTATCGATCACGTCGCCTTCCCTCATAACCTTCATAGCTTTCGAGCCTGGTACGAATCATTCCCCAAGTCTGCCCGGCCTGGGATGGAAGTGCTTTTCATTCGCCGCCGCCCATAACCCGCAAGATAGATGGAGCGGCCAGGTGGCTTTGCCGGGCGATCGTCACGTCCCAAAGGAGCAGATTTGGATTGTGCCGTAAGAGGAGTGAAAAAAGAAATGCGCATAGACCTGGCTTCGGGTGATGGACACTTTCATCTACTAGGGCGGCTGCCAGATCGCTTCGTGCGCACTGCCAAGCCCTTTTTTGTTGCGTCGTTTGTTTTCCTACAGCTCGACACTTGATCCACGGAACTACTCCTTGCCGAGAAGGAAGTAGCAGATGCTTTCTGGTGCTCCACCACCATGCTGACGGGGGAAAGTCTCCGCTAGGCCAGCTAACTGTCAACATTCCGCCTCCCGTTCACGATCCAGAAAACCGCCAGCCTCCTCCAGGTCGAAGCACTTTATTTCTCCTGCTTGTATCTGAGACAACAGGGTGATCCTACCTTTGCATTGTGGGGAATAACTTTGGGAATAGTCCCCGACCTATTGCGCACTGCGGGACTGCCTTCTCTTTCAGAGCGACGGCGGGTTGAACTGGGTCCCGCACACCTTCACCAGAATCTCGATTCGCCGTTTCTTACTGACTGCCGCCTTCTCAATACTCTGCTCGAAATCAATTACGCTGGCCGTCAAGCGCGTGTCTCTCGATGGATCGTGATGCTTGTGCTTGGATCAGCGGGCACTGTTATGCGTAGGTTATCGATTGCGGAGAGAAGAATGGGCACAACTAGGCTGCGATGGAAGACTTCAATAAAATAAACAAAAGCTTTCGGGGTGGGTTTATCAAGGACCAAATTAATCAGATCAAAATTCAAAATTTAGCCAGTATGCAATTCCCCCCTCTGAGAAGTTAAGCACTCGATTACTTGCTCATCTTCTTTGTGTGTGTTCCTTTTTTCTTTCCACTAACTCATACAGTGACAATGACAACTTCCTTCACATTGACAGGGGAAACACACATGACGGGGCCTGTAAAAATGTAAAATGGAAAAACAAAATATCAGATGGATGATCCACCAGGATGCCCTTGACCTTGTGTAGGCCTCTCCCTATGCCTCACTGAAAACACACATCCACATGCATGCATCGAAAGTCACCACCCGCACATCAGCCTTTATTCGTCATCTTACTGATCCACGCCCGGCATCACCGTGTGCCCCGGCCCTAACTTTTCAAAAAAATCATCCGGCCCATCATCCACGCTAATAAGGGAAAAGAAGCCGCACGGGAAAAGGGCATCGTATTTTTCTTGTTCTATTTTACCCTCTCCTAAAATTGCTTTCCCTGAGATGGTGATTTTCCCCTCATATATACGGACCATGCTGTACTTGCTATCCATCGCACTGGTCGCGTAAAAGCGCTCCATCAGGAAAGAAACCTTCCCACCTTCGGCGGGTTTCCAGCTCCCCTTCACATCCACTGCCATGGTGCTGTCCGATATGAAGCTCATACTCCCATCCGCCAGCAGTTGGACTTGGGTTACACGATCTGTGCTGTGGGTGAGATGATGCGGGGGGGGGGGGGGGGATGGAGGGGATTGGAATATTAAGGGAGGGGTGGGAAAGGGAAAGGGGGGTTGAATAAAGGGGTTTGAAAAGTAATATTAAGAAATGA
>Ga0160419_100096_pt1 | contig 60386 bp, 43 predicted proteins | sample CelAP2metagpilot_2_FD_108196 | JGI IMG/M metagenome (GOLD analysis project Ga0160419, IMG submission 108196) | Phycosphere-associated microbial communities from Cellana algal ponds in Kailua-Kona, Hawaii, USA - Cellana AP2-4-25 metagenome pilot ...
CAATATCGATCTCATCGGGGCGCAGCTCAATCTGTACTGGGCGGAATTCCAGATCCCGGTCTGGCGGATGGCGGCGCGCTCCTGGAAGCTGTGGGATGCGCTGACCGAGCGGCTGGAGGCCGATGGCGTGCTGGATCAGTACGACGTGATCTTCATCGATACGCCGCCTGCGCTTGGCTATCTGACCATCAACGGGCTGTCGGCGGCGGATATCCTTCTGGTGCCGATGGGGGCCTCGTTCCTGGAGTTCGACAGCACGGGGCGGTTTTTCGACATGCTGCATTCGACATTTGCCTCCATCGAGGAGGGCGAGAACCTGGCTGCGCGCGCGCTGGGGCGGCCGGAGATTGCCTTTGAATGGGATGCGGTGCGCACGGTGATCACCCGCTATGACAGCGCCCAGCAGGGCGAGCTGGCGGCGCTCATGCAGGCCTATCTTGGCCCCACCCTGTCGCCGCACCGGCAGGATTACACCGCGCTGATCGGTCAGGCCGGCGAGCAGGTCAACGGCATCTACGAGGCCGATTACCGCGACTTCAACCGCGAAACCTATGCCCGTGGCCGCGAGACCTTTGATGCCACCTATGCGGCGTTCAAGCGGCTGTTGCTGGCGGTGTGGCGGCGCGAGGCGTTGCAGACCCAGCGCGCGGCCCAGTAACGGCAGATACGGATTAGGATGCCATACTGGGGGCACAACGCGGAGACAGAGGCCACGGGCCGGCACTCCGCCCCACCCCAGACGGCGCTGTAGGAGACCAGACATATGGCAAAACGCAAACGTCTTTCACCGGCACAGAACAGCTATCTCAGCCCCTCGGCGGGGCGCACAGGGCTTGGAGGGCCGGGGGCGCTGTCGTCGCCTCCCATTGCGCAAGTGGCCTCTGAGGCGGCGGCTGAGGGCGCGCTGCAGGAGCTGACATCGGTGCTGGAAAACGCCCGCGCCAAGGGGCTGCTGGTCGAAGAGATCCCGCTTGACGCCATTGACGAAACCCATCTGGTGCGCGACCGGCTGGAACAGGACGAGGAAGAGATGGCGGCGCTGGCCGGGTCCTTGCGCGCCCGCGGCCAGCAGACCCCGATCGAGGTGGTTGCCCTGGACGGGCATGCGGCGGGCAAGACCCATGGTCTGATCTCCGGTTGGCGGCGTCTGACGGCGATGCGCAGGCTTTATGCGCAAACCAATGATCCCGCCTTTGCCACCATCAAGGCGCTGGTGATCCAGCCCGAGAGCGCCGAAGAGGCCTATGTGGCGATGGTCGAGGAAAACGAGATCCGGGTGAACCTGTCGCATTACGAGCGCGCGCGCATTGCGGTGCGGGCGCTCAGGGAGGGGGTTTATACCAGCCAGAAATACGCGCTGCAGTCGCTCTTTGCCAATGCCACCCGCGCCAAGCGCTCCAAGATCGGCAGCTTTGTCACCCTGGTCGAGGCGCTGGATAGCGAGCTGCGCTTTCCCACCGCGATCCGCGAGAAATTGGGTCTGGGGCTGGCGCGCGCCTTTGCCCAGAGCCCCGATTTTGCCCGGGAGGTGGCGCAGGCGCTGCGCGATCGGCCCTGCGCGGATGCCGAAGAGGAACAGGCGCTGCTGAGCGAGCTGCTCGCCGCCCATGAGGCCGGTGGCACAGGGGGGGACTCTGGCGTGGACACAGCCCCTGCCCCCTCGGCAGGACCGACCCCCGCAGCGGCGCCGACGCAGGCCCCCACAGCCGACCGTCCTGCGCTGACCCCGCGGGTGCGCAGCCTGGATCCGGCCGATCAGATCGGCGAGGGCGAACGGGTGAGCATGCCTGCAGGCGCAGGGGTCTATCTCGGCTTTACCCCTTCGCATCAGCGGATCGAGCTGACAGGCCCTGGGGTCGACACGGCGCTGATGGCCGATCTCAAGGCCTGGCTGCGCCAGCGCGGCCGCTGAGCCCACCAGAAGAGAGCGAGACGAAAAAAGACCCTGATACAGCCGTATCAGGGTCTTTTTCATGCAGAGCTGTCAGGGGGTGTCGGATCAGCGCCCAACGGCGATATAGGTTTCAAAGCCTGCCTGCCGGGCGGATTTGGCGGTGTAGATATTGCGCAGATCCACCATGCGGGGCTGGGCCATCTTGCGCGCCAGCGCCTTGAGATCGAGGGCGCGGAATTCATTCCATTCGGTCAGCAGCACCACCAGATCGGCATTGCGCGCCGCCTTGTAGGGATCGTCCTCCCATTTGACCCCGGGCAGGAGATCGCGCCCCTCGGCCTCGCCCTGGGGGTCCACCACCCGCACCTTGGCGCCGCCGCCGATGAGGGCCGGCACGATGGTGAGGCTCGGCGCTTCGCGCATATCATCGGTATTGGGTTTGAAGGTCACGCCCAGAATGGTGATGGTCTTGCCGTTGAAACTGCCATCGCAGGCGTCGCGCAGCTTCTCCAGCATCCGCGCCTTGACCTCGTGATTGACGCGCATCACGGTTTCGGTGATCTGCATCGGATAGGCATGATCCTGACCGATGCGGGCCAGCGCGGCGGTGTCCTTTGGAAAGCACGATCCGCCATAGCCCGGGCCTGCATGCAGGAACTTGTTGCCGATGCGCCCGTCCAGCCCCATCCCGCGCGAGACCTCCTTGACGTCGGCCCCCACCCGTTCGCAGAGACCGGCGATTTCGTTGATGAAGGTGATTTTGGTCGCCAGAAAGGCATTGGCGGCATATTTGATCATCTCGGCGCTTTCGAGATCGGTGGTGAGGATGGGGAAATCGCGCAGGTAAAGGGGGCGGTAGATCTCTGCCATGACCTCGGCGGCGCGGTCGTTCTGCACGCCGACAACCACCCGGTCGGGGCGCATGAAGTCATCAATCGCCGCCCCTTCGCGCAGGAATTCCGGGTTGGACGCCACGTCGAATTCCGCCGCGGGATTGGATTTGGCGATCACCTGTTTCACCTGCCGGTTGGTGCCCACCGGCACGGTGGATTTGGTCACCACCACGGTATAGCCCTGCAGGGCGGCGGCGATCTCTTCGCTGGCGGCCATCACATAGGTGAGATCGGCATGACCATCGCCGCGTCGCGTTGGCGTTCCGACCGCGATGAACACCGCATCCGCCGCAGCAACGGCCGTGGCCAGATCATCGGTAAAGGACAGCCGCCCCGCCGCCACATTGCGCGCCATCAGATCCTCGAGCCCCGGCTCGTAGATCGGCCCCTCACCCGCCTGCAGCCGCGCGATCTTGGCCGCATCCTTGTCGACACAGACCACATCATGGCCAAAGTCGGAAAAACAGACGCCGGAGACCAATCCGACATATCCGGTGCCAATCATTGCAATGCGCATGGGGTGGTCCTTTGCTGTTGCCTCATGTCCCCCGCTTGAGCTGGCGGAGTGTTGGAGATCAGACATATACGTCCGGGCAAGGGGCGGGAACCGGAATTTTGCCCGGATCACAAGCTGATGAGGGGGCGGGATCGGGCGCATGGGGCGCGGATCAAAATAGGTCCGGATCGGACCAAATGTTTCGCACGCGAAACATTTGGTCAATCATGCTGACCTAATTGAGGAGGGTGCCCTGATCCCGATTTCATGGAAATCGGGAGGCCTGCGGCGCGAGTATTTGGGGAAAGATGACAGCTCGGCGGCGCATGTCGCCCCGGATCAGCCCCCCTGGATCAGCTCTGCCCTGGATCAGTCTTGCGGCTTGCCGTAATACGCCCGGTACCAGGCAACAAACCGCGCGACGCCCTCTTTGACGCTGATCTGCGGTTCATAGCCGGTGAGCTGGCTCAGCAACCGGGTGTCTGCCCAGGTGGCCGGCACGTCTCCGGCCTGCATCTCCATCAGGTTTTTCTCGGCGGTGATCCCCAGCGCGGTTTCCAGCGCGGCGATATAGTCCATCAGCGGCGTGGGCTTTGAGGCCCCGATATTGACCACCCGGAACGGCGCGACAGGGCTGAGGTTGTCCTGCTCCGAGACCGGCTGATCCCCCGGCACCGCGTCGATCAGCCCGGTGATGCCGGTGACCAGATCATCGATATAGGTGAAATCCCGGCTCATTTGCCCGTGGTTGTAGACATCGATCGCCTCACCGGCCTCGATCGCCCTGGTGAATTTGAACAGCGCCATATCCGGCCGGCCCCAGGGGCCATAGACGGTGAAAAACCGAAACATCGTGGTCGGCAGACCATAGAGATGGGCATAGGAATGGGCCATCGTCTCGCCCGCCTTCTTGGTGGCGGCATAAAAGGACATCTGATGATCGGCCTGCTGACGCTCGTCAAAGGGCATCTGCGTGTTGGCCCCATAGGCCGAGGAGGTGGAGGCGATCAGCATATGCGCGGGCGGATGGGCGCGGGCGGCCTCCAAGAGCTCAAACGTGCCGATCAGATTGGCCTCGAGGTAGTCGCGCGGCGCCTCGATGGAATGGCGCACCCCGGCCTGGGCGGCGAGATGGATCACCGCATCGGGCTTGTGGGTGTCAAACAGCCCCATCAGGCGACCGGGGTCTTCCAGCTTGCCGATCACCGGCGTGAAGCGCGGGTTGTCCGCCAGCATCGCATGGCGGCGTTCTTTCAGGGTGACGTCATAATAGGGGGACAGACAATCAAGCCCCACAACCTGCCAGCCTGCGGCCAGAAGCCGGGCCGCGAGATGGTAGCCGATGAAGCCGGCCGAGCCGGTGATGAGAGCGGTTTGCATGGCTCTTAGGTGGCCTGTGCGGGCGGGGCTGTCAAATGCTTCCTGTGCGGGCAGGGGGCAAATTTGCCAGTTCAATTTACCCCCCGCGACAGGTATGAGTGCGCTCCAACGGGCAGAGCCCATTTTGATGATCCAAAGCCTCCGCCCGCCTGACGGTGCGGAGCGCGCAACCAGGAGCATGTGCCGCCTGTGTCCGAGCCCCAGTCTGAAACGGCATCCGAGATGATGCCGGATGTGATGTCAGAACCCATGTCCGCCGAGACCCCGGCGATGGCTGCAGGGTCCGAGCCTGCGGGCGCGGGTGCGGCCGGGCGACTGGTGGCGGTGGTGGTGACTTACAATCGCCTGGACAAGCTGAAAGTCACCCTGGAGCGGCTTTTGGACAGCCCAGCCGAAGATCTGGCCGCGCTGGTGGTGGTGGACAATGCCTCGGATGATGGCACCGGCGCCTGGCTGAGGGACTGGGCGGCAGGGCAGCCGCGCGCCGATGTGCTGCACAGCGAGATCAACCGCGGCGGGGCAGGGGGCTTTGCCCTTGGCATGGCGCGCGCAATGGAGCAGCACGCCCCGGACTGGCTGGTGGTGATGGATGATGATGCCCGCCCGGCCCCGGCTGCGCTGGCGGCGTTTCAGGCCATGGGCGCGCGCGGTGATCTGGCCGAGTGGGACGCGCTGGCGGCCGCGGTCTATTTCCCGGCCGGCGGGATCTGCGAGATGAACCGCCCGTCGCGCAATCCGTTCTGGAGCTTTGGCCATTTTCTCGCGACCGCGCGCAAGGGGCGGGATGGGTTTCACATCCCCCACAGCGCCTATGACGCGGCAGAGCCCTGCGCCATTGATGTGACCTCCTTTGTGGGGTTCTTCATTTCCGCAGCGGCGGTGCGGCAGGTGGGCTATCCGGATCCCGACCTGTTCATCTATGGCGATGATGCGCTTTACACGCTGGGGCTCAGCGCGCAGGGCGGGCGGATCGGTTTTGCGCCGAACCTGCGGTTTGAACATGACTTTTCGACCTTTACCACCGGCGACAGCGGCCAGCGGTTCCGCCCGTTGTGGAAGGTCTATTATCACCACCGCAATCTGCTGCTGCTTTATCGCAAGGCTGCGGGGGTGTTCTTTTGGCCGGCGCTGTGTCTGGTGCTGCCCAAATGGATCCTGAAGGTGCGCCATCACCACGGCGTGCGCCGCGCCTATCTGCGCCTGACCTGGCTTGCGGTGCGCGACGGGCTGCTGCGCAAATTGGGCCGCAGCCACGCCGAGATCCTGGCCCAGGCGCGCGAATAGCCGCCGGGGCGCAGGGGATCAGCGGTTCAGAATGACCCGGTGATAGCGGCGCATCAGGATCAGGCCCATGGCCACCAGACCAAGCCCCAGCAACAGCACATAGGCATGGCTGACATAGGCTGCATTATATGTGGGATAAAAGCCGGTGCGCATCAGCCCGGTGATATGGATCAGCGGATTATACCACATGATGTCCTGGGCCACCGGGGGCAGGTCTTCGTAGATGTAGATCACGCCTGAGGCCAGAAACAGGGGGCGGGTGATGATGGACCAGGCCACATCCCACAGGGGAAACAACCCCATCAGCACGGCATTCATGCAGCCCACGCCAAGCCCCAGAACCATGGCCAGGCTGATGGCTTCCACGATCGGGGGCAGATCGGTCAGGGTGCGGCTGTCGATGACCGACAGGATGCCGGTGATCAGCAGCGTGGTGATGACGATGCCGGTGAGGCTGTTCAGCACAAAACGGGCAAGGATCGCATCCAGCCAGGTCACTGCCGGGTAGCGCAGCAGCGGGCGCGAGTAGTTCAGGGCCCGCGCCACGGTGGCCGACAGCGTCTGATAGAGATTGAAGGGCAGAAAGCCCGAGGCGTAGAACAACAGGAAACTGGTGCCAAGCGAGGGCGTCCGGATCACCAGTGAAAACCCTACCGACAGAAACAGGATGGCAGCCAGCGGTTCGAGGATGCTCCAGACATAGCCACCGGGGGTGCGCCCGTAGCGTGTCGACATTTCGCGCAGCACCAGGGCGGCAACCGTGCGCAATGTCGCCAGACGTCGCCGGTTGCGATGCGGGTTGACCGAGGGGGACAGCGCCTGCGGGATCGCCGCCGCAGGGGGCGGAGCTGCAGGGGAAACCGCCGGGCGGGCAGAGGGGGATGAATTGGCCATGGCGCCCTCGTGAATACCCATTGTGAAAGGCGAAGTCTGAGCGGTATTATGCGGGAAACAAACGGGAATGACAAACGGCTTGAGGTGGGAAACTGCCACATGCAAGCCGGGACAGGTTGATCATGACACAGACCCCCCCGGCCCGCCACAGCGGTGCCTCAGCTGATGCCGAGACCGCCCCTGGCGAGACATCTCAGGCAGAGCGGGACGCAGAGGCAACAGCCGCCGACAGACCCAAGCTGACGCCTGCCAAACGGCTCAAGAAAGCGCGGTCGCGGGCCCGCAAGGCAGAGGCTGCAGTGGCCGAACTGGAGGCCCGCATTGCCGAGGTCGAGCAGCGCCCCGCCTATCCGCTGGCGCGCCCCGCCAGCATGAAGCGGCGCCACTGGGGTCTGGTGGCCAGCTTTGTGGCGCTGGTGCTTGTGCCGCTGGCGGCGGTGATCTTCTATCTCTGGGTGGTGGCCGAGGATCAATATGCCTCGACCGCAGGCTTTACCGTGCGCAGTCAGGAAAGCAGCGGCGCCAATGATCTCCTTGGGGGGCTGGCGCAGTTTGCAGGCAATAGCACCGCTTCGGACAGTGATATTCTCTATGAGTTCATCCAGAGCCAGGAAATGGTCGAGGCGGTGGATGGCGCGGTGGATCTGCAAGGCCATTACAGCGCGGTCTGGCCGCGTGACTGGGCGTTCGGGCTCTGGCCTGAGGCCACGGTGGAGGATCTGACCTGGTACTGGCAGCGCATTGTCGGCATCTCCTTTGACAGTGGCTCGGGCCTTATCGAGGTGCAGGCGCTGGCCTTTGATCCCGACACCGCCCAGGCGATCACCCAGGCGGTGGTGCGCGAAAGCCAGATCCGCATCAATGCGCTCAATGAACAGGCCCGTGCCGATGCGATGCGCTATGCGCAGGCCGATCTGGACGAGGCGCTGGAGCGGCTGAAGGCTGCGCGCCTCGCGCTCACCCAGTTTCGCACCCGCACCCGCATCGTGGATCCCGAGGCCGATATCCAGGGCCGCATGGGGGTGATGAACAACCTGCAGCAGCAGCTGGCCGAGGCGCTGATCCAATACGATCTGCTGCGTGGCACCGTGGGCGAGAACGACGTGCGCCTGAAACAGGCCCAGCAGCAGATCGACGTGATCCGCGACCGCATCAATATCGAGCGGCAGACCTTTACCTCCAACAATACCGACACCGGCGGCGTCGGCGAGGACTACCCGTCCCTGATTGCAGAATTTGAACGGCTTACGGTGGACCGGGAATATGCCGAAGAAAGCTATCGCGCGGCGCTGACGGCACTGGAGGTGGCACGCGATGATGCCGCCCGCCAGAGCCGCTATCTGGCCACCTATATCAACCCCACCCGCGCCAGCGAGGCCGAATATCCCCGCCGCAGCGTGCTGGCGGCGCTGGCCGGTCTGTTCCTGCTGCTGGCCTGGTCGATCATGGCGCTGATCTATTATTCGATCCGCGACCGCAGCTGAGCCGGGGAGGGCAGGGCCGTGATCCGGTTTGAAAATCTCACCAAGAGCTTCTGGCTCAAGGGCGAGCGGCGGGTTGTGATCGACAATCTCAACCTGACCCTGCCGGCCGGGCGTTCGCTGGCGCTTCTGGGGCGCAATGGGGCGGGTAAATCCACGCTGCTGCAGCTGGTGGCGGGCACCATGCGCCCGGATCACGGAGAGATCATCACGGATGGGACGATCTCCTGGCCGGTGGGGCTTGCGGCGTCGTTTCACGGCGATCTGAGTGGCGCGGAAAATGTCCGCTTCATCGCGCGGATCTACGGCGTGGATACCGATGATCTGGTGCGCTTTGTCGAGGATTTTGCCGAATTGGGCAAATTCTACCACATGCCGATGCGCAGCTATTCTTCGGGCATGCGGGCGCGGCTGACCTTTGGCGCGTCGATGGGGATCAAGTTCGACACCTATCTGGTGGATGAGGTGACAGCGGTGGGCGACGCGGCGTTCAAACGCAAAAGCCGTGATCTCTTTGCCGACCGCATGAAGCATTCCGGCGCCATCATGGTGAACCATTCCATGCGCCAGCTGCGCAAGTTCTGTGACGCTGGTCTGGTGCTCGATAACGGTCGGCTGCGCTATTATGACGACCTGGAAGTGGCCATCGATGTGCACCAGCGCCTGATGGGCGGTTGAGTGCGGATCTTTCTAATGACAAATTAGCGGGAAAAAACATCTGGTGTGACGCGCCATGTGCCAACTTTAGTTTTTTCGATATATCCGGCCTGCTCCATTCGTTCGAGATGGTCAGTGCGCGCTTTGATCAAGTCACTCCCAGCAGAAAAGCGCAGCTGTCTTAGAGCAAGCGCCATGGAACGCGGGTTTGGAAGCAGTCGCAGGTTGGGTGTGTCCGCACCACAATAAAAAGCACGTTTGGGAGTTCTCCAGTCACCATAGTTTTCCGTCAGGTAGCGGTCTGCATTTGCTGGCCCTTTTACTTTTATTCCTGCCAATGAATACTCCATAAGCGTGAATTCAGTGTTGTCCCATCTATGCATAGAAGAGCCATGCCATACGATGTCTTGCTCTTTATAATGGAGGAAAATGTCGACGGCGGTACCATTCACATGATGGAACTTGTACAATACTGGAATGCTATTAGATGACAGGCTTCCAGTATCGTTGCGCTCTATACGGATCTGATCGTTGGTGGTGATGCTGTGAGTGAATGTGCTGTTTGAGAGCAGTTTCTCAAGTGCATATGGCGTAATTTCGCATGCCATAACTCCCAGATCGATGTCATAGTCATGTTCTAAAATTGCGTTCTCACGAACGGCTCCGAGAAAGGTGCCGGAGAGAATAAAAACTTCGACACCGTGGCCTTCGAGGAAGGCGATGGTGTCACGTAAGGCTTGTTCTGCATTGCCGCGAGAAAAACTGTTTCTAGCGTGCGAATCCGCAACATCTGAATGGGTTGTGAGAGGGGGGGCCTGTAGCGACGTTTCCAAGGCTATTTCGGCATCAGCATGGAACTGCCGCAGATGCTGATCGTACATATCTGTTCCAAATGATACCAGTGCTGCACATCCTGAAATGCAACAGAGTTCACCAGCGAGTACATCTGGTTCGCACTTTTTTGCGTTGCGAAGGACAAAGCGTCTCTGTGCAGAAAGTTCTGCAAGAGATAGGCCTTGGAAGAAAACAGGTACAGGATCTTGAGAGACGTCCAAGCCTAACCAGCTTCGGCGCATATACCAAGAGAGCCGTCGGACAGCGGCGACAAATTGATCGCGCTTAAATGTGCGGAAGATCTCGTATGACAAGACGATGGAAGTTGTTAGAATGAGGGTGGCAATTGCCCCCAAAAAAGCTACGGCGTATCGGGTCACAATATTGTGCCGACGTGTCAGCATTTGTCCCGGCAGGAGTTTCTTAAGCTTAGACGCAAAGCGCGTGAGGGAAGGTGAGGTCAACTAGCTGCTCTGCTGCTTGATAAAGTTCGTCGGTGCAGGGGGATATCGGGGTCTGTTTAGACGTTTAGCACAAACAAAAACAACCGTTTTCCTGAAAGGTTACAGGGTGCCTATGTCGCTATGGATAGTTTTCCATAGCCGTGTGCGATTTGGTGCCAATTTGCGCAGGTTTTGGGTGGGTTTCTCGGTCATGCGCGGGCAGCCATAGCTTTCCTGAGACTGGGCAAATTGCTCACGGATGTGTGCCAGAACAACCATGTCCGTGCGCTGGTTCCAGTTGAGCGGACGGCTGCGGTAAGCCCGATACCCTCTCGGACTGACGTCCATGATCCGGCACATCCGCTCGATTGGCAGCATGCCCCGCAAAGAACTGACCTTACGGCGATGCAAGCATCGCCTGGCGGCTTACTTAATTTAACCCCCCCTCTCCTCCCGAAGCATATGGTTCTCTTTCCGCTGCTTGGTGATCTCATGTTCAAGATTTGATTGGACAGTAGATGCCTCTGGATTTCGGCGGTCCTGCTGGATCCAGCGGTTCAGCGTCGAGAAGAACCTACTTCTGCCCACTCCTAGTTTCCGGGGGGATTACCGTACCAACGGACTGGATTTCAGTACTCTAGATGAGTTAGTCACTCTCGGAGTGAGATGCAGGCGTACAAGTGGTGGTGGGCGCGAATGGCAAGTCAGGTTACCTTACATATTGGTACGACCAAAACTGGATCTACGAGTATCCAGAAGTTCCTTGCAGACAATAGAGGCCTTTTGCTGGAAAAGGGTGTTTTCTATTCTAGGGCACTGGGAGATATCTCCCATAACAAAATACCTGCGTATCTTCACGGCCGGTTTCAGAAATCACAGATGCAGCGTAAGCATGGTATCCACAATGAGCGAGACTACAGGGCGTTCGAACAGCAGCTGGGATGTGCGTTTGCTGCGGAGCTTAAGGAAATCTCTACAGAGCATATTGTAATTTCAAGTGAGCATTTACATTCGCGTTGTACGACCTCTGAGAAATTTGCACGACTTAAAGAGTTATTAGCTCCCGTTTTGAAAGAGCGTGAGGTCCGGATCTTGGTATATCTGCGACCGCAAATCCATCATGCTATTGCTCTTTACTCCACGATGCTGAGGCACGGACTGGATGAAGACATCAACAGCTTCTTGAAACAGCGCATGCAGAAAGGTGCAAAGCGTAGTTACTTTAACTTTAAAAAAGTTCTGGGCATGTGGTCTCGGGAGTTTGGTGAGGATGCGTTGAGTGTCAGGCCGTTTTCAGAAGTCAAAGCTATGCCGCACGGAGTCCTGTCGGATTTTGGTACACATATAGGGATGGACCTCACGGATCCGCGTCTGCAGTTTCCTGAACGGGAAAATAGCAGCATGGGTAGCTGGGCGGCGGAAGTGTTGCGTCTCTTGAACAGTGAAGACGAAGATATTCACCTCACTCCGCAGGCCCGTAAGGTGCTGCGCCGGTGGCTACGTGAAGAAGTGCCGCCAGGCAAGGTGCGTCCGAACCTGGAAATGGCTCGTGCTTTTCAGGAGAGCTTTGCGAGCTCCAATGAATGGGTGACTGCTCGCTATTTTGCAGACTGCCCTGAGGCGCTGGAGGTCGATTGGAGCGCCTTTGACATATCCACCCAGCAGCCTGAGGTTACGCCCCGGACTTTGCTTCGTTTGGCTGAAGAACTGACGACTTGATCCGAGCGTTGAGCTCAGGAAGCTGCGGATTGCAAAGAAAAAATATCAACTAGATCGAACAGCTGGCGCAATGAATAGTTGAATTTCCGTCATATCCTCTTCTGCGAGTGGGGCGTAGCTCACGTTTCGGCGGAGCTGAAACTGCAATCTATTCAGGGCGCAATACTGCCTTCAGGTTTAAGCGTGCTCAGCAGCATGCGGTCGGCGGCATCCGGCGTCCGGGTTGCAATATCCTGCATCAGCAGGCCGTGCAGCTGTTCATCGCTGATTTTCGCGGCATCATTCAGCGGCTTTAGGACAAGACCGGGCATTTTTCGCCCGGCATACCCTTCGTGGAACAGGTTATAGGCGATCGAAGTATGGCCGGTGAAAGTGTGTGGGACCCCGTAGACCGGTGTGTCGGCAGCATTCTGCTGCTTGAGCCAAGTGCCGGCATAGGCGGTCATCCCGTCCATGTCGGAGACCGCGAACTGGTCGCCGACAACGTAGTTCTCGCGCAGCGCATAGCCCTCTTCAGCAAACACGGTGCGGCGGCGCTGCAGTTCGGACTGCACCTGCTGCCAGTCGATTGCTGTGCGTTCGGACACCGGCCGGTCCGGCCGCAGCCGGATCACCAGATCGAACGGCCGCCCCGAGGCCCGCATCAGCTCATGGGCGGCATGAATCTTGTAATGCATCTTCTGCTGGTTGGTGAATGCGGCAAAGCGCGGGCTGGCCTCATCATCAATCACCACCTGGGCTTGCGGGCCATATTGCGCGCGGATCTCCTCCTTGGTGACGCTGGAGGAGGTTTCGATGAATTCGAATAACGTTGGATAGTGCCGCATTAGAACATCAAAGCCGACTTCAGAGGCATGCTGCCGGTAGGCCCGGCAAAAGGCTTCGGAAGCGAACAACCGCTCTACCGTGCCGATGATCTCTGGATCGGGCCAAGCCCGCCCCAGACGCTTCCATGTATGCACAAAGATTTCGGTGTCGCAGCCATCGAGCCCCAGGTGCGTCAAGGTCGGGGCAGCGCTCTGATAGCCGCGCATCTGCCCAGAGAGGCAAAGAGCGACGCGCGGCCGCGTCTTGACGGAGGCAGGCGTCCGAGGTTTCGGTTTAGCATGCAGCTTCAGGCTGGCTAGGGCACGGGCAACCGGTTCCGGGCAATCGGTCGGGATTTCCAAGCTGGCAGCAGCACTGACATAGTCTTGGAAAGTGTCTTCATCTGCCATCGCTGAGGCCAGTATGGCTGTCTTGAAACGCGCCTGGGGAGTCAGCTTGGCGATGCCGTCGGGATCGCTGAGCAGAGCCTGGACCCACCTGCAGAAATATTCGCCGTTGCTCGCGAACAGCGGGTGGCGGAACAGTTTCGCAAGCTGCCATAGTTCATGATGGCGGATGGCCCGAGCGATACGCTCATGCGCGCTGCTGTCAAAATTCTGCAGGGTTTGCGTGGCCAGAGCCATTGGGGTACTGCGCCCGGCAGCGGTGGAGAAGGCGAGCATCAGGCTGCGCACCCGCTTGTAGGCCTGCGGATCGGTCTTGCGCAGCAGGCTCAGTTCCAGGGCCGCCAAAAGTTCATCTGAGGAGGTGAAATCTTCGGTGATCTTCTCCGTCACCCGGCTCAGGGCAGTGAGGATCCGCATGCCCTCCCGCATCCATAGCAACTGTTTGGCAGGATCCTGCGGGCGCTTTTGGGCCCAAGCCACTGCGGCCTCGCTAAACCGTTCGTCTTGCAGGAGTTTGCTTTGATCGATCATGGTCATTTCTAAGCTCGGAAAGGTAGAGGGCAGCGGTTCAGGTTTGCAGGCCTAGGTTGGCAGGCGGGCAAGATCGGCTGCGAAGCGGGACTGTAGTGCGGCCTCCTGGCCGCGGGCGGCCTCATATTCATCAGGGGTGCCGCTGAAGAAGATTTCGTCTGGTCCGATGAGATCAAAACTAACGGGATGCCCGGCGCTGATCATCCGCTGATACAGCGGCGCCACAAACAGCTCCTGAGCGCTTGGATCCATCGCTTCGGCGGCATAGGCTTCCTCAAACAGAGCCCGGGAGGCAAAGTAGTACATGCCGGTGGAGCAATTGTCTGAAATGCGCTGTTTTTCAACGACCCGGCAGGCCATGCCGGGGCGGTCCGGGGCTTCTTCGGCAAAAGACCAATGGTCGCCGTCCCCCTTGAAGCATTCCAGCCAGCCGGCGCTGACAGCCTGCCGGGTGGAGGGGCGGTATCCCGGACGGATGGTGTCGATGTTGAAGATGGTCAGCGGTTCATGCGCTGCCGCCTGTGCCTGCTCCAGTCCGAGCTGCACGGTTTCCGCCTGGCCGCGTGTCTGCTGCGGCAGCGGCGCCAGTTTGAGGTTTCTGATGCCAAGCGCGCGCGTGCGGTCCTGAATGAACTCACCCGTCCCTCCGGTCTCACGGTAGATGAGTAGGAACGTTTCCTGCTCGAACATACTGGCAAAACTCATCAGCGACCAGTCAAGCAATGGGCGTCCGGCTAGCGGCAACATCCATTTCGGCCGGTCGTAGCCTGCGCGGGTGAAGCGGCTGCTGAGGCCCGCCATTGGAATGACAATCATTCGTATTGCTCCAAGATCAGAAAGAGGCGGAAGGCGTTGGCCAAGAAAGCATCTTGCCGGTCGGGTCGGTCCGCATGCAGAGGTAGCATCGACAGGAAAAGCTGAATGGTGAGCGCGAGGATGCCTGGATCCGAGATTGATTGCCCCTGAACACGGTGCGGGTGGAAGATCCGGCGCAGACGCTCCACGGTCTTACTCTCGGCAAGCTCGAAAGAAACGGCATGATCGCCTTCGCTGGCATAGTGATAGCGGCCGGTCAGGATCTGGTCGTAACCTTCGATGGAGTGGTTCAGCTTGGCCAGATCATAACGGATGTCGCCGTGAATTTCCGGCTGACCGTCCCGGATGCTACCGCGCGGGTCGATTACCTTCACGATCTGCTGGCGGAAGTCGAAGAAGGTGTTCGGAAAGCAGAAATCGCCATGCATGATGCCGGGGAGCGGTTCGGTGGCCATGATCAGCGTGCTGGTCTTGCGGGCGATTTCCCGGATAGACGGTACTGGTCGGCCATTCAGCTGCCAAGGCCGGTGCAGATCTGCCTGCCGGGATTGCGCCCATTCTGCCAGCCGGGTTTCCGTTTTGTTGATGGCCAGTTCGGGCAGAAGATCAGCGGTTGCATAAGGATTGCCATCCTGGCCGTGCGTTCGGCAGTTTTCCAGAAACTCGAAGCAGCCTGCGGCAATGGATTCCCAGGCGCTGTCTTGGAGATCGCCGAAAATCAGAAGCTCATGCAGTGTCGGATTGAATTCATAGCCGATCCGGTACCCGTTACCTTCCCAGCCCAAGTATATCGGCGCAAAGATCCGCATCACAGGCGGCAAGGCAGCAAACCAATTCGCTTCATTGCGCAGCTTGACCGGTTTGTCGCCGCTCTTGAAAACGGTCCGGTTGGTGATGCTGAGGCTGTTGAAGGCCCGTGCTGTGCTTACTCGGGTGCGCGCTTGATGGAAGGTCTGGAGGTGGCCGAAGTCGAGCCAGTCCGGTGTGTGTACCGGGGCCAATGGCCGTTCTTCCGCATAACGGTTCAGGGCTGCGATGAAATCGCCGCCTGACAGCGTCAGGCTGCGCAGCAGACCTTGAGCACTGGAAAAAGAAAACCATCCAGTGATCACCTCATCCGTCCCTGAACCGGGAAAATGATGTAGCTGATCCCATTTGTAACTGCCTTGCGGGCGGGCAACGGAAATGCAGTCATCCTGCGCAGAATTGAGGCCTGGCAGCAGCGTATCACCGTGCAGGATCCTCACGGGCCCACTCAAGTTGGCCAGAATCAGCGCGTGCGCAACACTGGCGCCCAGACTGAGGTCGTCGGGGATCTGCAGGATCTCTACTTCGTGTTTCATCAGCCAAGTAGAGTCTGCTGGTGGAATCTCGAAGGAGGCCGGGAGTGTTAAAATCACTTTTCCGGCTTGGGCTTTCAGTTGTTCCACCTGAACCTGGTAGAGTCGCTGATGCCCGAAAGGCAGGAAGGCAGGTGGAATCCGGCCGTATTCCGCAGCCAGCTCAGTGTTCACATAAGCGGCAGAGGTGACAAGGGCCGCTGCGGCCTGCAGGGGCTCAGTCATGGGGCTATTCCCAGAAGCTCATTGATCTCTTCGTGACTCATCCGGGCGAATTCATCTGGGCGCAGCGCTTTGTCATCGACGTAGAAACCTTCGTTACCGCACCAAGGCTTGCCGATATACAGCTCGTCGCAAGGGATATTGTGCTGTTCCAGCCAAGCCAGGATGACCGGAACGGTATTGCGGGTAATCTTGCCAGTGTTGCCCTCGTAGGTGCGCATGTTGCGGGCGGTGGCAATGACGATTTCAAAGCCTTTGCGCTGATAGTCGGCCAGAGCTGCGACCACCTCTGGGTTGGGACGTTTGTCGGCATAGCTGACGCCCGGTGTGTCGATGGTCAACGTGCCGTCAAGGTCACAAATAATACGCTTCATAAGGCCTGCTTTCACTGCTGCTTATTGACTGCCATGGCCTCCCGCCGGAGGAGGAACCTTTCGGGGGGAACAATTCAAAATTATCATTCCACCGGGTTATAGACATTGATCTAGTCCTTATTCAACGGGGGACTGTGCCGGCCGGATGCAGTGAAAAAGGCGGGGGGCTGGGTGCCTTGTTCGCGGGCCGCAAGAAAGCCGCGGGCGGTGTCCAGTGCTTCGCGGATGGTCACGTCCATGTCGAGATAGCGGTAGGTGCCCAGCCGGCCGACAAAGCTCACCCCTGCGGTCTGTTCGGCCAAGGCCACATAATCGCTCAGCAGGGCTTTTTCCTGCACCTGGCGGATCGGGTAATACGGGATGTCACCAGGCTCTGCGGCGCGGGAATATTCGCGGTAGCAGACCGATCCCTCATGGCTCTCCCAGGGGGCGAAATGCTTGTGTTCGGTGATGCGGGTGTAGGGCACGCTTTCTTCGCCGTAGTTCATCACCGCGCAGCCCTGATAATCGCCCTGATGGGTGAAGCGTTCGAAATCCAGCGTCCGATATCCCAGCCGGCCCAGCTGATAGTCGAAATAGCCATCCAGCGGCCCCGAGTAGAAGACATGGTCGTATTGATCTGTCTGCGTGCGATCAAAAATAGTCTCTAACTTGACCGTTATGCCCGGGTGATCGAGGATCTTGGCGATCATCGCACTATAGCCGTCCTCGGGCATGCCTTGGAATTTGTGAAAGAAGTAATTGTCGTCATAGTTGAAACGCACCGGCAGGCGTTTCAGGATCGAGGCGGGCAATTCGCTGGGGTGCATGCCCCATTGCTTGACCGTGTAGCCCTTGAAAAACGCCTCATATAGATCGCGCCCCACAAAGCGCAGCGCCTGTTCCTCAAAGGTCTGCGGATCCTCGATGGTGGTGTCGGCCTGCTCTTCGGTGATGAAGGCATGCGCCTCTTCGGGGCGCAGCGTCTTGCCAAAGAACTGGTTGATCGTGTGCAGGTTCACCGGCAGCGAAAACACTCCGCGCCGCCCCTCAGGATCCAGGCTCGTGGTTTTCACCCGGTTCTTGTAGGGCAGAAAGGTCGCAAAGCGGTTCACATAGTCCCAGACTTCGCTGTCATCGGTGTGAAAGATATGCGGCCCGTAGACATGCACCATGACCCCTGTGTCGCTGTCGCGTTCGGTATGGCAATTGCCCCCGATATGGCTGCGGCTGTCCACTACGGTCACCTGATGCCCCGCCTCGGCCAGATGCCGCCCGATCACAGCACCCGAAAGCCCTGCGCCAACATTGAGAATGTTCATGTCAGGTCTCCTCGGGGGGGGGGCGCCTGTCACGGTGCCTCGTGCTGGCGGTGTTTCGCGTCTGTTTCACGAAAACAGTCGTAAAGTTGGTATTCCACGTCCCAGAACCGACGCAGGTTCTCCAGAGCCAACGGCGACAGGGGGGGAGGGGTGCTGGGGGCCCTGTGGCTCTGCCTTACGCGGCTGAGCACGGCCTCCTTCGGTACGCCGAAAGGTGCAAAGAACTCTGCGGCACGGGTGTTGAGGTCGCTCAGTTCGCAAAGGCAGTAGATCTGCTCCTGGAGACTTTGGAAATAGGCCGGGGACTGAAAGTAGAAAGCATACCCGCGGGCAAGGTGGCGGATGCTGCCCATCGCGAAATGCGCAGCAGACTGCAAGCGAGGATCTTCCGCATAGAGGGCTTCGGCAAGGCTGTTGGCATCGGCAAACCAGGAAAAGGCGGCAGCTTCGGCGGGTGTCCACAGGCTGTTGTGGGTGGGGCGCCCGTTGCGTAGACGACTATTAAACCCAGATACGAATCTTGAGGTCGGATCCCGATATATGAAACCAAGTTGCAGACCTGGGTTTTCGTCAAGGGCCTGATTTACAGTTTCTTTATGACGCATCTTCGTCAGAGGGAACTTGAAACCATCAGAACGCAGATCCTTGATCAACAGCCTAAGGCTAGTGCCCCCGGTTTTGCCAACATGGATCAGGGCAAAGCTCCTTTGAGTTGATTTTTCTTTGAGCATTCTAGTCCCTTGATAGCAGATGACAGCCGTTACCGACGATACTGCGTCTTGATGGCCCCTTGTCTATCATTTGCTCGCTAGTTGGGCTAGCCGTGTCGCATCAGTCTGCAAACCGCAGGCCTTGCGATAAAAGTCTTCCAAAGCTTGTGTTTGATATTCCTCTATATCAAACACCGCTGCCGACAGCTGCCCGTTCAGGAAAGCCCGCATCCCCTCTTCCAGCCCCTCGACCGAATTGGGGGTCAGCAGGCCTGCGCGGCCTTCCAGTACGCCGCGGTTGCCGGTGATGTTCGTTGCGATGATCGGCTTCTGCAGGATCATCGCCTCAAACAGCACCATCGGCTGGCCTTCGTGGTTGGAAGACAGCACAAAGCAATCCGCCTGTTTCAGCAGCGGGAAGGGGTTGGCGGTATGGCCGGGCAAATGCACATGGACGGTCAGGCCGAGGCGGCGCACCTGCTGCTCGAGGCTGCTGCGCAGCGGCCCTTCGCCGAGGATCACCAGCTGGGCGTCTGGCGCGTCTTTCAGCACCCCGTGGAAGGCGCGGATCAGCTTGGTGTGATCCTTCTCCACCGACAGCCGGCCCAGGGTGATGAAGACCGGCCCCGGGCCTTCAAAGAGTGGCGCCATCTCTTCCGGCAGCGGCCTGTTGGCCTGGGCGCGAACTGCATCCGGGTCCTGCAGGTTGTCGAAATGGCCAAGCTTCTCTTGCGGTATCGCAAACTGCTGCAGAAATTCTGCGTTCAGATCCGCGGTCGCGCGGGAGACCGACAGGACGGTGTCGAAATTGTGTAAATCCTGTAAGTTGCGGATCAAGTAGGGGAAGCGCTGTGCGATTTCCTCTTTCATATTGTTGTGCAGGATAATGCTGTTCCGGCGGATCGGGCGACCTGAGGACTTGGCAAGCAGGGCTGTAAAACGGCCATCATAGGCTTCAAAGTTTAAAGCCAGATCAATTGTTGCCCGACCCAGGTAAGTGGCGAAATCCCGATCAGCCTGGCGCTCCAGGATCTGCCGCATCTCCTCGGAGGGTAGCATGCCCCAGTTGCGGAACTTCTCACGGATCCAGGCTTCTTCCAGTGTCTGCATGTATTCATTGCCGATGCTGACATGCTTCAGCGTTTCCGGCAGGCGCTGCAGGATGCCAGGGTCGGCATCCTGCGCTGCCCGGTCCGGGAGCAGTAGGGAAATGTCGTAAAGGCTGGGGTCGATCTCCCGCATCAGATTGACGAAGGACGTGCCGATCCCGTTGGCCAGCAGCGGCCCGCTAAAGACCAGCGCCTTGGGGCGTTTGGCGGTTTCCGTAGGCAGTGGCGCATCCGTGGGCTGAATGCCGTTGAAGAACCAGTCGGAAACCCGGGCCGCACTGCGCCCGTTGTCGGCCGGCAGAAACTGGCGGATATCCTCTGCCGAGGGGCAGGCTGCGGCCAGCTGGTCGGTGTCTGCCAGAACCTTTGCCAGTTTTTCTGCTGTCCGGCAGACAGTGCCGGGCAGACCGGACAGCTCCATGTAGAGCCCGCGTTCCTTTTGATAGCGGGCCTCGTCATAGGCGTAATAGATGACCGGGCGCTGCAGCGGGAAAAAGTCGAAGCAGATGCTGGAATAGTCGGTGACCAGAATATCGGTAACGGCCAGCAACTCATTTGTATCAAGACTGGAGGGCGCGATGCAGAGGTCCGGACCTGCCATGCTCTCGGCCATCTGCTCCACCATATGGTGGGCGCGGAAGACCACGAAATGGCCTGCCTCGCGCATTTTTTTCAGATCGGACAGTAGCTGCTGAAGATCAATTCCCGGGTCACCATGGTTGCCGCGCCAAGTCGGGGCGTAGAGAACCAGTTTCCGCGGGTCGTCTTCGGACAGGCCAAGCGTGCTGCGCAGCGCGGCCTGCCTGTCCGTCGTCAGGTTCAGGGTGAGATCGGTGCGCGGGTAGCCGAACACCCGGGCCTCCCCATCAAAGAGATGCGACACCCCGTAGCGGTTCAGAAGAATATCGTTCGTATGGCTGTTCTGGCTGGTGATATGGGTCGCTTGCAGGAAGTTGCGGGCGACGTTGCGGTGCGCGAACATGCCTTCCTTGATGTCCTCCCCCAGATATTTGATCGGGGTGCCATGCCAGGTGTTGAGATATTTCTGACCTTCGCGGCGGCAGAAGAACTGCGGGAAAGAAACATTGCTCAGCAGATGGCTGGCCGTCGCCAAGGCCCGCATATAGCCGTCACTGTAGCGTTTGACAAAAACCACATTGTCCAGGCCGCGCAGGCTGTCAGGAATGCGGGTATGATCGGTGACCGTCCAGATGTGGGTGTAATCCGCAAATTCCGGCAGGCTCAGCAGATGCAGGCAGATGGCATAGGGGCTGCAGGACACCGAGGCGCCGTGAAAGGTTTCATACAGAATGGTCCGCGGCGCCAGCGGCAGCACTTCACAGTATTCGATATAGCTGTTCAGCCGGCGGCGGCCGACACCGCCGAGCATTGCGGCCTCGTTCAGCCCGTGCGGACGCTGCAGGATACGGAAGCTGCGGAAGGCGTCACAGGCTTCCGCATAGCGCCCCAGACGGGTCAGCGCACGGCCCAGTCCGTGATAGAGGGCCGGGTCGTGGCGGCTGCTGCGGGCGATGGCGGCGGCATAGGCCTGGGCCGCCTCTTCCCATTTCCCGGCGGGCTCTAGGAACTGCGCCGCCAGGGCCTGCCAGGGGCCGGACTGGGCAACATTCTGTTGCAGGAAGCTGCGGCAGTCCTCTTCGGCGCTTTGCAGGATGGCGCGCGCATAGGCACTGTCCTGCGCCTCCGGCTGATCCTGTTCCGCTTCGGGCGCGGGCATCAGGCCAAGGAAGGCCTGGCAGGCGGCTTCCGGATCGCCGGCTTTTTCCAGCACATAGCCCAGCCGGTAGTTCCAATAGGGGGTATGTTTTGCAGCTTTTTGCACCGCGGTCTCATAGGCGGCGGCGGCCTCCTGAAACTTCTGCTGCCGTTCTCGCACGAAGCCAAGACGGAAATGCCAGTTTGCCACATCTGAGTTGGCAGCGATCGCCATGCAATAGAAGCGCTCGGCTGCAGCCCAGTCATAGCAGCGGTCATGGGCCATGCCGGTGCGGTAGCACATTTCAGCATCGCCGGGGGTCGTCGCAAGTGTTTCAAGGTAGGCAGCGGCGGCGGCGGGCCAATTGCCTTGAGCAGCGTGAAAAGCACCGATGCCAAAGCGTTGGCTGGAGAGTTCTTTATCTTGTTCGATTGCTTTCTGATATGCGGCCTTTGCTGCACGAGCGCGCGTGTTGCTCGAAGTGTTGTTTGCTGCTGTCTCTTGTGCGTGGCCCAGTTTGAAATACCACTGCGCGGGAGTGCTGGCGCCTTTCATCGAGATTGCGGTTTCGAATGCATGCACCGCTTTTTCCGGCTTGCGCATGCTGTTCAGAGCATGCCCCAGACGCATCCAGTGCTCTGGGGTGTGGCGGTGGTCAATCTGTACGAGAGTTTCAAGGGCGCGTACCTCTTGCCACCATTTCCCGCGTGCCCGGAAGCTGACCGCCAGCGCATCATAGGCGGCGGGATCATCGCCCAGAAACCGGATCAATTCATTGGCTTGATGTTCGACATCAGGCCATTGACGTTTTTTGATTAGAGCTTGCAACGCTTCGTTTTTAGCAGTGCGGTAATCTGCAACCTGGGGATCTCCCAACATGCCAAGAAGGTCCATGACACGCTGCGTGGCCGAGCCCCCCCGATAGTTGTCAAGGTAGTCGTCCATAAACGCATCAACATCACCACCAGGGATCGGCGGGGGAGCTTTCAAAAGGCTTAGCAGCTCTTTCGGTGATCTGGGATGCAAGCCGATATTGTTTGCCAGAATGTGGCCTTCTGCAGAGTGTGGCGCATGCGCTACGAGGCGCTCACCAAAGAGCCAACGCGGAAAAATAACGGGTTTCCCAATGGCCCAAGCTTCATACAGAACAGAACTATAGTCTGAAATTACCACGTCAGCATCCAACAAGTCGGATGTAACTGGGGTCTTATCTTTTCGGTTGTTCGGATGCGGGCTGATACGAAGGTCGCAGTGTGGTTCCAATAGTGCCTTCAGCGCTTCTACGTCTGATGGAGACAGACCGAGAGACACACCTTTACTATCTTTCCACAACCCACTGCTGGGAGCGATGAGGACCGTCAGGTTATGATTGCCACGCCGTTTCTTTTCGTGATGGCCTCGTAATTCCCGCAATATATCAACTCGAATTGAGCCAACAGTGTGGATACTTGTAATCTTTTGGCAGACTTGCGGCATTTCCATGACGCGCCGACGGTGCCAGTTGCCGGGAAGGAACAGATGGCGGAAGTCGCTGTAATATCGAACGCCGTTTTTACGCCCAAAGTGGTAGCCACGGTCCGAAATGATATGGGGAAGCAAGACATCTGCAGGGACATCTCGGAAAAAGGACAAGCTGAGGGAGGCAGATGCGGCAATGTTCTGCTTAACATCTGCAGCAGTTGCTAACTTTTCCCAAAGACTTGCGCTCAAAGCTCTCTTGAGAGGCGAGAGATCAGCGTCGGCAAGGGAGACCTCAGTGGCTGTAGAGAGAGACCGATCAGGCATCTGTGGAGCCTGTACGGTCAGGGCGCGCGCAATTTGACAGGGGGGTGCTTCGTTCAACGCGGTAGAAGTCGGTTTTTCAGTGGTGGGTGTCGAACGTGAAGGTGACGGCTTGCGAAAATTGAACAGCAACGATTGTGTCATATTGGTGTGACGTTTTCCGTGTTACCTGGTCTGGAAGTTTGGCGCGTATTAGGAGACTTGAGCGACTAGGTTTAAGAGGCCGGTTTCACTCAGCGGCCGTGTTCAGATCCTGCATTTTATTGCGGATCATAGTGCTTGAGATTTCGGGAGTCCGCGGCATGTAAATCACCTTGCAGATGTCCGAAAGGAAGTCGAATTTCCCCGCCCAATCGTCTCCCATAGTGAAGACGTCGATATCATAGGCCTGAACATCTTGGCGTTTTTGCTCCCAAGTGTTCTCTGGGATTACGAGATCGACATAGCGAATGGCTTCCAGATCACGCTTTCTCTCTTCCCACGAAAACTTGGAGGTCTTGCCTTTCAAGGAGTTGAACTCGTCGGTAGACAGAGCGACCACGAGATAGTCCCCTAAGGATCGAGCCCGGCGCAGTAGGCGAATGTGGCCAAAATGAAGAGTGTCAAAGGTTCCGTAGGTAATAACACGTTTCATCTTTAAGAATACTCCCTCATTCATCTTGTCCTTCGGGCACCCCGTTTGATTGCTACTGCACGCTGTGTGTTAGCAAGGGGAAACCTTATAGGTGGTGTTCTGCGGCAGGGTAGCTGCTCAGAGTTGAGCTTATAGCGCTTGCCCTCTCGTTTGGATAGGTCGTTTCGAGAGATAACTGAAAAAACAGGCATCATGACCACTAGTAGGCATCAATTTGCCTCGGGGTTGAGCGCTTCGGTGTCAGGCCTAACACGATATCAAAAAAGTCCTGTAATGCTGCTTCACAGTACTCTTCGGCATCGAAAGACGAACCTGTTACGTGCCCGTTGATGAAGTGCTGCATGCCATGTGCCACAGCTTCGTCGGTGGGTGACACCAGATGACCATATTGCTCGCCCAGTACGCTGCGCGCTCCGGGGATGTCGGTTGCAATGACGGGTTTGCCGAGGGTGAGGGCTTCCAGTAGAACCATCGGCTGCCCTTCGTAGTCAGAAGTTAACAGAAAGCAGTCGCCGTGGGCGATAACTGGGAAAGGATTGTCAACGTGACCTGCGAAGATGACTAAATCTTCAACGCCATACTTGCGAGCTTCTGCCTTCAACCTCCCCTCGAGCGGACCTGTTCCCATCAAGATTAGGTTTGCTTCCGTTCCATCAGATCGCAACGTTGCTAATGCGCGGATAGCACGATCCTGTGCCTTTTCGGGAGAAAGGCGTCCAGCCATTACAAAGGTCGGCCGTCTCTTGGTTGCATCCAGATGTTTAGGGAGCGGTTCTGTTGCTTGTTTCCGAATGTGTTCAGGTCGAATGACATTTCGTACAGATGCGGCTGCTCCAGGCCTCACATACCGAGCACCCAAGTTTTTAACATTCAGTTTCATTGTCTCTTCTGAAACACTGGCAACAACATCGAACCACTTATACGCAGCAAAAACACCTTTGAGTACATCAAAACGTTTTTCAGCTTCGGAGTTCATGTCGTTGTGTTGATAGATTGTATGCCGCTTTGCTGAAAGCATGGCCGTGACCAGGCTCCAATACCTAGAATAGCCGCTAAAATCCACAGCGGCGTCAAATTCCAAATCTCCAACCAAGCGTCGAGCTTCTCTACGGAACATGGCGGTTATGGTTGCTTCATGCTCCTGGTTTTCAAAACGGTTAGTGGCATAGAACCGTTCAAGTTGTTTCTGCTCTTCAAGAGTGTGCGGCATCGGACCAGCCTTGTGGAGTAAACGCACTTTTGATCCGGCGCGCTGCAGGTTTGCCCTTAGCTCTTCAGACTTCTCCAAAGGTAGCCCGTCAGTGAGCACGTAGATATTGAGGTCATATACTTCTAGTGCATGTATGAGATTCAAAAAAGAGGAGGTAATCCCATTATTTTTCCAACCGCCTCCAAAGAATATGATGTTAGGACAAGTGTTTTGATGGGAGTTCTGGGATTTGATTGCAGAAATAGCGCGAGATGTAGCATTGCCATCTTCCAAAGGAAAGAATATCTCTTTGGCCTTTGAGTACTGCGAAAGCTCATCTGATCGCCGACCATCCATAATTGCATCGAGCACCTCATGGGGGCGCATACACAAGTGCGCAGGGAGTGCTTCGAGTGGAAAGTTTAGCCCGCGAATTTCTTCATATTCAGCTCTATCGTATACGTAGAGAATGAGCTGTCGGCCTGTGGCTAAGTAGTCGAACATGATACTGGAATAATCACTAATAAGTATATCAACTGCAGCCAGGAAACGATTGGTAGAGATGCCAGTTGGTATCGGGCGTGTATTTTTCAAAACTCCCATTGTGAAGTTGTGTGTCTGTGCAAATATAACATATTCTTCCGCAGGAAGTTTTCCCAGCTGGTTGACGAGGCTATCCAACATTGCATTTTTCTTTGCTGGTTTCCCTAACTCGCCCCGCCAGGTTGGAGCTATGAATATTAGCTTTTGTCCTTCTTCAATGCCAAGTTCGCGGCGCAGAGCGCTTGGATCTGTGTTCAAGGTTTCATCAACTCGAGGCGCACCAATACATACTGTTTTGGAGGATGCGGCTTCCTCAATATCGGCAGAGCCTAAGAGTGCGGAAGCAGTGAACTCGTTCTGAAGTAAGAGGTGAGAGGCCTGCAGAAAGTTTCTCTGACTGTTTCTGTGAACAGTAGGATGATCAGCATTCTCATGTTTGAACATCTTTTTTAATGGAACGCCGTGCCAGGTGTTCACATATTTTTGGTTCTCTCTACGGATGTACCAGGTCGGCAAAGTGCTGTTTGATATTATAGTATTTGCAGTTGCCAGGGTTTCTGCGTAGGCGTCCGAATTTGGCGCAACAATTGAAACGTTGTTTCGGTTTTTTATTTTCTCTGGCATCAAATTTGGATCTGAAAGAGACCAGACGTGAGTGATGTCACCTTGCTCATCGCTTTCTGATATCTTTTTGAAAATAGCAAGCGGGCTGCAATTTATGGATTTCCCGTGAAAGCTTTCATAAAAAAATAGGTTTTTGGTTATGGCTTTTGTCTCGATGGCCTCGAGGAATTTTCTTTCCGGTCCTTTTTTATATTCAAATCTGGTCCTGTAGAAGGTCCCAAGCTTTTTTCGCAGAGGTTTGGGGATGTGCTGGCGCACCCAGTGTAGTTTTTTGTAGGTGGTTTTGATTGCATTTTTAAACTGCATGGGTTGCTCCAGATTTTCTAAGATGCCTTGTGTGTGCTATCTAGTCAGTGACATTTAAGTCACTTGGCACGTCATCTGGATTGTATCCAAACTTCTCAAAGTCGCCTTTGTAGAATTCAATCACTTTTTCCAGCGTGCTTTTAGGAATTGTCAAAATTTCTCTGCTTGATTTTCGAGCGTGATGGATTTGCAAGTCTTCGCATTTTGCATCTAGCTCCCTTAATGCAGTTTCTATTGGGTCTTTTAGGCCGTTTTCCAGTTTGAAAATCTCTGTTTTGGGGCCGGAGAACTCATGTTGGGGCCTTATGTGGTTGTCTAACGTGAAATTGTTATTTTCGTATGATTTAATTTGATTTTGAATCCACCTGTCGAATTCTGGTAAGGTCTTCTGGCTTATCTTTTTTCTCCAGTGGTATTCGCTGATTAATCTGGAGGTTGGATGGCGAACGGTCATAAATGAGTAATCATAGAACCCCTCAGGGACCCAATGCTTCATTACCTCCCAGTGGATGTGTTGTGGTGTGCAATTTGAGTACCCAAGACGTTTGTGGTACTTGAGCCCTTGAGCTGCACTGTGTGACTTGAGTACCTCTTCAACGGTAGAGCCGCCGGTTTTGGGAACGTGAATAAAAAGAACCATTCGGCCCTTATTCCGGTATAGGGGCATACGCCAGCGCCTTTCCTTTCTTGCCTTCGGCTGTGGTTTATAGGTCAGCTAGCCGCGAGTATGAAGCCTGCAAAAAGGCCGATGCGTGGTGCGTGTGAAAGAAGCCTTGACATATCTTATACAAGCTTCTGGTCTTTTGGGAAATCTTGACAGTCCGGTCCCGTTCAGCGCAGCAGCCAGTCTTCTAGGGCGAGGTGATCCGGTGCTTTGGCGGGCAGGTCGCGCAGTTTGATCCAGCGCGGGTCGGTGGGTTGACCGGGGCGCAGGCGCAGCCGACCCAGGAGCCCGACCATGGCCCATTCCGCCCGGCGGCTGCGCGGCACATGCGGGCGGTTCGGATCATGGGCAGGGTTGCGCTGCGGCTGGCCTGCCGCGTCGCGCCGCACCGCGCCATAGGCATCCCGCAGCAGATGGCCGATCCAGCGTTCTCCGTCACTGCCGCCCACCACCGAAGGCGTGGCCGAAATCACCCCGACGGGACACTCGCCTGCGCGCGCAACGCGGATCCGCTCTCCCACCAGCACCACGCACAGCCCGCGCCGGTCTTCTCCCTCTGGATTGCCATCCTCCCATTCCAGAAACTCGGCATAATCCGCACCGCCTCCGATCCAGGCGCCGTCGCAATATCCGTTGCCGTCCTGGCTGAGCCGAAAGGCGGTGCCGCTGCCATCGCCGGCCTGCAGGTAATCCTGCCCGCTGCCGGTGGCCTGAAGCGACAGGAGCGCGGCGTCATCGCCGGCCACTTCCAGCCGGGCATTGGGGGCTGAGGTGCCAAAGCCCGCCCGGCCGCTGTCGGCGCTCAGCACCATCGCAGCCTCCCAGCTGCTGCCATCGGGCGACAGTTTCACGGTGAAATCCCTGTTGCCCGCCAGCCCCATCTCGGCATGGCCCGCCCAGTTGGACTGAAACAGCAGGCTGGCGGTGTCACTCTCTGCGGCCTTGTTGATCTTCAGCTGATGGCCCTGACCGGCGTGGCTGAACAGGCTGGCGTCGCTTGCCAGGGCCAGACGGTTGGTGGCATCGGCATCGGTGGCCAGGCCGAGCTGCTCCAATCGGTTGCCTGCGGGGGGCGGCAGGATCCAGGCGGTGCCATCCCAGACATGCAGCGCGCCATCCTGCCCCTGAGCCCCTGCCACCCAGGCCCGCCAGCCTGCGCGCGGGGTGAGAAACAGCCACTGCGGATCCTGCCAGATCGCCAGCTGCCCGCCCTGACCGGCCCAGGCATCCGCGGGCGTGGCGCCAAGCGCATAGGCGGCACCGGGCGCAGGGGTCTCGGGCGGGGTTGTGGCATCCAGCGCCACAAGGCGCAGCTGCACCAGCGCATCCAGGATCTGCAGGGCGGCATTATGGGTGACGTGTTTTTGCGCCTGCGCGGGCATCAGATAGGGCAGGGCAAGCAGCGGGGAGATCTCTGTCATGGGGGCTCCTGATCGGCAGGGAGAGGGAGGGGATCGGTGAGGAAACTGCGAGGGCCCCAGTCTGCCAGAGGGATCTGAGCCAACCGCTAAGGCAGCGTTCGCAGCCTGCGCAACACCCCCGGGCAGCCCCTGCCAGACGCGCCGTTCTGGCTTGCCGCGTGACGGGCCTCGTAACCGGACTGCCGACCGTGATGCCGCCGCTGAATGCGGGTGATTGTCTTCAATATGTAAACAATGTCCGTCTTTGCGCCGTATTTCCGCGCCGATAAGCGCCGCGACTCACCCGGAAGTTGATCCTCGCACGGTGGTCAAAAGGACAAGGGTGATGGAGATACGCTTTGAGGGGCGCTTTGGCGCGGGGGATGAGCTGCTGGATGTCGATCTGCGCGATCTGGATATCCATCACAGCGTCGGGGGCAGGGTGCATCTGCTGGCCACCACGGGTCTGAATGGCGGGGTGACGAGCTATGATCTGGGCCGCGCAGGCCAAATTCCGGGCTCTGCTCCGGTGGTGGAAAACAGTGTCTATCACAGCGGAATTGGCCTTGTTGGGGGGGCGCCGCAGGGGCTGGCGCAACTGGTGGAGATCGCAGATGAGACGCGGCTCCTGCTGGCGGGGGGCGCTGCGGGGCGGCTGCTGTCACATGGGCTGAGCAGCGCGGGCGCGCTGTCCGAACAAGAGCAGATCGGCGGGGCTGGGCTCGCGGCCATGGGCCGGCTGGCCGCCGCCGTCACCGCAGAGGTAGGAGGCGCCGGGGGCACGCTTTATGCGCTGGATCAGGCGGGGGATCTGTTTGGCTGGCAGCTGGGGGCCGGGGGCGCGCTTGGGGCGTCTGTTGCGATCAGTGGCGCGCCGCTTCTGCCGGGGGCGCTGGCGATGGTGCAGGCAGATCTGCCCGGTGGTGGCCTGGCGCTGTTGCTGGCCGACCGGGTGACGCAGGCGGTGATCAGCTATCGCATCGACCCCGCCAGCGGCGCGCTGAGCCGGGTCGACAGTTTTGGTGCGGCCGAGGGGCTGGGGGTGGCAGAGCCCACGGTGCTGGAGAGTTTCACCGCCCACGGCAAAAGCTGGGCGCTGATGGGGGCGGCGGGCAGCGGCTCGCTCAGCCTTCTGGGGCTGGGCCGCGACGGCAGTCTGCGGCTGGCGGATCACCTTCTGGACACCGCCCAGACCCGTTTTGGCGGCATCAGCGCGCTGGAGGTGGTGGAGGTGGGCGGCGAGGCGCTGGTGCTGGCGGCGGGCAGTGACGACGGGCTGGCGCTGTTTCGTCTGCTGCCTGACGGTCAGCTGGTCCATGTGCGCAGCCTGGCCCATGAGGCTGCGGTGGGGGCTGCGGGGCTGGGGCTTGCGAATGTGACGGCGCTGGCGGCCACGGTGATGGGGGACAGTTTGCAGATCTTTGCCACATCGGGGGCCGCAGCCGGGGTGTCGCGGTTTTCGCTCTCGCTTGCGGATCTCGGCCAGGTGGCGGATGCGGGCGGTGATCGGCTGACGGGCAGTGAGGGCGATGATGTGCTGGCAGGCGGGCCCGGCGCGGTGCTGAGCGGCGGCGATGGCGCGGATATCTTTGTGCTGCGTCCTGGGGCCGCGGGCAGCCGCAGTTCGATCCGGATCAGTGATTTCGAAGTGGGGGTCGATCAGCTGGATCTCTCGGCGTTTGCGGGGCTGCGCAGCCTGGAGGCCCTGGGCCATGACAGCCGCAGTGGCGGGGTGGTGCTGCGCCATGTCGGCCCGCAGGACACGGTGACAGAGGTGGTGGTGATGACCCGCGATGGCCAGAGCCCCACGCTGGAGGCGCTGTTTGCCGACGGCTTTGTCTTTGCCGACCGGATGCTGCCGCCGCCAGAGGCCCCAGATCCCCGTCGTGTCGGCTCGGCTGGAGAGGATCAGATCCGGGCCCGCCCGGCTGGCGATCAGATCACCGGCCTTGGCGGCGATGACACGCTGCACGGAGATCTGGGGCGCGATCAGCTGTGGGGCGGCGCGGGGCGCGATCTGTTGCAGGGGGCAGGCAGCGCAGACCGGCTGTTTGGCGGCACTGGCCGTGACACGCTGCAGGGCGGCAGTGGCAAGGATCTGCTGCAGGGCGGGGGCGGGGCGGACCGGCTTGAGGGAGGGCAGGGCCACGACCGGCTGGCCGGCGGCGGCGGGGGCGATCGCCTGTTTGGCCAGTCCGGTGGCGATCAGCTGCGCGGCGGCAGCGGGGCGGATGTGCTTAGGGGCGGGGGCGGGGCAGACCGGCTCTGGGGGCAGGGGGGCAATGACCGTCTGTTTGGTGGCGCAGGCAAGGACATGCTGGTCGGCGGCGGTGGCCGCGATCTTCTGGTGGGCGGCGGCGGGGCGGATGTCTTTGTCTTTGGCAAGGGACACGGGCACGACCGCATCCGCGATTTCACCCTGGACGAGGATCTGATCCGCCTGCAGCCGGGCAGCGGGGTTGGCGGTTTCGAGGATCTGATCCTGACGCAGCAGGGGGATGATCTGCGCATCACCACCCCGCAGGGTCAGATCTGGCTGGAAGACATCAGCGCTGCGCAGATCAGCGCCGATGATTTCCTGTTCTGACAGAACCCACCATCGGGGCGGAGCGCTCAGAAGATGAAATCGCCCGCGTCGCGACATCCCTGATGGGGTGCGGAACATGCTGGCCGACGCGCCGGCCTACAGACGCCTTTGTCTCAGACTGGGTTATGCGCCGGACGCAGATAGCCCGCTAATCCTGGAACAGGACAGCCGGTGACGGCTTGAACTTCCCCTTCTCTTCGCGCGCGACCTGTCTTAAGCACGGGTAAAATGGCGCGCATTTCTTTTGATAGGTTACGACATGAAAAAAGCCCTCATCACCGGTGTGACCGGCCAGGATGGTTCCTACCTTGCAGAGTTTCTTCTGGCCAAAGGCTATGAGGTGCATGGGATCAAGCGGCGGGCGTCGTCTTTCAATACGTCGCGTGTGGATCACATCTATCAGGATCCCCATGTCGACAATGCCCGCTTCAAGCTGCACTACGGCGATCTGACCGATACCTCCAACCTCACCCGCCTGCTGAGCGAGATCGAACCCGACGAGGTGTACAACCTTGGCGCCCAGTCCCATGTGGCGGTCAGCTTCGAGGCGCCGGAATACACAGCCGATGTGGACGGCATCGGCACCCTGCGCCTGCTGGAGGCGATCCGCTTCCTCGGCCTTGAGAAAAAGACCCGTTTCTATCAGGCCTCCACCTCGGAACTTTACGGTCTGGTGCAGGAAACCCCGCAGCGCGAGACCACGCCGTTTTATCCGCGCAGCCCTTACGCGGTGGCCAAGCTTTATTCCTACTGGATCACGGTCAATTACCGCGAGGCCTATGGCATGTATGCCTGCAACGGCATTCTCTTCAACCACGAGAGCCCGCGCCGGGGCGAGACCTTTGTGACGCGCAAGATCACCCGCGGCCTTGCCAATATCGCCCAGGGGCTCGAAGACTGTCTGTATATGGGCAATATCGATGCGCTGCGCGACTGGGGCCATGCCAAGGATTACGTGCGCATGCAGTGGATGATGCTGCAGCAGGATCAGGCCGAAGATTTCGTGATTGCCACCGGCAAGCAGTATTCCGTGCGTCAGTTCATCCAATGGTCTGCCGAAGAGCTGGGGGTGACGCTGGCGTTTTCGGGCGAGGGCGTAGAGGAAATCGCCACCGTGGCCGCGATCGAGGGCGACAAGGCGCCGGCGCTGAAGGTGGGCGATGTGATCTTGCGCATTGATCCGCGCTATTTCCGTCCGGCCGAGGTGGAGACGCTGCTGGGCGATCCGGCCAAGGCCAAGGCACAGCTTGGCTGGGAGCCGGAGATCACCACCCAGGAGATGTGCGCCGAAATGGTGGCCGAGGATCTCAAGACCGCGCGCCGCCATGCGCTGCTGAAAGAACACGGCATGGATCTGCCGGTCAGCGTGGAGACCTGAGGCGATGGTCAAGATCTATGTGGCAGGCCATCGCGGCATGGTGGGCGGCGCCATCCTGCGCCAGTTGCAGGCCCGCCAGGCGGCCGGCGCCGACCTGCAGCTGATCACCCGCACCAGCGCCGAGCTGGATCTGACCGATCAGGCGGCGGTGCAGGCCTTTTTTGCCGCAGAACGCCCCGATCAGGTGGTGCTGGCGGCGGCGCGGGTGGGCGGCATTCATGCCAACAACAGCTATCCGGCGCAGTTCATCTATGAAAATCTGATGATGGCGGCCAATGTGATCCATGCGGCGCATGGCCATGATGTGCAGCGGCTGTTGCAGCTGGGTTCCAGCTGCATCTATCCCAAACACGCCCCCCAGCCGATGGCAGAGGATGCGCTGTTGACCGGCACGCTGGAGCCCACCAACGAACCCTATGCCATCGCCAAGATTGCAGGCATCAAGCTCTGCGAGAGCTACAACCGTCAGCACGGGCGCGATTACCGTTCGGTGATGCCGACCAATCTTTATGGGCCGGGGGATAATTTCCACCCCGAAAACAGCCATGTGCTGCCGGCGCTGATCCGCCGGTTTGATGCGGCGGCGCGGGCCGGTGATGGCTCTGTGGCGATCTGGGGCACCGGCACGCCGCGGCGGGAATTCCTGCATGTGGATGACATGGCAGAGGCGTCTTTGTTTGTGCTGGATCTGGATCAGGAGATCTATCAGCGCGAAACCAGCCCGATGCTGAGCCATATCAATGTGGGCTCGGGACAGGATATCTCCATTCTGGAGCTGGCGCAGATGGTGGCGGATGTGGTGGGCTTCACGGGCGAGATCGTGACCAACCCGGACCAGCCCGATGGCGCGCCCCGCAAGCTGATGGATGTGTCTCGCCTGGCCCGGCTTGGCTGGCAGGCGCGGATTTCGCTGCGGGCAGGCATCGAGGAGACATACCGCTGGTATCTCTCTCAGGATGAGGCCAGCCTGCGCAGCAAATGATCTGCCTGCGCAGCAAATGACCTGTCAGAAAACAGGCCCATGCAAAACAGGGCCATGCAAAACAGGACCGATGGCCCTAAAAAAGGCTAAGACACCAGGCAGGCTCTGATCCCGAGGACAGCAGGATCAGAGCCGGACACCGGTCAGAAAGGGACAGCCCATGATCACCCCCATTCTTCTGTGCGGCGGCTCCGGCACACGGCTGTGGCCGCTCTCGCGCAAGAGCTACCCCAAGCAATTCGTGCCCCTGGTGGGCGAGACCACGCTGTTTCAGGCCTCTGCCCAGCGGTTGACCGGCGAAGGCTTTGCCGCCCCGATGGTGCTCACCAATTCGGATTTCCGGTTCATCGTCACCGAACAGATGGCCGAAGTGGGCATCGATCCCGGCGCCATCCTGATCGAACCCTCCGGGCGCAATACTGCGCCTGCGGTGCTGGCGGCGGCGCTCTGGCTGCAGGCGCGTGATCCGGATGGGCTGATGCTGGTGGCGCCCTCGGATCATGTGGTGCCCGATGCGGCGGCCTTTCGCGCCGCTGTTGCGGCGGCAGAGCCTGCAGCGCGCGCAGGTCAGCTGGTCACCTTCGGGATCAAGCCGGACCGGGCCGAGACCGGCTATGGCTATCTTGAACTGGATGGGGACCCCGGTGATTTCACACCGCAGGTGATCGGGCTCAAGCGCTTTGTCGAGAAACCGGATCTTGCCACCGCCGAAGGGATGCTGGCCTCTGGGCAGTTTCTGTGGAACGCGGGCATTTTCCTGTTTTCGGTCAAGGCCATCATCGCGGCCTTTGAAACCCATGCGCCGGATCTGATGGCGCCGGTGCAGGGGGCCGTCGACAAGGGCCAGCCTGATCTGGGGTTCTTGCGCCTGGATCCCGAGGCCTGGGAGGGGGCGAGCGATATTTCCATCGACTACGCGGTGATGGAGCGGGCCGACAATCTGGCGGTGGTGCCCTATGCGGGCGGCTGGTCCGATCTGGGCGGCTGGGATGCGGTCTGGCGCGAAAGCGGGCCGGATGGCGATGGCATCGTGACCCAGGGGCGCGCCAGCGCCATTGATTGTGCCGACAGCCTGCTGCGATCGGAAGATGACGGGCTTGAGGTGGTGGGCATCGGGCTGAAGAACATCATCACCGTGGCGATGCCCGATGCGGTGCTGGTCGCCGATGCCAGCCGTGCACAGGACGTCAAACAGGCGGTCAGCGCGCTGAAAGCAAAATCGGCCCGCCAGGCCGAAGCCTTCCCCAAGGATCACCGCCCCTGGGGCTGGTTCGAAAGCCTGGTGGTGGGCGAGCGTTTCCAGGTGAAGCGCATCCACGTCCATCCCGGCGCGGCCCTCAGCCTGCAAAGCCACCATCACCGCTCCGAACATTGGATCGTGGTGGAAGGCACCGCCAAGGTAACGGTGGATGACAAGGTCCAGCTGGTGAGCGAAAACCAGTCGGTCTACATCCCCCTTGGCGCGGTGCACCGGATGGAAAACCCCGGCAAGGTGCCGATGGTGCTCATCGAGGTGCAGACCGGCAGCTACCTCGGCGAGGATGACATCATCCGCTATGAAGACATGTACGCCCGCGGCCAGGGCGCCAAAGGCTGATGCAGATAGAAGAGACAGGCCTGCCGGGGGTGAAGGTGCTGACGCCGGCACGCTTTGGTGATAGCCGCGGCTTTTTCAGCGAAAGCTGGAATCGTCGCCGCATGGCAGAGCAGGGGCTGGATCTGGATTTCGTGCAGGACAACCATTCGCTGTCGCGCGCGCCCGGCACCCTGCGTGGCCTGCATTTCCAGTCCCCGCCTGCGGCCCAGGACAAGCTGGTGCGCTGTGGTCAGGGCGCGTTGTTTGATGTGGCGGTGGATATCCGCAAGGGATCACCGTCTTACGGGGCGTGGTTCGGCATCGAGCTGAGCGCGGAAAACGGCAAGCAGCTTTTGGTGCCCAAAGGGTTCCTGCACGGGTTCATCACCCGGGTGCCCGATACCGAGGTGATTTACAAATGCACCGATTACTACGCGCCAGAGTGCGATGGTGCGGTGGCCTGGGACAGCTGCGGCATTGATTGGGAATTCGACGGCACCCCGGTGCTGTCCGAGAAAGACGCCGCCGCGCCGACGCTTGCGGATTTCGACAGCCCGTTTGTGTGGGAGGGGTAAGCGATGAAGCTACTGGTTACGGGAGGCGCCGGCTTTATTGGATCTGCGGTGGTGCGGCTGGCCATTGCCCGCGGCCATCAGGTGGTGAACCTCGATGCGCTGACCTATGCCGCCTGCCTGGAGAATGTGGCCTCTGTGGCGGACAGCCCGGATTATGCCTTTGAACAGGTCGATATCCGTGATCGTCCCGCATTAGACACTGTTTTTGAGCGCCACAAACCCGATGCGGTGATGCATCTGGCGGCGGAAAGCCATGTGGACCGGTCGATCGACGGGCCGGGCGATTTCATCGAGACCAATATCACCGGCACCTTTAATATGCTGGAGGCAGCGCGCAAATACTGGCTGCAGGCGGGCAGGCCTGACACTTTCCGCTTCCACCATATTTCCACGGACGAGGTCTATGGCTCGCTGCCTGCGGACCCTTCGGTGATGTTCACCGAGCAGACGGCATATGATCCGCGCTCGCCCTATTCGGCCTCCAAAGCCGCAAGCGACCATCTGGTGCGCGCCTGGAGCGAGACCTACGGGCTGCCGGTGGTGCTGACCAATTGCTCGAACAACTACGGGCCATATCATTTCCCGGAAAAGCTCATTCCGGTGGTGATCCTCAATGCGCTGGCGGGCAAGCCGCTGCCGATCTACGGCGATGGCTCCAACGTGCGCGACTGGCTTTATGTGGAGGACCACGCCGCGGCCCTCCTCCTGGTGGTGCAAAAGGGCGTGCTGGGCCGCTCCTACAATATCGGCGGTGAAAACGAGCGCAGCAATCTGGAGCTGGTGAACACGCTGTGTGAAATCCTGGACCAGAAGCGCCCGCGCGCAGACGGCACGTCCTACAAGGGCCAGATCACCTTTGTCAGTGACCGCCCGGGCCATGATGCGCGCTACGCCATTGACCCCAGCCGCATCCGCGAGGAGCTGGGCTGGCGGCCCAGCGTGACGGTGGAGGAAGGGCTGGAGAAAACCGTGCAGTGGTATCTCGACAATGAGAGCTGGTGGCGCGCCCTGCAGAACCGCGACGGGGTTGGCCAGCGGCTGGGGACGGGCAAGTGACGGGGCAAGGCAGACCGCCCCGGGGCGCAAAGCGGCCCGGGATGCACCTGCCCGCCCCCCGGGCGGGTGCATTCGCCCCCACCCCGGGCAGGCGCCTCCCTCTGTTCCGGAAAAGGACTGAAGCATGACCATCCTCGTCTTCGGCGAAACCGGCCAGCTGGCTCGCGAACTGGCGGCGGATGAAACCGTCACCTGCCTGGGCCGCGATCAGGCGGATCTGAGCCATCCGGCGGCCTGCGCTGCGGCGATCCGGCAGGCGCAGCCGCAGGCGGTGATCAATGCCGCCGCCTACACGGCCGTGGACAAGGCCGAAAGCGAAGAGGCGCTGGCCAGCGTGATCAATGGCGCAGCCCCCGGTGCAATGGCGGCGACTTGTGCGGACATGGGCATTCCCTTTGTCACCGTCTCCACCGATTATGTCTTTGACGGCAGCGGCACCGCCCCCTGGCAGCCGGGCGATGCCACCGGGCCCTTGAATGCCTATGGCCACTCCAAGCTGGCAGGTGAGGAGGCCGTGCGCGCCGCAGGCGGGGCTTATGCCATCCTGCGCACCTCCTGGGTGGTGTCGGCGCATGGCAACAACTTCGTCAAAACCATGCTGCGGCTGGGTCGCGAACGGGACCGCCTGAGCATTGTGGCCGATCAGATCGGCGCGCCGACGCCTGCGCGCGACATCGCGGCGGCCTGCCTTGCGATGGCCCGGCAACTGGCGGAAGACGCCGGCAAATCCGGCACCTATCATCTGCAAGGCGCGCCCGAGACCAGCTGGGCGGATGTCGCGCGCGCGGTCTTTGCCGAGGCCAATATCACCTGTCAGGTCGAGGATATCCCCACCACCGCCTATCCGACCCCGGCCGCACGGCCCTTGAATTCAAGGCTGGATTGCGCGTCACTGGAGCAGACTTTTGGCATTTTGCAGCCGGACTGGCGGCTGGGACTGCGCGATATTTTGAAGGATTTGGGAGACTTGGCATGAGGGATGGCAAACCCGGCGCAGAACATATTTCCGCCCGCAAGGGCATCATCCTGGCAGGTGGCTCCGGCACGCGGCTTTATCCGATTACAATGGCTGTCTCCAAACAGCTCTTGCCGCTTTATGACAAGCCGATGATCTACTACCCGCTGTCGGTTCTGATGCTGGCAGGCATCCGCGAGATCTGCATCATCACCACGCCGCAGGATCAGGATCAGTTCATCCGCCTTCTGGGAGATGGCAGCCAATGGGGCATTTCACTGACCTATGTGGTGCAGCCCTCACCCGATGGGCTGGCACAGGCGTTCATCCTGGCAGAAGACTTCCTTGCGGGCGCGCCCTCGGCGCTGGTGCTGGGGGACAATGTGTTCTTTGGCCACGGGCTGCCCAAGCTTCTGGCCGCGGCTGATGGCCATGCTGCGGGCGGCACGGTGTTTGGCTATCACGTGGCCGATCCGGAACGCTATGGCGTGGTGGCCTTTGATCAGGACGGTCAGGCGCGCGAGATCATTGAAAAACCGGCGGTGCCGCCGTCGAATTATGCGGTGACGGGGCTTTATTTCCTGGATGGATCGGCGCCTGAGCGGGCGCGCGCGGTGCAGCCCAGCCCCCGTGGCGAATTGGAAATCACCGATCTGTTGCAGAGCTACCTGAACGAGGGGAACTTGCGGGTGGAAACCATGGGCCGGGGCTATGCCTGGCTGGATACCGGCACCCATGGCTCCTTGCTGGATGCGGGCAATTTCGTGCGCACCTTGCAGGAACGTCAGGGCCTGCAGACCGGCTGCCCCGAAGAAATCGCCTATGATCAGGGCTGGATCAGCGCCGAGGCGCTGCGCGCGCGCGCCGAGATGTTCGCCAAAAACGCCTATGGCGCCTATCTGGAAGGGCTTTTGAAATAAGGCGCAGGCCTTTTGCGTGAGGGGCTGCGCGAGGGCTGCATGATGGACTGAAAACCCCCGCCGCAGGGATCTGGGCGGGGGTCTGTTCTGTCAGACGCCTTGGCGCCCGTTTTTCTGCATCAGTGTTCCTGCATCAGGCCATCCGATCCGCAGATCAGAGCACCCCTGCGCGGCTGAAGACACCAAAGAAGTTGCCGATGATATTGGAGATGGTCAGCGCATCATTCACCGGAGCCTCGGTGGCAATCAGCAGATCGCCCGAGTTGATCTCGAAGCGGCGCGCTGAAAACAGCCCGTCAGCCGAGGTCAGATCCAGCGTGAAGACCACCCGTGTCTGGCGCGGGCCACGCTGGCCGGGCGCCAGCGCACTGTCGGGATATTCCCGCAGCACCAAAAGCCCCTGCGGATCGGCGCGGCTGTCCTGAAACCCGCCAGCCACCGACATCGCATCCATCGCCGACATGTGGTCCTTGGTGAAGATATGCAGATCCTCGCGGCCGGTGGCGCCAAAGGACAGGAAATAGCGCGCATCTTCTTCGACAAACACCCGGTCGCCGCCGCGCAGCAGGGTGTCGCGACGCGGATCGCTCAGCAGGGCATCCACCGAGGTGCCATAGATATTGCGCCCGCGCACCAGGCGGATCTGCGGATTGTTGAGGCTGGCACTGATGCCGCCGCCTGCTGCAATCAGCCCCATCACGGTATAGTTACGATCCGGCATCGGATAGGTGCCGGGGTTTTCCACGCCAGACACCAGATCCACCGAATTGCCGCGCCCTTCGGTCATGTCGAGCTGCAGCTGCGCCGAGGGCACGATGGTTTCCAGTTCGCTTTGCAGTTTTTCACGCGCCAGATCCGGCGTCAGCCCGTTGACGTTCACATTGCCCACATAAGGCATGAAAACACTGCCGTTGGCGGCCACGGTCACATCCTGCAGCTGCACCATCTTTTCCTCAGGCGAGGTCAGCAGGGAATTGTCGCTGCTGTCCCAGATCCGCAGGGTCAGCAGATCGCCGGGCTGGATGATCTGGGTCTTGGCGCCCTGCTGGGCAGCAATCCAGGGCAGGCTGTGCTTGCCGCTGTGACGGCCGGTGCTTTCGGGGCCGGTTTCCGGCCATTGGCCAAGGGTGGGCAGAAAGGCGCGGGTGACGGGATAGAGCGCGAAATCGGCATCCGCATCATCGGCGGTTTTCAGGATTTCTTCGCTGGCAGGCGCGCCACCGGGCAGGCGGCCACAGGCCGCAGGGGTCAGCGCCACGGCAAGGGCAGCGAAGAGAAGGGACAAACGGCGCATGGGCAACCTTATTGGAAAACGGCTTGATTTTTGCTCTGTGCAAGATACTGGGCGTGGGGACTGCGTCAACTGCAAGGACGCCTCGGGCCAGACGGGAAGAGGACAGGCGTGATGCGTTTGCCACCGAAAATTGACCCTGCCGCCACGGCGGCCAGCGCGGGCGCGTCCACGCCCGAGCCTGCCCCTGTATTGATCCCTGTGCTGATCCTGGGGGCGTCAGGGCGCATCGGGCAGGTGCTGCGCCAGATCTGCGCCGCCACAGCGGACAGGTCGGATCTGCTGTGGCGCTGGCAGGCCCGACGCGCGCCACGGAACAAACCACAGAACGCGCCAGAAACAGGGACAGAAGACTGGCATCTGCTGGATCCGCTGGCGATGCCCGATGCGCTGGCCCAGGCTGCCCGTGGCACCCGCGCCATTCTCTGCCTGGCAGGTCCGGTGCCCGGCGGGCGCGCGGGCGCAACAGCCGAGCCCGAGCTGCTGCGCCAGCACAGCACCCTGGCGCTGGCCACGCTGGAGGCGGCGGCCCGCGCCGCCGAGCAGACAGGCCACCCCCCGCATGTCTTTCTGGCCTCCTCGGCGGCGGTTTATGGCGCCGCAACGGGCCTGTTGCGCGAAGATCAGCCGCTTATGCCGCTCTCTCCCTACGGGCGTGCCAAGGCCGAGATGGAGCAGGCGGCACTGGCGCGCGCGGCGGAACTGGGCCTGCCGCTCACCCAGCTGCGGATCGGCAATATCGCAGGTCTGGATGCCATTTTGGGGGGCTGGCGAGCGGGGTTCTGTCTGGACCGGTTCCCCACGGGTCTGAGCCCGCAGCGCAGCTATATCGGCGCGGCACGGCTGGCCGAGGTGCTGATCTGGCTGTTGCGGACGGGCGCGTGCGCAGACGGGGGCACCCTCCAGCCCGCTCTGCCGCAGGTGTTGAACATCGCCCAACCCGGCCCGGTTGAAATGGCGGCGCTGCTGCGCGCGGCGGATCTGCCCTATGGCACACGGCCAGCCCCAACAGGTGCCCTGCCCGAGGTGGCGCTTGACGTCAGCCGGCTGATCGGGCTTTTGGCGCCAAAAGCGACCTCTGCCCTGCCGCCGCGGGCCAAACCTGCCCTGCCGCAGGCAGATCCTGCGGAGCTGGTGGCCGAAGCCCGCGCGCTGCAGCTGCTGCCCGCCCGATAAAGGAACCGCCCATGACCTGGCGCAAACGTCTGTTCGATCTCTTTTTTGCCAGCCTCCTGGTGGTGGTGCTGGGGCCTGTCCTGCTGCTGATGATGATCTGGCTCCTGCTGAAGGAGGGCCGGCCGCTGTTTTACGTGGCCGAGCGGATGAAAGGCGTCGATGAGCCCTTTGCCCTGTGGAAGCTGCGCACCATGACGGTGGTGGACAGCGACACCGGGGTTTCTGGCGGCGACAAATCGGCCCGCATCACCCGCACCGGCGCCTGGCTGCGCTCCAAGCGGCTGGATGAGTTCCCCCAGCTGTGGAACATTCTCAAGGGCGATCTCTCCTTTGTGGGGCCGCGCCCGCCCCTGCGCCAATATGTCGACGCCCATCCGGAAATCTACGCGCAGGTGCTGAAATCGCGCCCCGGCGTCACCGGTCTGGCCTCGATCACCTATCACCGCCACGAAGCCGCCTTGCTGGCGCGGTGCGAAAGCGCGCAGGAAACCGATGCGGTCTATTCCCGCCTCTGCGTGCCGATGAAGGCGCGGCTGGACCTGATCTATCAGCGCAATCAGAGCATGTGCTATGATTTCGATCTGGTGTTTCAGACCATCGGCAACCTGTTTCGCCGCGGCTGAGAACAGGGGCGGCAGGGCGGTCTGTCCTGCGGGACGTTGCGAGACGGGCTTAACCATGATTCCCGTAAAAGCTGCGTCCGGCCTGTGCCCGCTCCCGTCCGGGCCGGGAAGATGCAGAAGATTTGCACAAAACCTGGCCTGCGGCCCCGCAAATGCACATAAATCCCGGCCAAACGGCGCTTTTCTGCCACCTGCGGTTTTGTATTGATGCGCGATTGCGGTTAAGATGACAGCTACGTGATCCCAGGGGGACCGGGTACAGCAAAACAGACAGATCCCAGGCAGAGCGTCTGGATCGGTGTGTGTGCACCGGATGGCAAAGCATGTCGTATTGTCGGCATGTGGCCAGACTGTCTGGGATTTGAAATTGGAACTTTTCGGTGACGTCGGGACGCGTCATCACAGGCCACCGCATCCGCGCCTCCATCCGGAGCGCCACAGCCAAGATGCACGCGGGGCCAGGACAGGGGACAGGACGGCCAGGGATGTTCAATCTGATCAGCGCGCTGTCACGCAAACAGAAATCCTATATTTTCCTGACCATCGACCTCGGGCTCATTCCGCTGGCGCTGTTGTTCACGCTTCTGGTGCAGCCGCTGCCCGGCTCGGCGCTGGTCACGCTGGTCGCGATGCTGCCGGTGCTGCCTTATGTGCTGGCGGTGGCGGCGGGTGTGGCGCTGTGGCTGGGGCTGCCGAAGGTGCAGCTCAATGCCTATGAACGCCACGCGGTTGGCCTGACCGCGCTGCTGGCCTGCCTGACCGCCGTGGCCACGGCCGCGCTGACCCTGCTGTTTGGCCCCGATCTGCCGCCCGGAACCCATGTGGTGTTTGCCACCACCTATTTCCTGTGCCTTCTGGCCGCGCGGGCGGTGCTTTATCAGGTGGTGGTGGCGATCTACCGCCGCGCCCAGCCTCGCTGCCGGGTGCTGATCTATGGCGCGGGCACCACCGGCGCGCAGCTGGCCCAGGCGCTCAAGGCCCATGACGGCATCGATCCGGTCGCCTTTGTGGATGACAACACGTCGCTGCAGGGGGTGACGCTGGTGGGGCTGCCGGTGTTCCCGCCCGCCCGCATCGCCGAAATTGCCGAGGCGCGCCAGATCAACCGCGTGCTGCTGGCGATGCCGTCGCAAAGCCAGCCGAAACAGGCCCAGATCATCCAGCGGCTGCAGCGCATGCAGCTGGAGGTGCAGGCGCTGCCCTCCTTTGCCCAGCTGATCGGAGAAGAGGCGCTGGTGGACAAGCTGACGCCGGTGGCACCGCAGAATTTCCTGGGCCGCGCCACCCGCGATGTGCCCCTGCAGGAGGCCAGCGGATCCTATCAGGACCGGGTGGTTCTGGTGTCTGGGGCAGGGGGCTCCATCGGGTCCGAACTCTGCCGTCAGGTGCTGGCCTGCCGGCCGCGCAAGCTGGTGCTCTACGAGCTGTCGGAGCTGGCGCTTTATACCATCCACCAGGAATTGGTGCAGCAGGTCGAAGGCACCGACATCGAGCTGGTGCCGGTCCTGGGATCCGTCACCGACCCCCGCCAGGTGCGTATGGTGCTGGCCCATCACGGGGTGCAGGTGGTGCTGCATGCCGCCGCTTACAAACATGTGCCCCTGGTAGAGGCCAACCCGCTGCCGGGTCTGGCCAACAACGTCTTTGGCACGCAGACATTGGCCCGCGCGGCCGCCCGCTGCGGGGTGGAACGCTTCATCCTGATTTCCTCGGACAAGGCGGTGCGCCCGACCAATGTGATGGGGGCCTCCAAACGCATGGCCGAACTGGTGGTGCAGGATCTGGCCACCCGCCATCCCGGCACGATCTTTACCATGGTGCGCTTTGGCAATGTCTTGGGCTCTTCGGGCTCGGTGGTGCCGCTGTTTCAGGATCAGATCAGCCGGGGCGGGCCTGTCACCGTCACCGATCCGCGCGTCAAACGCTATTTCATGACCATCCGCGAGGCGGTGCAGCTGGTGCTGCAGGCCGGCGCCGAGGCCCAGGGGGGAGAGGTGTTCGTGCTGGATATGGGCGAGCCGGTCTCGATCCTGCAGCTGGCCCGTCAGGTCATCGAAAGCGCCGGGTATTCCGTGCGCGACGAAGCCTGCCCCGATGGCGATATCGCCATCGACATCATCGGTCTCAGACCCGGTGAGAAGATGGAAGAAGAGCTGACCCTCAGCCCCGATCTGATCACCACCCGCCATCAAAAGATCTTCTGCGCCCGCGAAGCGGTGTTGTCGGAAATCGAAGTGGCGGCGCTGATCCGCGGGCTGCGCCAGGCGGTGGCCGCAGGCGACGAGCGCGCCGCGCGCCATCTGATCGAGCGCTGGGTCGAGGGTTACCGCATTCCCGATGCCCTGCGCCACAGCTCCTGACGGCCTGCGCGCCGCCAGATAGTGTAGTGCGGCCACAGCGCTGCGCCTGCAGCAGGGCGCGGCTGCGCAAAACATTGATCCGCGCCGGTCCGATATGATCTAACCACACCAAAGACACCGCCCGGCGCGACCGGCAGCAAGACAGGCAGGCAAGTTCCGTGCACATCACATTCCGATCCTTTCGCCTGATCCCTTCTGCTCTGGGTTCGGTGCTTCTGGGGGCTGCCCTTCTGGTCGGCCCGGCCAGCACCCCGGCAGGGGGCCAGACCGCGCTGACGGCGCCCAAACCGCAGGCCCCGCGCTTCAAACCGCTGCCCGCCCCGAGCCTCAATTTCTACGGCTCGCCCGGTCTGATCGACATGCCAAGCGCCGAAATGCTGCCCGACGGTCAGTTTGCCACGACCTATTCCTGGTTTGGTGGCCAGAGCCGCTACAATCTGACCTTTCAGGCCACGCCCTGGCTCAGCGCCTCTTTCCGCTACAATGGCATCAAGACCAATGGCGCGCAGATCGCCGGGTTTGACACCTATTATGACCGCGGCTTTGATGTGCGCGCCCGGCTCTGGCGCGAGGGGCGCTATCGCCCGGCGGTCACCATCGGGCTGCAGGATTTTGCAGGCACCGGCATCTATGCCAGCGAATACATCGTGGCCACCAAACGCTTTGCCACCCCGCCCCTTGGCGGGCGCGGCCAGGGCGGTCAGCTGAAGGTTACCGCCGGTCTGGGCTGGGGGCGGCTTGGCTCGCATGGGTCCATCGGCAGCATTTCGGGCAATCGCCCGGCTTTTGTGCCCGGCGATACCGGCGGTGAACTGTCCTATGACCAGTGGTTTCGCGGCGATGTCGCCCCATTTGCGGGGATCGAATGGCAGGCCAATGATCGCTGGGGGTTCAAGGCGGAATATTCCTCGGATGCCTATGCGCTGGAAACCGGCGCCCCCAATGTCTTTGAGCGCAAGTCCTCCTTCAATTTCGGGGCCGAATACCGGCTGAGCCCGCGCACCCGGCTGGGCGCCTATTATCTTTATGGATCCGAGTTCGGCATCACCGCGCAGATCCAGCTCAACCCCAAGGATCCGCCCCAGCCCATGGCGGTGCCTGCCCCCGTGCCGGTGGCGCCGCGCAGTGCCTGGGCCACCGAAGAGCGCCACTGGAGCCGCGACTGGGCCCAGAGCCGGAAAGCCAGAACCACCCTGCGTGATGCGCTGGCCGAGGCGCTGAAACAGGAGGGGCTCATTCTGGAGGCAATCACCCTGCCTGCCGGGGGCAGCAGTGCCGAGCTGCGCTATCGCAATACCCGCTACCGCTCCCAGACCCAGGCGGTGGGCCGCGCTGCGCGCGCCATGGCGCGCCTGTTGCCGCCTTCGGTGGAAACGCTGAAGATCGTGCCGATGCGCGGTGGTCTGGCGCTGTCACAGGTGGTGCTGCGCCGCTCGGATCTGGAGGCGCTGGAATTTGACGCCGACGCCACCGAGGCGCTCTGGGCCGTGACAGCGGTGCAGGAGGCCCCCGCCCTGGCGCAGGACGCGCTGGTCTCAGAAGAGCTCTACCCCGCCTTCGCCACCTCCTTCAGCCCCTATACGGCACCGTCTTATTTTGACCCGGCACTGCCCTTCCGGCTGGATATCGGTGTGGATCTCAAGGCCTCCTATGCCCCGGCCCCCGGCTGGCGCATTGCCGGGGCCATCCGGCAGCGATTCTGGGGCAATGTCGCAGACGGGCGCCCCTCCAATTCGGTCCTGCCGCGGGTGCGCACCGATCAGCGCGAATATGCGCAATTCGGCACCACGCTGGAAAATCTCTATGTGGCGCGTCAGTGGCGCATGGGTCAGGATCTCTATGCCCGCAGCACCGCGGGCCTGTTTGAAAGCATGTTTGGCGGCGTCTCGGGAGAGCTGCTGTGGAAGCCCGTCTCCAGCCGTCTCGCCCTTGGGATCGAGGCCAACTACGTGGTGCAGCGCGATTACGACCAGCGTTTTTCATTCCGCGATTACAAGACATTCACCGGCCATGCCTCGGCCTATTACCAGCTTGATAATGGCTATCACGTCCAGATCGATGCCGGGCGCTATCTGGCCGGCGATTATGGCGCCACCTTCAGTCTGGACCGTGAATTTGCCAATGGCTGGCGGGTTGGCGGGTTCTTCACCCTCACCGATGTATCCTCCGAGGATTTTGGCGAGGGCTCCTTTGACAAGGGGTTCCGCATCAGCATTCCGCTGGACTGGCTCTTGGGCAAACCTGGCCGCAACCGCTTTAACACGGTGGTGCGCCCGACCCAGCGCGATGGCGGACAGCGAGTCGAAGTGCCCGGACGTCTTTATGAACAGGTGCGCGAAGGCCACCGCAACCGTCTGAACAGCCAGCGCGCGAGGATCTGGGAATGACACAGGTAAGCGGCATGGCAAAGGGCATGATGGCACGCAGACGCAAAGGCCATGAGGCCGGCACAGGCCCAAGCACAGGCGCGCGCTCTGGTCTGCGCCGCGCCCCCCTCATGGTGGCGGCAGCCGTGATGACGGTTCTGGCGGCCTGCGCCAAAGGCCCCGAAGACAAGCCGATCAATCTGGAGATCGGGCGCGCCGTCAGCGATTACATTCAGCAGCGCCGCGCCAGCCGCAATGCCCCCGAGCGTCCGCCCCTGACCCGCGCCGGTCTGGACGACATCAAGGACCCCTATATCGAGGTCACCCTCGAAGACAGCGGCATCTTTGCCTATCTCTCACAGCAGTTCACCCGCCAGGATGACAGCCCTGGCACCATCGTGGTCTGGCGCACCGAAGACAATGTGACCCTCAGCCTGCGCGATGGTGTGCTGGTGGCCACACGGGGTCTTGGCAATGACATCCTGTCCAGCTCTGCCCTGGTGGACGGGCAGGGCCCCAAAGGGCCGAGCCACAGCGGCGCGCGCCGCTATCACATCCGCGGGCTGGACAATGGCAGCTGGCAGCTGTCGATGCTGTGCCAGCGCGAAGATCTGGGCGCTGTGCCTGTCACCATTGTCGAATTGACCTATCCCACCCGCCACATCCGCGAACACTGCAGCCCCGCAGACCCCGGTCGCGAGGGGACAATCATCAATGATTACTGGGTTGATTCTCGCAGCGGTCGGGTCTGGCAATCGCGCCAGTGGGCCGGGCCCAATGTGGGCTATATGCGCATCCGACAGCTGACAACCGGCGGCTGAGCCGCCCCAAACTGCGAAAAATCCCCCCTGATGGCAGGAAATGCGCGATATCTCGGCAACGCGGGAAAAAATTTACCGTACAGGGGGAAACTGGTGTTAAAAGCTGCGTTGAAATAGCAGGGCAACTCGCCTACCCTTGGCTCAACAGGTCTCCAAAGGAGTTTTGGATCATGAAAACATATCTCGCCGCATTCGCGCTGGCCGCCATGGCCGCAACCACCGCTTCTGCTCAGCAGCAGGCGACCCCGACCCTTCTGGGTGGCACAGGCCTGACCACAGGTGCCGTAGCTGGCGCAATCGCTGGTGCGGTTGTTCTGGGCGTCGTGGTCAATGACGACGAAAGCGGCACCACCACCAGCACCCCCACGGATTGATCTCTGGATTGATCGAGCGCTGCGCGCCCTTTCAGGCGCGACAGGCATGACGACATGAATAAAAAAGAGCGGGCCGGATTGGCCCGCTCTTTTTTGTTTGTAAGCTGTCCGGATCTGTCTGGCCTGGTGGGGTCCAGGCCTTAGCTCTGAACCGCCGCCTTTAGCCCACCCGGCGCAGAAAGGCCTTGGTGCGGGGATCCTGCGGCGCATCAAAGATCTGCGCAGGCGGGCCCTGTTCCACGATCCGCCCGCCTTCCATGAACACCACCCGATCGGCAATTTCGCGGGCAAACTGCATTTCATGGGTGACGATCAGCATGGTCTGGCGCTCTTCGGCCACCTTGCGCATCAGTGCCAGCACCTCGCCCACCCATTCAGGATCCAGCGCCGAAGTGGGCTCGTCAAAGAGCATCAGCTCGGCCCCCAGCGCCATCGCCCGGCCAATGCCGACACGCTGCTGTTGCCCGCCGGACAGGCTGGCGGGATAGGCATCGGCCTTATCTGCCAGACCGGTCTCTGCCAGGATCTCCAGCGCGCGGGCGCGGGCGGCCTCGCGGGGCTGTTTCTGCACGGTGATCAGCGCCTCCATGATGTTTTCCGCCGCCGTCTTATTGGCAAACAGCGCATAGTTCTGAAACACAAAGGCGGTGCGCCGGCGCAGGGCCAGGATCTCTGCCTTGCTGGCGCGGGCGGCATCCACCGCCAGATCGCCGATGCGGATCAGACCGGCATCCGGGGCATCAAGAAAATTCAGACAGCGCAGCAGCGTCGATTTGCCGGTGCCCGAAGGGCCGATGATGACAATGCGCTCGCCGAGCTGAATGGTCAGGTCGATGCCATCCAGCACCACGCTGTCGCCAAACTGCTTGCGCAGCCCGGATATGGAAATGGCAGTATCAGCTTGTGCGTCGCTCATCGTGCATAGGCCTTGTTCAGATGTGTCTCCAGCAGACGCTGCACCAGCGACAGCGCCTCCACCAGAATCCAGTAGATCACCGCCACCACCAGGAAGGCCTCAAAATAGAGGAAACTGCCGGCCGCCTCTTTCTGGGTGGCGCCCATCATTTCCGTGACCCCCAGCGTAAAGGCCAGCGAGGTGCCCTTGATCATGTCGATGAAGTAATTGACCAGCGTGGGCGCGGCGATCCGGGCCGCCTGCGGCAGCACGATGCGGCGCATCATCTGGCCGCGGGTCATGCCGATCGACTGCGCCGCTTCCCATTGGCTGCGATCCACACCCAGAATGGCGGCGCGGATGCTCTCGGCCATATAGGCCGAGAAATGCAGGGTCAGACCCATGATCGCCGCACTGACCCCATCGATCTGGGTCAGCACCGACAAAACCTGCGGCAGCCCGTAGTAGAACAGGAACAGCTGCACCAGCAGCGGCGTGCCGCGAAAGAAGCTGATGAACAGCACCACCAGCTGGTCCAGGACCGGAATGCGCAGCACCCGCTCCACCGCCAGAAAGGACGCCAGCACCAGGGCCAGCGCCATGGCCACCACCGCCATGAACAGCGTCAGCGGCACATAGCTCAGCAGCACAGGCACCAGCCCCAGCATATAGGCGAGATCCAAACCCTGCATCACCGGCTCACTTTGCAGCGGTTGCCGTGATGTCGGTGCCGAACCATTTCTGCGAGATCTCGGCCAGCTTGCCGTTGTCGCGCAGCGTGCTCAGCGCCGCATCCACCCGGTCGCGCAGGGCCAGGCTTTCGTCATCCTGACGGAACGGCAGCGCATTGCGGATCTCGGAGAAGGGCGCACCTGCCAGGGCAAGCGGCAGCGGGCTTTCCTGGATCAGCTGGGCCGAAGACACCCGGTCCATCACAAAGGCATCGACCCGACCCAGAGCAGTGTCCTGGGCGATATTGGCCTCATAGGTCTTGATCTCGATCTCATCGGCATTGGGCAGGTTGCGCAGCAGCTCTTCAAAGTTCGACCCAAGGTTCACGGCCACGGTCTTGCCCGTCAGATCTTCGGGGCCTGCAATGCCCGCCTCGTTGCCCCGTTTCACCACCACCTGGGCGCCATCAATGACATAGGGCTGGGTAAAGGCGAATTTCGCGCTGCGTTCCGGCGTGATGGTGATCTGGTTGGCGATGGTGTCGATGCGATCCGATTCCAGCGCCCCGATCAGACCGGAAAAGGACATGGTGACAAATTCCACCTCCAGGCCGGTTTCTTCGGCCACGGCAGTCATCACATCCACTTCAAAACCCTGCAGCACGTCCTGACGCACGAAGGTAAAGGGAAAATAGCCGCCCGACATGCCCACACGCAGAGTGTCAGAGGCAAATGCGGACGACGCGGCTGTGAGGCTCGCAGCGGCAGCTGCGGCCCAGGCAAGTGTTTTCATCATGTCAGAGATTCCTTTTCTTTTCTGCCCCGACCTAATCCTGCAGCCGGGCAAGGCCAAGGCGGCCACCGGCCCGTACTGCAAAAAAATCCGCCCGTTCACAGGCTGACGCATGTCAGGGAACCGGCTAACAGAAAGACGCCCGAATACGGGTGTTTGTTCCCTCACGCGGGCGGTTTTCGAAACAAACGTTTGCGCGGGGCCCCGCTCCAAGGTGACGTTTCAGACATCCGTTCCGTCGTGACGGGCCAGCACCTGCGCCATATGGCGGCCAAGGATCTCGACATTGGGGGGGCTCAGGATGCCCAGATGGGTGCCCGGCACATCAATGAGATCAAACCCCGCCCCCGCAACCGGCGCCCAGCCCAGCCCCTGTCGCAGCCCCTCGGCGCTGTCAAAAAGATCATCGCCTGCGCGAAAGATGGTCAGTGGCACCGGCAGCGGCGCCGGGTCATACCGCGCCACCGACTGCTGGTTGGCGGCAATCAGCGCCTCGATCGACAGATCACTGTCAGGCCCTTCCGCCAGCCGCGCCTCGGCCCCGTTCTGGGCGATATGGCGATGCATCAGCCGCCGGCGCAGCCCGTGCAGACGGTTGCCCGCCACATGCCCCAGATAGCCCAGCCCCATGCGTTGCATCAGCCGCAGATGCGCGCGGATGCGCCCCAGCCCCTGCACCCGGCAGCGCCCGCCCGGCCCTTCGGCGTCAAACAGCGCCACCATGCCAAGGCTGCGCCCCGCCGCCTGCAGCCGACAGGCCAGCTCAAAGGCGAAATAGGCCCCAAGAGACACCGCCGCCAGATGCACGACCCCTTGCGGATAATGGGTCTGGATCTCATCGAAATAGCGCGCAGCGGTGATCTTGACGCCTGTTGGGGTTTCAGCGTCCAGAACCCCCACGGTCAGACCATAGACCGGTTGCTGTGGGCCAAGGGTTGCGGCCAGCGGGCGATAGAATTCCTCGTTGCGGCCCAGAACATGGACCCCGAACAAAGGCGGCAGATCGCCGCCGGTCTGGATTGGTACCAGATGGCGGGGCAGGGTGGCGCCCAGGCTTGAAACCTGGCCTGAAACCTGATCCGAAACCTGACCTGTCCCCGGATGGGAACCACCTGGCAGGGATCGCCTGCGCCGCGCCTCGGAATGTTCGCCCTCCAGCAGTGCCGCCAGCAGGCGCGGGCTTGGCGCCTGATGCAGCGCCACCGGGCTCAGCTGGGCGCCAAGCTCTGCCTCGATGCGCCCGATCAGCCGCATCGCCAACAGCGAATGCCCCCCCTGATCGTAAAACCCCGCATCCACGGCCAGATCGGGCTGGTCCAGAACATCGCCCATCAGATCGGCAATGCGCCGCGCCAGGGCAGAGGCCGGCGCCGCCGGATCAGCCCCCAGACCGGAACCGGGCGCGCCGGACGCAACCGGCCCGGACCGGGCTGGGCGCGGGGCGGGCAGGGCGGCGGTGTCGATCTTGCCGCCTGCGGTGCGCACAAAGCGCAAAACCCCGACCAGCGCCGGGCGCATATGGGCGGGCAGTTCGGTCTGAACCACCGCCTGCAGCGGCGCCAGATCCGCCTCTGTCACCTGCGACCCCTGCCAGGCGGGATCCTGCACCCAGCAACATAGCTGCGCCGCAGGCCCGTCTGCCCCCCGCACCGCCGCCAGCGCCCGCAGGCCGGGGCGTGCGCGCTCCAGCACCTGTTCGACATGGCGCAGATCGATACGAAAGCCGCGCAGTTTGACCTGCCGGTCCTGCCGCCCGAGAAAGGCCAGCGTGCCATCCTCGCGCCAGGCGGCGCGATCCCCGGTGCGATAGATCCGGGCCGGCCCCGCCCCTGCCGTCAGCAGCGGCACCGGGGCGCGAGGATCGGGGCGAAAACTGCGGGCCGTGGTCTCGGGGCGCGCGATATAGCCATCACTGACCGCAAGCCCTCCGATCCACAGATCTCCCGCCACCCCGGCAGGCGCCAGGCTGCCATCCGGTCCCAGCACATAGGCCAGCGCATGGGCAACAGGCCGGCCGATCGGGATGTCCTGCAACGCATCCACCGGCCCGCCCGGATCAAAAAGCGTGCAGGTGATCGTGGTCTCGGTCGGCCCATACCCATTGAGCCAGCGCACATCGGGCACCATCGCCTGCCAGCGCGCCAGCGTCTGTGCATTGACCTGTTCGCCCCCCGCAATCACCAGCCGCACCGAGGCAGGCAGGCGGTGGCCGCTTTCGGCCATGCTGTCACACAGCATATGCCAAAAGGCGGTGGGCAGGTTCAGCACGCTGATCTTCAGCGCGCCCACCCGCTCCAGAAACTGCAGCGGCGCCGCCAGCATGTCTGCATCCCGCAAGATGACGCAAGCCCCCGCCAGAAGGCTGGGCAGGATCTCTTCGATCGAGACATCAAAGGAGAGGCTGGCAAACTGCAGCACCCGGTCCTGATCGCTCAGGACGAACTCTGCCGCGATGGCCAGCGCATGGGCCATCAGCGCCCGCATCGGCACTTTGACCCCTTTGGGTTTGCCGGTAGAGCCGGAGGTGTAGATCACATAGGCCAGCCGCGCCGGGTCCGGATCCGGCAACACGGGGGCCGGGGCCTGTCTGTTCCTGCCCGTCTGATTACTTGGTCCACTGTCTGGCTGATGGGCCCCTTTCAAGGTGGCCCCCTGCGGCGACACCCAGGTCACATTGCGCAGAATAGGGTCGTATTCGCCCATATCAGACTCTGATATCGGCAGATCACCTGCCGCTGCCACCCCAAGCCGGGCCTGGCTGTCCTGCAGCATATGGGCCACCACCGCAGGGGGGTAGTCGGGATCGACCGGCAGAAAGGCAGCGCCGGTTTTCAGAACGGCCAGCATGGCAATCACGAAATCCACGCTGCGCGGCAGGCAGATCGCAATGATATCGCCGGGGCCTGCGCCGCGCAGCTGCAGCTGCACCGCCAGCCGGTTGGCGCGCGCCTGCAGCTGCCCATGGCTGAGAGCCGCGCCCTCCTGCGGGGTGCTCCATGCCCCGACCACTGCCGGGGCCTCTGGTTGCAGAGCCGCCCGCGCCGCCAATCTGCGCGCCATGCACACAGGCCCCTCAGCGAGATCCCGCGCCAGCCTGCGCGCCCCCTCTGGCCTGCCCCAGCGCTGCAGGCACATCCGTTCCGCATCCGGCAGCATGTCCAGATCAGACAGCGCCAGCCCCACCGGAGCCTGTGCCAGCTGATCCAAGAGATGGCAGAAATGGCCCAGCATCCGCTGAGCCTGGGCCTCTGGCACCGCCTCGGGATCATATTCCAGCACCAGCTGCGGGCAGGCATCGCCATAGACCGCCAGCGTCAGCGGCATGGCGCCTTCCTCATGCAGCTCCACCCGCCGGGTGGCCCAGCCGCCCCCCAGCCCCCGCATCCGCGCCCCAAGGCTGTCGCGCTCAAACATCACCATCGTGTCAAACAGCGCCATATCGGCAGGCAGATCACAGCACTGGCGCATCTCGGCAAGCGAGGCCTGTTCATGCGGGCGCATCGCCACGGTATCGCGGCGCACCGCCCCCAGCAGATCATCAAGCCCGATGCCATCGGACAGGCGCAAATGCAGGGGCAGGGTGTTGATGAGACATCCCACCATACGCGCCGATCCCGCCACCAGATAACGCCCGGATCTGGTGACCCCGAACACCGCCTGGCTCTGGCCGCTCCAGCGCGCGATCAGCACCCCCCAGGCCACGTGGATCATATCGGCCAATGTTGCCCCGGCCCGGGCCGCGCGCGCCACCAGATCACGGCGCAGCTGCGCGCTCAGCTGATGATGCAGCTGGCGTTTGCGCCCTTTTGCAATAGGCCCCGCAGGTCGGATGTCGCCGGGATCAGTCTGCAGATCCGCAAACCCCTCTGACAGGGGCACAATCCGGTTGGGCTGCTCTACCCCGGCCAGCTGAGTGCGGAAAAACGCGCGGGTCTCTTCGCGCGCCGCCGCCTGCGCCACCGCCGAGGCAAAGATATGAAACCCCGCATCCTGCGGAGAGGGCCCATTCCCCTGGCCCCCCTTGGGGGCCTGCTTGTGGTCTGGGCTGTGGTCTGCCCTGTGGTCCCGCCTGTGATCCGGGCGGGCCAGAGCCTGCCCTGCAACGCGTCCCTCCAGATGGGCAAAAAGATCCTCCAGCACCAGCGACATGCTGCGGCCATCCACCAGCACGTGATGAATGGTCCAGACCATGACAGATCGACTGCCCCCCAGCCGCATCAGCGCCACCCGCCAGGACAGCGGCGTCTCCAGCGCCACCCCACGGTTGCGGTCTTCGCGCAGGAAACGCGCCAATGCCCTGCGCTGCGCCTGTGCCTCAAGATGCTGCCAGTCGCGCGGCTCGACCCGGATCATGCGGGCAGCCTCGCCAGCCGGGTGGATCTGCTGCACCGGCGTGTCCCGCCCCTGCCACAGGATGGCGCTGCGCAGCATGGCGTGGTCTGCGCAAACCTGCTGCCAGGCCCTGCACAGCGCCTCCGGCTCCGGGGCTTCGCCGTCCAGATGCACGACGATCTGTTCCAGATTGACCCAAGGCCGGCCGATGGCTGCGCTTTCATAAAGCAGACCCTGCTGCATCGGCGTCAGGGCAAAAGCCGGCGGCACGGTCTCTTCGGCCTGATCCTGAGCGCCCGCCTCCTGGCCAGCAGCACGAAGCCGCGTCTGCTGCCGCGCCGCGCCATGCAGCGCGCGCGCCGAAACCGGGCCTTCAGCGGCCGCCCCCCCCTGTTCGGGGCCGTATCCGCCCAGGTGTCTGTCGCGTGGATTGCGGCGCGCAGGATCACCGTCGCGCACCGACGCCTGCGGTTTTCCGGGTTCAATATCACCGGTCATAAGGCCCCCTGACTGGCTGCGGGTCCGGGCCACCCCCACGCCATACTCTTTAACAAAAACCGGATGCAGCCTTGAAACAGTCAGGATCCACAAGGATCGCCACAGCCCCGCAGTCCCCGCCCCTACGAGGGCAAAACTGACAGAGACAGGCCGATCCGCGACATCAGGAGATCACAACACACAAGGGATCAAGCACAGGATCCCACACCCCGGATGGCGGTTCAGCATGATCCTGAAACCTGTCTCCGGATTTACCCCCATGACGGCGCATACCTGACGGGCAGCACCCACGGCACGGACACACCCCCATGCGCCCACCGCACCCCAAGCTAACAGATCCGCCCCGAGGCAGGCAAACAAAAGGGGCGGGCCTGTCTTGCGCAGATCAGATCTTCAGCTGTTTGCTGGCAGGCAGGAGGGCGTTGATCTGGCGGGCGTGCTCGGGCATGCAGCGGGTGAGGAAATCATAGGTTTCCACCACATGGGCACGGGCATTGGGGCCGAGGTGGGCATAGGCGCCCGGGTTGGCCAGCACATCCACCACCTGATCGGCCAAGGCGCCATGGTCGAAGAAATCCACCAGCATGCCGGTCTCGTTATGGGTCACCGCCTCGCGCACCGGGGCCACATCCGCCGCCACCACCGTGGCCTGCATGGCCATGGATTCCAGCAGCGACCAGCTCAGCACAAAGGGCATGGTCAGATAGATATGGCAGCGGCTGATGCGGATGATCGTGCAGAGATCCTCATAAGGCACGCGGCCAAGGAAATGCACCCGGCTCCAGTCGACGCTGTCGCCCAGCTCCTCTTCCATCTCGCCGCGCAGACCAGCAGGATGGGTGCTTTCGCGCCCATATGAGGTCTCATTGCCGCCAATCATCAGGATACGCGCATTGGGGCGTTCCGACAGGATCCTGGGCAGCGCCCGCATCATGATGTGAAAGCCGCGCGCACGTTCCATGTTGCGGGCGATATAGGTGATCACCTCATCCTCGCGGGTCAGCGGGCGGGGCAGGCGGCCAAGGCCGATGCTGGCCTGGGGATCCGGCAGCAGCCGGTCGGTGCGGATGCCGTCATGGCAGACATAGATCTTGTCGTGAAAGCTCTTGGGGAAGCGGTCGCGCTGCCAGAGCGTCGGGCTGTGCCCCAGATCCACAACATCGAGATTGGCATAGGGCACCACATTGCGGGCATGGGCAAAGAAACCTGCATGCTCTCCGGCGGGGTTTTCCGGATCAAACCCCACCAGCCCGCCAGTGGTGCGGTAGAAATACTCGAAAAAGCCGATGATCGGCACATCCGCCCAGACCTCTTTCAAAAAGGTCAGCTCTCCCCAGCCGGCATGGCCGATGATGATGTCGGGTTTGAAGCCCTGCTCCTGCTCCAGCTGCCGCGCCGCCAGAGCCGCGCCGATGCCATTGCCGGCCGCGGCTTCCCAATCCTTGGACAGCCCATAGGCGTCAGCGGCGGGTTGGTGGTGGCTGTTGTAGCTGACGGTTTTCACCCCCGGCAGCTGCACATCACGCCGCTGGGTGAGAAAGACAATCTCATGAAGGCGCTGATCGGCCAGCCACTGGATCATTTCCCGGTACTGACCGGGCATGTTCTGATGCACAAAAAGAAATTTCATAGGCCTATCCTATGGCGCGCCGCCCCCCGGCGCGCAACCCTCTCATGAAAGCAGCCCAGCCCCTTCGCGCCGGAAGGCGGCGGTAGAGGGGATTTGTTGCATGCTGCCTAAAATCTCAGGTAATCTTTGTTATGTAAAAAGAGGCCTTCATGCTGCACCGGCTGCCCGCAGCACAAGCTGCGAGCACCAGGGCAGTATGAGCTTCATCCTGCTCACTCAGGCAGCTGTGTCGCCACCTTCAGACCCTGCCCGGCCAGGGCCGCGACATATTCCCCATGACGTTTGCGATAGGTGGCCTTCATCTTGTCCAGCCGCTCCACAGACAGATACTCCTCCATGGTTGCTGCGAGGCCTTTTTCAGCAAATTTCTGAGTGCTGAGCGCAGGCAGATCAAAATGCGCCGTCAGCTCTGTCACGCGGTTGTCGTGCTTGAGGAAGATGGCCGGCTGACCAGCCTGCAGAGCCGCGACCCCACCGTGAAAACGGTCGCCGATGTAGACATCATGCAGCATGCTGGCCTGGCGCCATGCTCCGGCCTCGGAGAAATAATAGTAGCGAGAGAATTTGATCGTCTCGCCGGTTTCCCGTCAGTTTATGCGCCCGTTTCAGCCCGGCCAGATGATCCGTCACCGTCGGTGGCACCCCCAGAAGATGTGGCAGGGCGGCCTCGGGGCGATGGGCCGACAATGCCGGCGCGTGGAACAGGATCTTCATGTCTCACCTTATGTTGAACCCGCCCTGCCCCCACAGGACAGCGTGACAGAGAGGCGGGGGTCCCGCCTCCCTCGCTTAGCCGCTGATTTGTTCAGACGCCCAGATGGCGGCCTGGGTGCGGTTTTTGGCGCCGACTTTGCGGAAACAGGTGCGCAGGTGCACTTTGACCGTGGCCTCGCAGATGCCCAGCTCATTGGCGATGGACTTGTTGGTGGCCCCGTCGATCAGCTTGGTCAGGATCAGCCATTCACGCCCCGAGAGCCCATGCGCCGCTGCCGAAGCGGGCAGGTCGCGCAGGCGCCGGCTCTGTGCCGCAGCGCCGATCGACGCCCCGCGCAAAGCCGCCTCGCGCACCGAGCCCTGCGACCAGTCGGCAATCCGCGCCCCTACCGGATCCGCCGGGCGGGGCCGTTCCAGCGTCAGGAGGTCGCCGCCCTCGGGCGCGGCTGCATCGCCCCTGTCTGATGTCCTGTCTGACGTCCTGTCTGGCGCCCTCTCCGGGCCTGCCTCATCGTGGCCAGTACTGTGGCCCGGTCCGCCAACCGGTCCACCAACTGGGCCACCACTATCTGGGCGACTGTCTGGCCGAATGCTGCCCTCCTCTGGGCCTGCGGAACCGGTCTGCGCCTCGGATGCGGCGGTCACCTCGGCCGCATGAAGCGCTGCGGAAATATCCGATGGCACGATGCGATAGCCGCTTTGCACCACCCGCAGCGCCGCAATCAGCGCATCTGCGGATTTGCGCTGCGGGATCACCGCCTCGGCATAGCTGCTGAGCGCCGACTGCAGGCTGAGCGGGCAATCCTGCCCCATGATCAGGATCAGCAGCGACGCCATGTTCTGCGCCTTGAAACGGCGCAGCTGCTCCACCAACCCGTTGCCGATCTCGTGGCTGTAAAACAGCACGAGATCCTCCTCGCCCAGCCCCGACAGGGCGGCAAGATCATCACAGCAGGATCCGATCCGGTAATTGTTGCTCTGGCAAATGGCCAGAAACATGTCACGCAACAGTCGGCTCTCGCCGACGATATGAACAGGCATGTCACCCCCCACACTCTTTAATTCTGATCCATACACAATCAGTTCTGGTCAACATGGCGCGCGCGGCTTCGGGGTTGAACAGGCCCGTTGCACCCTGCGCCCGGGCTCATGGCTGCGACCCCCGTCACAGACCCTGCGCCCACTCATAAAAACAGGTCTTTTTTGATGCCTCGCGCAGCGCAGGGACAGAACACATCCCCCAAAGCCCCACGAGGTGACCGCCTTTTGCGGTCCGGCCTGCCGGATCTTTCTGACCCGTTTGGCCTTCTGCCCTGCACGCTCACAGTAACAACCCCAGGGTGTTGCGGGTTGAACAGCTGCCTGAGCACCTGGGTTCAGATCCACCGCGAAAAACCCATCAGGCGGATCCGTTACCCGGATGAACCACCTGTTTCAGGTCCCCACCCTCCGGATAGGTTCAAATTACACTGAATCCGCTTCAATTTGTTGAAAAAACATACCTCCTATCGGGAAAAGAGAGGGAGGAATACAACCATATAAGATGTTGTTTTTCATATATCCTTCTGATTTATCAACAGAAATACCCACGGATATGGCGCGTGGGCTCTTCTCCGTCAGATGTAGATTTTCGTTAATTTTCACGCCTTTTGGAGTGGTCACGGCAATCCTGGGTTGTTTTTATTCCGCGTCAAATCTTCTTTAAGGTCGTTTTCTTCTGCTTCGCCCTGTGCCGCAGGTCGGGAAATTGGCCAGGCGATCTACCCCTTTTGCCGTATCCCCCCTGCCCGACCGCATTTTCCGGGCTCTCAAGGAAAAGACTTAAATCACTGATTAAAAACATTATTTAGCGATAACCATTTGCCGACCTTGTGGCACACGATCCCGTGAACACAAGATATAGGCACCTCTCCAAATCCCAGCGAAGCAACCAGAAGGTGTTGGCAGCATTCGGCGCAGATCTGCACCACAGGAGGTGAGAATCACACCGAATCAGGGGCCGTCCTCGGCCCGCTGCTGGGCAATTTGAGAGCGGCGCGCCCTCAGGCCCCGGCCAAAACACCCCGGAATGCGCCCCATTGGTGGTAGCGAGACCCACAACCTGTGCGATATTGCCCCTGCGCTCCCACCGGCGGCGTACCCCCTCTGCGCGATTTGACGTGGGCGGCGATATGATAGGCTGAGGTCATATTCGTCGTAATATGCCGGGGGGCAATATGCATGTATTCGGGGGCACCGTGATTGACACGGGCGAGGTTGCGCTTGCGCGATCTTTTCAAAGACAGGTTTCATCCATAACGACAACAGCCATCGCCGAAATCGACTGCCACGGGGCGCAGCCCCTGTGGGTGGCCACCTTTGGCGCTGATGCGCCTGTGCAGATCCGACACCCTCGGATCCCGCAGGACCACAGAGATCAGCTCTTGCAGGCCAGCAGGATGATCCGCTGTGTCCAGCTGCCCGATCCCGGGCCCTGGAGTGATCTTCTCAATGACATGCTGCACACCCAGAAAAGCGAGGGCGCGCCGGGCGCGCGCGCCGGACGCTGGGTGGTCTTTGCCTGCACCTTCGAGGACGGCAGCAAGGACCGCATCGCTCTTTATCTGCAAGGCAGCCAACATGATGCCCATTGCGCCGACATCCTGCCCGCGATCTGGCCGATCGCCCGTCAGGATGTCCTGCGTGAGATGCTGGGATCGGAACCGGATGGCGCGGGGGGCACTGCCCGGCTCCGGTCCCAGTTCATATCCGATGCCTCTGGTGGCAGCGCCCAGGACATGGGCCAGGACATGGGCCAAAAGGCCGGCCCAAACACTGGCGCAGATGCCACAGACAGCCCAGAGACAGGATCGGGGCCCGCCCCTGATATCTCCGAGGCGATGCTCTGGACGATTTCCACCAAATCCGACAGCGCGGTTCTGGTGCTCGATGAACAGGGCCAGTTGCTGGAAAGCAATGCGGCCGGGCGTGACATGCTGGACGCGGGCACTTTGCTGCGCTGCAACGGGGGTACGCTGCGCTGCGCCGATGACAGCGAAACCCGCGCCTTTTATGCCGCGGTGCACAGCTGCGTCACCGACGCCAGCCCCACAACCCAGGGCGCACAAAGCGGGGGCAGACAGGCAGGCGGCGGCCAGGAGCTGATCGTCTTCCTGCATGACAGCGCCTCTGACATGCGCCTGCCGCTGTCGCTCAGCTGTTATCGCTGCGCAGACACCCGCCGGGCACTGGTGGTGGCAATCCTGCCGCGCCAGCCCGACCGCACCCGCATCGAGATGCTGGCCCAGAAAATGGGGCTCTCTCCCTGTGAGGCGCGCGTGGCGGCCCTGATCCAGCTGGGCCTGTCCAACCGCGAAGCCGCC
>Ga0160419_100099_pt1 | contig 59875 bp, 50 predicted proteins | sample CelAP2metagpilot_2_FD_108196 | JGI IMG/M metagenome (GOLD analysis project Ga0160419, IMG submission 108196) | Phycosphere-associated microbial communities from Cellana algal ponds in Kailua-Kona, Hawaii, USA - Cellana AP2-4-25 metagenome pilot ...
CCCCCCACCATCAGTTTGAGCCCCCTCATGACTACTTTGCCCCCCCCCCCCCCCGCTATTTCCTCCCCCCCCTCCCAAATCCTTCAACCCCGCATCCACCATCAAGCCAACCACCCCAATCACAACGTTCGCATGCCGTCTCAGCCCATTAAATGCCTTGATGCACAACCGCGTAAACTTTTCGAAATTTTCATGTTCCTTCCCCCCCATACCATCCACCATCGACGCGGACAGCCGGAACGGCCCTAAAAGAGGAGTCGGCTTCGGGTCCTTGCCAAGTATAAATCCGAAATCCAGGTGGAAGAACCGTCCATCTGGACACAACATCATATTATGCAGATGCCTATCCCCGATGCCCAGTAAGTAAGTAATCACACAGTACCCTGCACAGCTCCTGATATACCGGTCCAACACGTGGGGCTCCACGCCCAGGCCCCCTTCCTCCTCCTCTTCTTCTTCCCCCCCCCCTCCCTTCTTCCACGGATGGTGCTCCCGGAAGAAGGCCAATATCTTGCTTCCACTACCACCAACCGGATCTGGCTTACTAGAAACTGATTCAGGAGGAGCTGCAGCGGCAGTAGCACAAACCGAAGGGGCAGAGGCCAAGATATCAGCAACCGTATGAGCATTTGGGATGTATTCCACCAACCCTTCTTGCGTTCCTGTGGCCAGGACACGGTAAGGCGTAAGGCAGAGATCTAATCCCAAGTCTCTTTTCAAAAGGGTGTCCATGAGGCTAATCAGTTGAAGGACGAGTTGATCCTGTCGTAAATCCTCCCGGCATTTGAAGATGAGGGTTTTTTCCCCGTCGTCACTCTTCCTCCTGCCTCTGCTGCTGTTTTTACCACTACTACTACAATTATATGTGTCATTACTTCTACTACAAGTGCTTCCGTTGTTGGCGCCGAAAGAAGAGGAGGGGAAGGTCGTGGGTTTCCGGTCATGGAAGGGGCAGTTGGAGGTACTTGAGGAAAGGGAGAGGGAGGAGGGGATGGTAGCGGTTGGAGTAAAAGATGAAGGGAGGTGTGTCATCCGCCCTACTAATTCTTTTCCCTGTGCGTGTGCAGATGCATGGTAATGCTGATTTTGGGGCGGCTGACGGATCCTGTCCTCATTTTCGTTCTCCTCCTCCTCCTCCTCTTCTTTTTCTGTGATCTCCTGAGCGATGGCTGAGAGAGAGGAGGAGGTGGAAGAGGGCTTTACTGTCATCAACACCCCCATCTCGTTCGGCGACCAAAAGGTTATTAACGCAGGGTACGTCGTACTCCCAAACACAGACGCCCTCGCCGCGTCGAGGCCTTTCACAAGCATGGAAGGATCTATCGGGAAAGGCACAGGAAGTGGCGCCTCGCTCACCCCTCTTTCCGACAAGAGAGAGCGAAGGAGCACCTGCTTTCGTTCACGTAGTCCGGGCGCCTTCAAGACCTGCTGTTGGATTTTCGCGATTTTTTTGAACCACGCTTCTTGGGCGCAGAGGGAGGTATAGGCAGCCTCGTTGGTTTCGCGCAGGGAGTAGAGGAAGGCGAAGCGCACAGCTTCGAATCCCCGGCCTGACGGAGATGGCGAGTGCTGCATTTCAACAGCAAGATGCCAGAAGAGAGCGTGGCGGAGGTGGGGGTTGGAGGAATGGCACGCGCGTTGGATGAGTAGGTGGGCGAGAGGGGTCATGTTCATGGGGAGGGAGGAGGAAGAGGAGGAGGAGGAGGAAGAGAAGGAGGAGGAGGAAGAGGAGGAGGAGGAGGAGGAGGAGGAAGAGGAAGAGGGCATGGGTGATGGTGGTGGTAGTAACGATGGCATCTTGGACTCGACACTTGTCTTTCTTTGTACTGGGAGAGCAGCAGTAGCCGCTAGAGTGGTGATCGGCGAGACCGCATTCGTTGTCGTTCTCGTTCTTATTTCCACCGATTCGTACCGCAGCAATTGCACCAATTGCAGCATGAAGAAGCCCAGTTCATCGTCCGAAGTATCGCTTAAGGTCTTCAAGGCTAATGCACGAATGGAAGGATGAGAAAACGGCCCACTCAGCAGCTTCATTGCATCGATGACGGGAAGATTTCTCTTCCCTTCGCGCCAGAGATGGAGGACCTCCTGCACGGGACAAGAACAGAAGGTTTCTCCGGCGTTGACACCCTGACGATAATCCTTGTTATCAAGCCCCTGCTCTCGCTGCTGCTGCTCTTGCTGTTGTTGCTCTTGAATAATATTTTGCCTGAGCGCAGACGAGACCATGAGTGCCCGCAGCAATTTGACCAATCCTCGATTGCTTGGTGGGATGACGGTGTGTCGATGCACCCACAGAAGCCTTGCCTCCTCGAAGGAAACGGCATCTGAAGGCTGTGTGAGAACGAGTTGCAAACGTTGCGAGACGGTGGGTTCGCCGGTAGGGTTCGAAGGAGGAGGAGGAGTACTTGTGGTGATTGGCGAGGAGGAGGAGGAGGAGGAGGAAGAGGACCAGGAGGAAGAGCTGTAGAGGAGCTCAAACACCAACGTGGCATGTTCTGGCCAGCCGTAATATATGATGGAATAAGAAGTAGGGATAATTGAGGGTGATATGGGAGGAATCAGGGGAGATGCATGCGTGTTGGTGACGGGGGAAGAGGAGGTGCAGGGTGGCCAACCGTCATGCATGGGAGAGGGTTCGGAGATGGATCGTCGCGACAAGGAGGGCTCCTGAGCTCGAACACGAGAGGGTATCTGCGTTGATAATGAGGAAGCGTTGCAATTAGAAGCATGTTGGTGGTGGCGAGACACAGCGGCCGCACCGCATGATCCTCGGAGACCGAAGACCTTAGTGGATGCCCGAGCTCCTTGCGTGAAGCGGAATACAACACGTCGCACACTCCTCATTGCGTTTGCCGCTGCACTTAATGGGAAGTCAGCATGTCCCAACAAAGTAGATGAAGACCATAACATGAAATGCAACGAGGGATCTGGAACAGGCGCGTGACAACCCGTGGACGAGATGGATGAGGAGGCTATTTCCCTCTCCAGTGCTCCCACAGGGACAGCAACCAGCTTCTGGTCCCAGCAAATCTGACCTTTGGACGGATGGTAACTGGTTGGAAAGCCTGTGCTCGCCACATCGATGGCCTGGTCATCATCGCCGCTCATGCTCCCCTGAAGGAGTTGACAGGTCACGATCAATTCTTCTTTTTCCACCCCCAGAAACGAGTTGAAGTCGGCCTCCATGGGCAGTTCCAGGCGCAGCACGCGGCATGCTATGCCCATTAGCGCAACAGAGCTTGAGGTGGACACACACGTGGCGCTGGTCTTCGAAGAGGTGAATTTGGGCAGCAGCAATGCCTCTTCTTCTTCTGCTTGCTCGGCCCATCCCTCGTCCTGGCTGCTGCCTCCGCTACTACTGGTGCTCGTGACACTGCACAAATTTTCGTCGAAGCCCATGCTATGGAAAACTGGTATAAGTTCTTCTTCTTGGGCCATGACAGCTTCTGGGTGGTGCGGTCGTATCATGTGGTGCCTCAATTCATTTCGACGGATCCAAAGTCTTGGGTTGGGATGGGCCTGTAACGGGCGAGTCACGAGACGAGTGAATGGAAGAGAGCAAACGGGCCAGGAAAGCCCAGTTTTTGCGAAAATTTCGACAGCCGGAAAGCTCAGGATAAGAATGAAAGACTAGGGTTTAAAACCACATGCTTTGATGATGTCTGGTGAGCGGTAAGGGGCGAGGGGAATGGATATGATGTCTTTGCCCCTGACAGGCGCTTTGCCGGGTGGCAATGCCGATGATGATGCCAAACCTCAAGCGAAGACGAGATCAACCGCGGCGTGCCTTGCCTAAGATCTGCCTTCAGCCGAAGCAGTTGTTCATATCACACTTCACTTTGCGTCCATCGAGTACACAATGGTGTTTGGTGGTGTGTATTTATACTGTTCAGGTCTCGTGTCAGCGCTGTCTTCATTCAATTTAATCGACCTCCTATCCCTCAAAGAATTTCCTTTTGCACCATAGTAAAGTGGTCGCCTTTTCTCTCGCTACTCACCACTGCTACTTGGCCCAGGACTGAGTGTCAATTGATCGTTCGTCTTCATGGCTCCTCTTTCCCACTCTCACCACTTGAACATTTTGATTTCTTGACGGGAACCCTTGCTGTCGTGTAGCGCGCACCACGAGCAGCATCATCATCACTTTCCCACAGCTCTGAGCCCACCCAAGAAGCTTTTGATCTTCTTTCTGTACGATCGGGAAGATGCTTGAATTACATACTCCACTTACGAACGTCCTTCTTTTCGCGTCTCATGAGTTCAATTTTCGCTCCCACGTCTGGTGCGATGCCATCGTCATGTCCCACACCAATTCGCACTTATCCCTACACATCTTCCCCAAATCTACGTGACAAAGCAGATATTAACGCGCCTGCTGCCCTGAAATGATCCCTGCATTTCCCACCGCCGCCTGGCCGCCAGGAGGCCCGCGACCCCAGCAAGATCCCCCTCCTCCCGCCACACGGCCCGCTTTCCAAGCGGCGGACCTCCAGGACCACCATCCGGATGCATCCGCAAGTTCCTTGGAATTAATGCCCTGCGGAATAACTCCTGTGGTACAGAAGCTCTCCGCAACCACGTTGAACAGCAATGGGAACGGGGAGATCGTCCCAGCCTCCGCGCCTTCTGCTGCGTCGGGGAATGTCACTCGGGCAAATGGCCTCGGTACAGCGGGAACAGCGTCGGTTGCGTCGTCCGCAGTCTCTGCCTGCGTTCCTGGCCCTGTAAAGACGCTGAATGTGCTGTTGGGGGGTGCTGATGCCTGCGAAGCCGAAGCGGAGACAAAAGAGTGCAGCAGCACCTATAGCAGCTACTGTAATCCAGGCAGCATCAGCAGCACGAAGGTGTCTTCAGACTTCCACCATCACTACAGCCATCATGACCAACCTTCCTACTCCATCGCGAGAAACGTGTCTCTGCCGATGGCACTTGCTGGGTCCGGCCCTCCTCCTTCCTTCCAGACCAGCAAGCAACAGGAGCAGCAGCAGCAGCCGCCGCAGCAGCACTATTTTATGCCGGTGGCGGCGACAGCGACGACGACGACGACGACGATGCCGCGGCAGCATGTAAGAGAAGGGCGCTGGAGCAAGGAAGAGCACGCCTTGTTTTTGGAAGGGTACGAGAAGCACGGCCGATCGTGGAAAGACATTGCTGGCTTGCTGCGCACGAGAAGTTCAGAGCAAGTACGGACGCATGCACAAAAGCACTTTCAGAAGAAAGCGGCGCAGACAGGTGGGGCGTTTGAGAAACACCAGCGGACCATGAACAACAAGAGTCAGGAGAGAAGCTTGCGGGCGAGCACGACCTCTTCTTCCTCCTCCTCCACCTCTTTCCCCTCGTCTTCGGGGGAAGGGGCAGGGGGCGGGGGCAAGCGCGTCAAAATGACCAGTGCGAGCTTGGCCACTCTATCTGCCCAGCAGCAGCAGCAGCAGCAGCAGCAGCAGCTGCCGTTCTTCTCCCTCGCGGCTTCTGGACATGTTTTCGGCAGCAACAATGGCGGGCACCAGCAGGTGTTATGCCTTCCCCCCCCGACCACTTCGCCCTACATGATGACTTTTCCCGACTCGCAGCAGGAGCAGCGGCAAGAGTCGCAGCAAAAAGAAGCATCATTTTACTACCCTCCATCCGCCTGTGCTGACCAATCCGGCCACCAGGATGTGGTGGTGGAGGAGGACGGGAAGGGGTGGGTGCCTCGCCCTTCGCTGGACGCCGACTCTATGATGATGGTGGGAGAGGGGGAGGGGAAGACTCCCTCCCACTCCTCTTCCTTTTCGTCTGTCTCTATGTCAGAGGAAGGAAGCACCGGCAGCAGGAGTAGCAGGAGTACAGGTAGCAGCAGCAGCGGAAGCAGCAGCAGTAGCAGCAGCGGGAAGAGCTCCTGTAGCGGGCCGTACACATTGGCCATGTCGTTCCTAATAAAGGAGCTGGAGGACCATGAGAACGAAGGAGGAAGCAAGCCTGCCTCACCAACCTCATCCGCCTCCTCCTCCACCTCCTCGCTCACTGCTTCTGGCATGCAGCGACTGGAGCAGCAGCAGCAAGAGCAGCATCAGGATTTCCGCTCCTCTTGCACTCCCTCCCTAGCCTCGGGCGCTCTCTCCACGTCCTCGTCGTCATCGTCTTTGGCCTCGGCCCACTACCAGCACCACCATCACCACCACCACCACCACAATCTCCCGCATTGCGCTTTGCCCGGACGGGACTTCGCCGGCAACGTGCTGTCGTCTTCCGATGAAGAGGGAGAGGAAGAGGAAGACGAGGGCTGCTCCCTTCCCCCCTCCCCTGGTGCTGCCATCACTACAACGACCACTACCACCACTATCTCCTTTTCCTCGGGCAGCCCCATATATGGCTGGCAGCGACGACACGAAGGGGGGCCGGAGCACGACACCTCGGACACGGACAGCGACAGTGGGAAGAGTACGAGCAGCAGCAGCAGTAGCAGCAGCAGCAGCAGTGGGAGTTGTAGTGAGCGTAGCAGCGACGAGTTTGGGGAAGAGGACATTGACGACCAAGACGAAGATGTGATTATCTCGGCTCGTCGGCCTTCCTTTGGAGGCCGGCGTGGTCAGCAGCCGAAGCGCCGTATGCAACAGCAGCCTCAGAGGGAGGAGGAAGCGGAGGAGGATGAAGGCGATGAGGATGGGGAGGGTTTGTACAGTAGCGACGAGGAAGGGGGTGGATCTAGCAGGAGTAGGTGCAGTAGTGGTACCTCCTCTTCTGTCTCGTCCTCCGCTGCTACAACTACTGCTCTCTCCATCAGCAACAAGCGAGGGAGGAGTCGCCTGCACCCTCTCAGTCGCGCCCTTGTCGCCATGTCGGCTGGTCCAGCCCCAAAGGTAGGGGAGGAGGGTATCAGGGAAGGAAGATGGTCGAGGTTTGAGCACGACATGTTTTTGGAGGCCTTTCAGAGATTTGGGAGTAGCTGGAGGCTCATTGCCGGAGTGTTGAAGACGAGGACGGCCGAGCAGGTGAGGACGCACTCGCAGAAGTATTTCAAGAAGAACAAGGGACGGCATTCGTCGGGGTTAAAGTTATCCACGTCTTCGTCGTCGTCCTCGAAGTCGTCGTCGAGGGGGGGAAGAAAGACCGCGGAGGGGAGAAGGAGCTTGGTGGGGAGCAGCAGTAGAAGTAGGGGTGTGAGGAGACCATCTACGTTGCAGCAGCAGCAGCAGCAACAACAAAGGCGGGAGGAAGCCGCAGAGCAAGTGGCCGAGGTGGAAGCGGAGGCTGCTAATGCCTACCGGCACACAAACATCTACCACAACAGCAGCAGCAGCAGCAGCAGCAGCAGCAGCAGCAGCAGCAGCAGCAGCAGCAGCAGCAGCAGCAGCAGCAGCAGTAGCAGCAGCAGCAGCAGCAGCAGCAGCAGCATCAAGACGGATCTAAGCATTAAGGTCAATCGTACCAGCAATAGCATTGTCAACTCCTCCTCTTCCTCCAGTCAACAGCAGCAGCAGCTACACGTTTACCACCAGCATCAGCTGTACAACAACGGCGTCATGAATGGCGCTGCCCAATACACTCTCTCCTCCATCTCCTCCTCCTCCGGCCAGCCCTCATCTGCCGCTGATGAAAAGAGAGATGTGACGATGAAGAAAGAATGCTTTGTTGGGGGGCGAGCGAATAGCGTTAATAGTAACAACAGCAGCAGCAGCAGCAGCAGCAGCAGCAGCAGCAGCAGCAGCACGTGTGTGCCCTCCTTCCAGTCTTCCCCTGTGGGGGACGAGGATGAACAGGAGAAGGGAAAACAGAGAAGGAGGAATAACAACGACTATCATCACCAGCATCAACACAAGGATGAGGGAGCCAAGGGGATGGGAATGGAGAAAGAGGAAGCAGAGGATGGTCAGGCGATGGGCGCGCACAACGAGAGCATGTTTCTTGCCTCCACCGCCTCAACGATGGGCGAGCCCTCCCTCCCTCCTTCCCGTCCTGTCAACAACAACAACAACAACAACAACAACGACAACAACAACAACAACAACAACAACAACAACAACGACGACAACAAAAACAACAAGAACAACAACAACCATTATTCCCACCCACACGTCCACCAAGTGCAACAGCAGGAGGAGAAATTCGTGCACAGCCATGTCCACCAGCATTATGGCTCGCACGGACACACACCGATCGGACAAGGGAGAGGAGGAGGGGGGGTGAAGGAGGGGAGGTGGACGGGGGAGGAGCACGCGGCTTTCCTTGAAGGGTTACAGTTGTATGGGAAGAGCTGGAAGGAGATCCAGGCCTTGGTCAGGACCAGGACCTCGGATCAGATCAGAACACATGCCCAAAAGTATTTCATTAAGATGGGGAAGAAGCGACAGATGCAGCAGGAGGGGCAGCAGCAGGCGCAGCCGGGGACATTTATAACACTTTAGGGGGGGAATAGGGGGAGAGAGGGTGGGAGAAGGGGGATTGGGAGGGAGGGAGAAGTGTTCAATTTTTTGAGAGATTTTAGAAAAGCAGTCGATTAATCCAGCCAGCACCTGCAGCGCAAGCAGAAGTTACCTTGCCAGCCTTGTCTATACCTAATATGATTCAGCAGCAGCACGAAAAACAACAGCAGAGAGTGAAGAGCGTCCGAAGCGTGTTTTCCTTTTCCCCGCATTAAAAGGATTTGTATTCATCTGTGGTAATTTCTTTTTGTGGTATTGTGAGAGAGAGAGAAAAGAGGGAGAGAAAGAGAGAAGAAGCATACGAGAATTTTTCAAGCAGCAGGTGACGAAAATAGACATGTGAACAAGGAAGAGGATGGAAAAGAGAAAAATTGCGGGAAAAAGGAGAGAAAAAGTAAGAAATGAAGCGAGGACAGGAGGGAGAGAAAGCTGATGAAAAGGAGGACATAAGACGACAAGGATAGGCAGTTGAACGAAAGGTTTTCGTACCCCAGCAATAAAAACAAATAATAATGGTAATTATGGTACTACAATACTAATAAGAAGAGGGTTAGAATATGAGTGTCCCGCCCCCCCGCCCCGCGAATGGAGATGCTAGAATTAAGACCAGTCCTTGCGTCTTCGCTTACCTTCCAATGATGACGGAGTCGTATGAGGGAGAGTAATCATGATTATGATGATGATTATCATCATTATTATACCATTACTATTTTTTTTCAAGATAATAATTTTTACAAGTTATGATGATAATCCTCTTCGGGTCGGAGGACAGAGAGAGTCAGTGAAAGAAAGAGACGAAGGACTTCGAGAGGAGAGGATAAGATAAGCGATCCTTCGACAGTTTATCTTCGTTGGTCCAGCCAGCCCCCACCATCAATTGATTGCTTTGTCGAAAAGAAAAAATGATTTGATTTCTAGCAACCACTTAATATAAACATAAATTACCTGTACAATAAAGGTATCATGTTTTGCTACCAAATACTTTTTATTCGCATACTTTATCTTTTTGGTGAGGGGAAGGAAGGAATAGAGGGAGGCAGGGCCTGGTGCGCGCATGGGCGGCGCTTCCCAGTTTCTGTGACATCCTCTATCAGTAGCACCAGCAACATCATGGGCAAAAAGATATCTGGCATTGAAAGGATTAAAAACGAAGAAGAAACTAAACACAAATCTCTTCCTTCTGGAAAAAAAAAACAATTGCGTTTGTCAGGTGGGAGGAAAGGGGGAAGAGGTTTTTGTGTGCCAGCCTTGACAATGATGCGAGAAATAACGCTGACGGAGAGGACCCTCAAGGAATAGGAGAAGAAGGGCGAAATGTTAAGAATGACGACCACAGGTCTGCTCACATATCCCAACTCCCCCCGCCCTCCATTTCTTCCCCAGAAAACACAGAGGTCGCTTGCTTTGCTTCATTGTATTTGCACATATACATGTATATATGTGTATGTGTACAATACGGTTACTTCTGTGCCAAACCTTTCCCTTCCGCAACCTACCAACAATCCCCTCACGTTCTCGGCTGTTGAAACACCGCCTTAAGCAATTCTTTGTCCATCCCCCCCTCCCCCCTCTCCCCACCTTTCCTCCCTCCCTTCCTTCCTCCCTCCCTTGCGACCGCCGAGCCAGGCCCATCTCCCAGAGGGGCCACCTGCCGAAACCGTCGCACCACACGAAACTCCTCCCTTACTTCCTCGCTCTCATCCCCCTTCCTCTTCCTCTCCCCTTCCTTTCCTTCCTTCCCCTCCCTCCTCCTCCGCCCCTCCATCCCTTCCAATTCCCTCTTCTTCTCCACCAAGCCCACGAAGGCCGCGTTCTCCTTTTTGGCCTGCATCATCTCCACCCTCAACTTTTGCTCCCTCACCCGCCGTTCATACGCCAATTTCTCTGTCAGATGCCCCCAATTGAATCCCTTTAAATATTTCATCGTCCACATGTCATCATGGTAAAAATTCCGCTTCTTCCCTCCCACCAACGACCCGTTCAGATGTTCCGCAATCTGCTTTGCTAGCCCCTTCTCCTTGAATTCCACCCACCCTTCCACATACTTCTTCTTTTTGTTTCCCCCGCCTTTGACCCTTCGTTTTCGCATCGCTGCGTCTTCTTCCACCATGTACAGCCGGGTGATCGGCCCGAATTTCTCGAGTAAGTGCTTGACTTTAGCTGGCTTCATGAAGGGAGGAAGGGAGGAGAGATAGACGACACCACGACGAGCAATCTCGTCACGATACCGCTGGGCCTCTTTTTTGAGGTGATCGGTTTTAGATTTGTCTTTGCTGGTGGAGGTGGAGGGGAGAAGGAGGGAAGAGACCTGTTCGTCGTCCGCAAGATTGTCGTCGTCCTCGTCAGTTTCCTCCTCTTCCTCCTCTTCCTCCTCCTCCTCGTCCTCATCGTCTTCTTCATTCTCCTTGTCCTCCTCCTCCTCCTCCTCCTCCTCCTCCCCTTGTTCCTTCTCCTCCTCCTCACCAGATCTAGACGTCTCCTTCTCCCCCTCCTCTTCCTCTCCCTCCTCTTCCTCTTCTTCATCCGGGGAAGGCTGCAGAGGTTCCTTCCTTTTGATTTTCTCGCTTACCTGCTGCTGCTGCTGCTGCTGGTGGTGGTGGTGATGGCGGTGATGTGGCTTCTGGCTTTTTACCAAGCCTTCCTTGTTGCTGCTCGTCTTGCTCTTTGCCATGGTTCGAAGGCTCGCGGATATTTGCCAATAAAAATGATTATGGCTGTAACACTTGGAAAGATGTACACCTGCGCCTGGAGGGATGAGATAAGACGAAAGTGGGATTGAGCGTAAGAAGTGCTGAGCGTCATGTCGTTTTACAGGACAGAGAGGAAAGAAATGAAGTGGGTGCGGCGCTGCCAACCGTCGGCCAGAGGATGTCACCGCCGAGATACGTCCCTACCTATACGTGCCTGATGGTAATAGGAGACGTCTTGTTGGGATCGAAAGTATCTAGAAAGTACTTTGGGAGAAGTCGTTCTGGTACATATAAGGCTCACTTTGTTGTCCTTGTTTTTTAAAATCATTACATTTCACTTCTCAAACCTCCCCTGTATGGAAATAAAAACCACGGACCACGGCTTGCTCAAAGCGACAGTGAAACATAATGATTTCGATTGACCGATGGGTTGATTGATTATTCTGTGAAATCGATATTTATCTTGGTCGAGCATCTTTACTTATCAACATTTCAAAAGGGTCATTGTCGACCATTAACAAGTCAGGTGGGGAGAATGCACGGTGGCAGTTTATGAACATGAACATAAATGATACTTAATGCGTGAGGTGCGGACCACCCACCCACCCCGACCTCCCCTAAATAAAAAACAATCATTTTTTTTTAATTCCATGATTTTATTCTTTGTAGTGCAGGCTTTTAATTCTGGGCTCCACTGTCCTCCTCCTTCCTAATCTCGATCAATCGCTCGCTCTCTCCCTTACTATCTATATACACATTTCCACCTATCTCATCTTTGTCCTACTGCATCATCCCCAACTTCTTCATGATCTTCGCCTCCCATGAAATGGGAGCAGAATACACCTCCCCAGGCTTGGCATTCTCCAGGCACGCCGCCAGCCTCGTCCCCTGATCAATCGCGCGCTTCGCATCCAGCTCCGCCGCCAACTCCGACCCTCCAATTCTGAACACAGGGACCCCTGCTTTCGTCAACGGCTCTTGAAGCTCTCTAAGAGACTCTTGCCCCGCACAGGTTACAATGGTATCGACCGCCAGGAGCTTTATCTCCCCCGTTGCCTTGATTTTGATGTGCAAGCCCTCGTCATCAATCTTTTGATATTCTACCCCCGAGACGGCATGCACCCCCCCCTTTTTCAACGACATCCGATGGATCCAGCCCGTCGTCTTTCCCAGACTCTTTCCAACCTTCCCTTTCTTCCTCTGCAACAAATAAATCTCCCTAAGCGGCACCTCCTTTTCTTCCTCTTCCAACAAACCTCCTCTTCGATCATTGGCCCCGTCAATCCCCCAGATTTTCAAAAATTTCTCCACGTCCACACTCGCCGCCTTTTTCTTCGGGTCGTGCAAAAGAAATTCCGCTACATCAAAGCCAATCCCCCCCGCGCCAATGATTGCCACCCTCCTCCCCACTTCCTTCCCCCTCCTCAACACATCCACATACGACAACACCTTGTCGTGATCAATCCCTGGAATATTGACCTCGCGAGGCAACACCCCCGTGGCCAGCACCACCCCTCCCTCAAATCCTCCATCAATCAATGCCTGCGAGTTCACCCGTGTGTTCAGTCGGACATTCACCCCTGTCTTTGCCAGTTGATGCCCGAAATATCGGATGGTCTCATGAAATTCCTCCTTCCCAGGAATGAGCTTGGCCATATTGAATTGACCTCCAATTTCTCCTTCCCCCTCATACAGAGTCACGTCATGCCCCCTCCCCGCCGCCGCAGTCGCAAACGCCAGCCCGGCCGGCCCAGCGCCCACGACGGCCACTTTTTTCTTTTGGGGGGGAAGAACGGGGGGAAGCGTCAGTTCCGATTCGTACCCTGCGCGGGGATTGACCAAACAGGAGGCACGTTGGCCCTTGAATGTGTGATCGAGACAGGCCTGATTACAGGCGATGCAGGTGTTGATGTCCTCCACTTTCCCCGCCGCGGCTTTGGAGAGAATGGCGGGGTCTGCGAGAAAAGGCCGAGCCATGGAGACCAAGTCGGCACTGCCCCCCGCCAGGACATCTTCCACGATCTCAGGCATGTTAATCCTATTAGTGGTGCAGAGCGGAATACCCAACACAGCGCTCTCCTTTAGCTTCTTCGTTACCCACGCATACCCTGCCCGAGGCACGCACGTAGCAATCGTTGGAATCCGTGCTTCGTGCCACCCAATGCCGGTGTTGATAATCGTCGCCCCTGCTGCCTCTACCCCTCGCGCCAAAGCTACCACCTCCTCCCACGCCGATCCCTGCGGAATCAAATCTAGCATACTCAGCCTAAAGATAATTATAAAATCCTCTCCCACCGCCGCCCGAACGGCCTTGACCACCTCTACAGGAAACCGCATTCGATTATCGTACTCCCCTCCCCATGCGTCCGTTCTTTTGTTAGTGTGCTGCACGAGGAATTGGTTTATCAAGTACCCCTCCGAACCCATGATCTCCACGCCATCGTACCCGGCCTCCCGTGCACGACTCGCGCAGTGCGCATAATCCTTGATCGTTTGCTCCACCTCGGCCTCGGTCAAGGCCCGGGGCGGGTACTGACCGATGGGGGCCTTAATGGCACTGGGCGCGACGAGGAAAGGGTGGTAAGCGTACCGCCCCGCATGCAGAATTTGCATGGCAATTTTGGCATTGGAGTCCGCAAAGTGCACAGCGCTGGTCACGTGCCGGTGCACGCGGACTTCGAGTGGGTTGGTGAGCTTGGCGGCGAAGGGGGAGAGCTTCCCTTGTCTGTTCGGCGCGATTCCACCTGTGACGATGAGGCCAACTTGGTGTTTAGCACGCTCGGCGTAAAAGGCACCAAGTTTATGGAGGCCTCCGCCGAGGACACCGCCGTCTTCGAGGCCGACATGCATGGATCCTGTTTAAAAGGATGGGGAGGGAGGAGGGAGCAGTGAGGGTTAGCCGGGAGATGGGCCCGGGGTATGACGAAGATCCCGAGCGAGAGGTAGCGCATGGGAAGAATGAGGAAGAGGAGGATGGTAAGACTTAACAACATAGCGCAGTGCTTGACCGCAATTGATAGGCAGGTGTTAAGATAATCAAATCAAACAATGCGTTGCGGCCTACCGAGTGTCATCATGCGACTGGAGAGGAGGTGCAGATGGAAGTCGGAGGATCTGGAGAAGTGAAATTCATAAAGTACAAAGGAAAAAGACACCTGCACGTACCCATAACGACGCGGTTGCGGAGCGTGGCCCCAGATTTAAGTTTCAGGGGTTTGAAGACGTGGGCAAATGGCTGAGCCATTTTGAGTGTCGTGCGTGTCGTCTGGGTTGAGGTGGCGTTCGGGTAGGCAACGCCTCGGGGCTCACACTAGTCACTTGTTGACGCGGCCCTGGGGCTAGTTAGCGCTCTCTTAGGTCTATCCGAAGGTGTGTGCCTGTGAAGAGATGGTACATGGAGCCAGGGCGTGGGTTTGTAGTCTGTTTCGGAAAAGGGAGTTGACGCCCCGCTTCGAAGGCAACTCGCTCATCACAAGCAACGGGTCAAGTAAATCATTCAAATGCTGTAGCCGCGCACCACACTCACTCAAAACCCACTCCCGTCGCAAGGACACAGCCGCCTTGCCTGTGTAGCGAGCCGATCCGGCCGCTGGGATCCCCTTGCCATCCAGGCCCGAGCCAAATGAAGCTCCGGCAACATCATGCCAAAGGCATCGTGCTCGTGACGGCAGCCGTTGCAGGGGTATTCTCGATGCTGGCTACCTACATCGCGGTGGCCAGGAGCCGGAAAGGAAAGCGCATCGGAAGCTGCAACAAACCTCAAGCTCTGCCACAACAGGAGCAGCCACTGAAGGGAAGCGAAGACGCGGCCTGCGTGGTGGAGCGGGACCTCAGGAAGCAAAGCCCCCCCCTCACCGCCGTGCCCCGCGAGGTACTGCAACTCCATACCCTCCGCCAACTCAACCTCATGGGCAATGCCTTGGTCTCTCTCCCCACAGAGATCGGCGGTCTGACACAGCTGCGAATTTTGGGGCTGACCGATAATAACCTGACGGCCTTGCCGGACTCCATTGGTTGCCTCAACGAGCTGGTGGCGCTGTACGTGACCAACAACAAGCTCACCCACTTCCCACCCAGCATTGGGCAGCTCGCCAGCCTCCGCAAGTTCCAAGCTTCCTTTAATGCCCTCCAGGCCTTACCCGAAGAAATGGCGGACATGCGTTCCCTGGAACTCTTCCGCGCTGCGGGGAACCCAGACCTGGCTTCCATTCCTCCCGCTCTCGCCAAGGCTCCTGCTTTAACCTGGCTTTCTCTGGGAGGGTCAAAATTCTGCGCCTCCTTCTCCAAGAATGACCCGGCATCAGAAGATGAGCAGGAGCAGCATGACGCAGCGTGGTGGTCGGCGACAACGTCGTCGTCGTCGACGACAGAAGGTCGTAGAAGCAGCAGCAGGAAGAGCAGTAGCGTCCTTCCTTTGGTCGAACGTCGGTCTTTGACACTCGCACAAAAGCTGGGCGATGGTGCATCCGGGGAGGTCTTCCTGTCACAATGGCACCCGATCGCTTTTGCCTCGTCTTGCTCCTCCTCCTCCTCCTTTTCCTCCCTGAAAAACAAGCTGACTCCCGAGAAGCTCAAGAAAAAGACGGAGAAAAAAAACGAAGCTCAAAAAGTGGCCGTCAAAATCTTCCGCAACGACACCTCGCCAGACGGCCGCGCCATCGACGAACTTGAAATACTCTGTCTTTTAGAGCATCCCAATCTTAGCAAAGTCCGCGCTTTGCTCCTAGACGACAACGACGACACCCTTCCTTCCCTCCCTCCTTCTCGTCCTCGTCCTCCCGTTGGCGTGGTAATGGACTTCATCGCCGGCCAGCCTCTCGCGGCCAAGCCCAACCACACAAGCATGCTCCGGTGTCGGTGGGAGGAAGGAAAGACCTACCCCCTCCGAGTAGTCCTGCGCTTGGCCCAGGACGTGACTGGGGCACTACGACACTTGCACGAGAAGCAGATTTGTCACGGGGATGTGTACGCGCATAATTGTTTGATGGATGAAGAGGGGAACACGACGCTAGTAGATTATGGGGCGAGTTTCATGTATGGGGGAGGGGAGGATGGAGGGAGAGGGGGAGGGGAAGGTGGGATGGATTTTGAAAAATTGGAGGTGCGAGCGTTTGGGCTCTTGTTGAGAGATTTGATGGAGAGGGTGAAGGGGAAGGGATGGGGGGAGGAAGAGGGGGGGGGGGATGGGAAGGGGCACGATTTCCGGGCGACAGCACTGACGGACAAGACGAAGAAAAGACGGTCTTCCTCACCCTCTATTTTTTTGTCTCTGTCATCGTCGTTGACACCCGCAGCGGCAGCAGCAGCGGCAGCATCAGCCTTGACTCCTGCTGCTGCCCATGTCTTATTAGAGGGGGTGGTGCAACATTGCATTCTCCCTACGGTGGCGGAGCGACCGACGTTCGCTGCGCTGCATGCGCGCTTATCATCATTGGTGATGAGTTGAGGAGAACAGTGATGCACAAAGTATGCTGTGTGTCTAGGCATGCATTTTGAATGACCAAGTAAATGCTTGAATGGAAAGAAAGGAAAATAAGAAAATTCTAAGTAAGGGAAAAGGTAAGGGTTAACCCTAACCCTAAGTAAAAGAACGCACAGAAGGTTTTCTCGTGTCTTTCGTTTGGTGTCATCACTATTGTCGTTTCTTCTCCTTCTGCTATTGCTACTCTGCTACTCTGATCCAGACCTCGTACTTTTGTTGTTCAGTAATGGTGGTGGTAATAGTACTCCAGTTCACCGGTACCAAAGTCACTCTCCTCTCGTATTCTTCCCTTCGTCCTTTCCATTATCCTCCTTTCTCGCCTTGGTTGGCTCCTATGTGCTTCGGACTCTTACTCGGTCGCCTGTGTGACTTCTGATACATATCAATTGTGCTTCTTACACTAAACTCTTACTTTTTATTCTCTATTTGTTTCTCAGTCTTTCTTTCGGTATCTCGCCCACTCGTCGTTCTTGTCTCCTCTTATAAGTGGTGGTCTGCTTCCTCTCGATGTCGTTTTCTCTACTTGAATTGTCTTAGTCTCCCATTTTGCTATTCTCGTCCTTTGTGACCGTCATTACCCGTCTCCATCCTGCTTCTATTCCAAATAGCTTCTCTTCCGTTTCAATCTTTAATTCGACGACCCCCCACGCTTGCAAACACAGATACAAAAAATACGAACACAAATGGAGTCACTTACATGTTCCTCTCTCCGTCCCTCTCTTCCTCCCTCCCTGCCTCCTCTACTCCCTAATCTCTATACCACAACTTCAACCTCCCCACCACCAACCCTCCTTCCGAGTCCTCCCTCCCTCCCTCCGCGTCCTCCTCTTACAGTGTCTGTTGCTGCAACCGCCCCTCTGTCCTAATTGGCGCACCCAATTTGTGCACCTTAAACACATCCGAGATCTTCCCCTGCACATGGCTCAGATCCTGTGGGGTGATAAAAATGAACTGCCGGTGCCGCATGTCCTCCCCCGTGGCCGTCTGGACCAGCAAATCCAAGGCCGTCTTCCTCGCCACGGCATCCATGAAAATATCAAACTCATCCATCACCCGGAATGGACACTCAATCGCCTCCCCCAGTGCAATCAACAAGGCCAACGTGGCATAGCTCCTCTCCCCCCCCGACAGCTCCCTCACGTTCTTACTCGTCGTAGTCTCGTCCCTCGCGTCTTTTTGCACCTCGATACCCAACTCCTTGGTTTTGTGATTGAAACTCAGTGTGCCTGACTGCCCCTTGTGCTGCAACACCCTGTCAAATGCCTGGTCTGCCCTCCGCACTATATACTTGCGAAAGCCCTTGAGCTTCGTCTTCCGCCTCTCCATCCCTTGCTGCAACTTAAGCATGTTGCGCTCAAGTTCCTCAATCTGCTTCTTTTTCCCCACATACGCCTCGCGGGCATTCTGTGCCTTTTGCCGTACAATTGCCACCGTATCCCTCATCTGGTGCTGGGCCCGAGCTAACACCAACCCCCTCTCCTTCTCCTTCAACGTCTTCGACAGCTGCTCCCGCGTGCTACTTGGCACTACGTCCTCCCCATCCCAATCCTCTCCCAATGCATTCCTCGTGTAGGTCCGCACCAGCTCCATTGCTTCCTCCACCTCCCCAGTCGCCTGCACCAAGGCCTTCTGGAGTTTTCTCCCCATCTCCTCCGCCTTCAACAAGCCCATCTCTAACTTCTTACACGCGGCTTCTTTCTCGTCGATCGCCATCAACCCGTCCTCAATCCTCTTCTGATCCTGCACCACCTCCTTCTCCAAATTCTTCATAATCTTCTTCTCGTTCGCCTCCCTCTCCGCTAATGGCCGCAATTCCTCCTCCAACCTCTCCATCTCCTCCATCTCCTCCGCCTGCCTCGTTTGCAGCTCCTTCACCTGCTCGCTGTACGCGTCAATTTCCCGCTGCAGCCCATCAAAATCCACCTTACTCTCCTTCATATCCGTCGCATCCCTAATGGCCTCCCCCACCTCCCGGATCGAGTCCTGGACCTTCTCGCCCTTCTCCTCCTCCCTTCTCAGCTCCGCCTTGAGCTCCTTCAACTTTCTTTCCAAAGCCTGCACCCTCCGCTCGCATCCACCCGCCTCCTTCCTCGCCCTCTCCAGCTCCTCTTTCACCAATCCTAGCTCCCTTTGCAGATTCGTGCGCATGACCGATACATCCAACCCCAGCCTCCTCCTCCCCGTACCCCCCCTGCCGTTTCCATATTCAACGGACCGTTGAATCGAACTGCCCGACTTATATTCCGTCAGCCATCCCTCACAATCATACACGCTCTTCATCGGCGGCGGGAACCTCCTCCCACTTCCTGCCAAGGTCTCCGCCTCCTTCATGGTGCGGGTAAAGGCACTCCCGTCCATGCGGGCCCAATCCACCAAACAATTCCAGACCAGATCGTTATCGACAGCAATGCAATCCGCAAGCATCACAAACGCCACGCCATTGTGGGGATTGGAGCACTCGGGCGGGCGAAGCGTGTGTCGTCGCTGCCCCGCCGGCAACGTGAACACGGACGCCTGAGTCCCACACCGACGCATGATGTCCTGTAACACGCGTCGGTCCTCGTGATTTGTCACAATGAATCCGGACAAAATAGAGCCAATCGCGTTCTCAACGGACCCTCCCCACTCCTGTTTCCCGTCCTTCACCTTAATATGCAAGCCTATAGGCCCAACCGGCGAGTCCCGAAACCGAGACCGCATCTTCTCCATCTCCCTCACCACCCTTCCTGCCCCCTCTCCATACACTGCAACGGGGTTATTGTCTCCCCCGATTCCCCCTTTCCCCAGAACATTTAGTTCACCCTCCAGCCCCTTCACCCTCCTTTCGGCCGCTTGGACCTCACTCCTCGCATCCATCGCTGCCTTCTTAGCGTCCTCCACCTCCCTTCGACCTGTCTCCAGCTCTCTGGCCAACCCCTCCTTCCTCTCCTCCAGACGCAGCTTTTCCTCCTCCAACTCCTTCCTCTTGTGCACCAAGGGGCCTAAGTCCGCCTCACCCTGTTCCTTCAACCGCTCTTGTTCCGCCTCCATCTCCCTCTGCTTCTTCTTCTTCTTGAGGAGATAACCCTTGATCTCCTCCGTTTTTCCCGCCACGCGTGATTGCAACTTGGTGATCGGCAGCCTCCGCTTCCCCATCTCCCCTTTCACCTCCACCATCTTCGTCCTCGCTTCCTTCACTTTCTCTCTCAAACCTCTCATTCTCTCCTCGAGCTCCTCCACGTCCTTCTCCTGTGTCTCCTTCTCCGCATGGGCCGCCGCCTCCATTGTCTTAATTTTGTCCACCTGTAACTCGTTCTTGCTCACTGCCTTCCGGGTCTCCTTCCATGCCTCCTCCTTCTTCCTCGCTTCCGACCAAGCGATTTGAACCTTCAGATGTTTGATCTCTTCCTCCTTCTTCTCAAGGCCTTCCATGCTCTCCACTTGCTGTGGACGGGAGGGCAGGAAGGGCAGGAGGGAGGGAGTGAGGAGAGGAGGGAAGGGAGGAGGGGTTAACGAATGCCTCAAATTAGATGTCCCTCGCGAAAGAGGCAGAGGAAGGGAGGGAGGGAGGGAGTGAGGGAGGGTGGTCGACGAAGACAACCAAATGGAGATTATTAGAACGGTCGTGATAGTGGGAGGGTCGGAGGGAAGAAAGGGAGGAACAATGATCACGGACCTTCATCAGCTCCTTGCATTCCTTCTTCAGGCGGGGCAAGCTTTCCATCTGCTGCTCGAGGGCTGCTTTGGTCTCCCTCATGATGGTCCTTCCATCGGCGAGCTGCTTGTCGAGCCGGTCAATATCCTGTGTTCCGCAGGAGAGAGAGAGGGAGGAAGGGAGGGAGGGAGGGAGGAAGGGGGGGAGGGAGGGGTAAGCCCTGAGAGCGTCCAAGGTCGACTGCGCAAGCGTGGGAAGAAGAAGGGTACAAGGGCCTCTCAAATCGACAATATTTATTCATCAAGTCACATCGACTTTCAGATACGCACTTTATTACCACCCTCTTCCCTGACCCAAGACCGTACATACCGTAGCACGCTCAAAAAACTTGAATTTTTCCCCGGGGTCCCCCTGTATGAATCGCTTGGCGTTCTCCTGGTCCAGCAACGCACACGGATTCTCAATCTGAATGTTAAACAGATCCAGCATCCTGTCCAAGTCCTCCTTCTTCTTCGACACCGGCTGCAGATTCCTCCCCGACCCCTGTGGGCGTGGGTCGCCCTTGAGGAGACGGTACCCACACCCACTCGCATGCCGATCGATCCTTCGTTCAATCGTGACGTAATCCCCATATTTCTCATGCTCAAACGCATCCGCGCCCTTGTTCAGCAAAGAGACCCGGACGACGGCGTGGCCGTCGTGTCCCTGCCTAATCATATCCCCGAGTTTGGACCCCCGATGCGTCACGTTCGCCCGGGCCCCGAGGCATATCTGCAAGGCTGCCAGAATGGCCGACTTGCCACTTCCGTTCTGTCCGTGGATGAAATTGACGTTCGAACACAGGTTGATAGAAAGCTTGCGGTGGCACATAAAGTTCTCGCAGTACACCTTGACAATCACTCCAGCTTCGGCTGGCTTCCCCGCCACGTTGACAACGGAGTACCGCTTTTGACGCATGCTGCCTAGCTGCCGCGTGGTCTCGTCGTCCTCCGAGTCATCATCGTCGTCCTCGTCCTGCTGCTGCTGCTGCTGCTGCTGCTGCTGCTGCTGCTGCTGCGACGTACCATCTGCGGTCATTCGCCGCTTGGCAGGATATCTGCTCTTGCCATTGCTGCTGCGTTTTGCCCCGCGAACCCGCTTGCGCCCGCGCTCCCCGCCTTCATTGCCTATGCCTTCCCTCTCTTCCTCCTCCTTCTCCACCTCCTCTTCCTCCTCCTCCCTCTCATTCATGTTCATTTCGTTCTGGTTTGCGCACAGTGCCGTCTGTAACAAGTTTTCTTTTTCGTCGTTGGTTGATGCCATGAATGCGGCGCGCGTGCCGCCTGTGTGTACGGTGGTGGCAATTGTATGCCCATTAGATCAAAGAAAGGTAAGGAAAAACTATCCCCAGTGCTTATCTAGTCTAAGATCAGTGCCAAAGTAGTATGCAGCAAAATCAAAAAGCTAGACAACTCACCACCAGTCTCCGCTTTCTACGACATTCATCACACCAGTGGGTGAATTATTGGTGTGAGTAGGTGCCGTTTAAGAGGGAGGGCACACACACACACAACTCAAACAGAAAAAATTCGCGCCTAAATAACTTTTTTCAGTGTTTTCTTTCTTTTGCTTTTGTTTTCCTGGGCAGTGCAGAGCAGAACTCGCCAAGACGCTACGCCGTTGCTGCTATTGCAATACTGCTGCTACCTGCGGTGGTTGCATTTGTCCTTGCTTGGTTCCTTCCCCCCAAGCTCCTGCCCGTTCCACCACATGCCCCGCACATTCTCTGTCCCATCACATATATGCAAAGAGGAGGAGGGGACAGATTAGGAAGATCCATGCCACTGCCACTGATCACCTTTTAGTAAGGTCGCTCCATGCTTCCTTAGCGTTCCCGTGTTTTCACTCGCTTTATTTTCTTTCTCTCTCACTCCATCACTCTTTCGCTCAAAATTCATCTCTTTTCTGGCAATCCTTCTGCATAATTACAGGAGCAATCACCCCTTGTTACCATCAGTTTTGCCACCACCCAATCGTACACACACTCATCATTTTATGGCACATTTTAGCATATTTTTTTCAGGCAGACATACATGTTTCAGCTTTTCATTCTCTCCCTACCTCCTTGCCTGCGCCTCTCACGTCTCAGCCGCGGTTGCTGACTCTTCCTTTGAGGAAGGAGAGGAAGGAGGAGGAGAAGAGGCCTTCGGTTGCGCCGGGGAAGGAGCAGGCTCAAAGCCCTTGCCAGAGGGAGAGATGGGAGGAACCACGTCACCCTCGTTGACAGGTGGGGACGTCTGTTGGTTATGTTGAGGGTGCTGCTGCGAAGGCGGACCTCCCCCACCCCCACTCATCTGCGCTGGTGGCGGTGGTTGCTGCCCTCCCTGCTGAGGCATATACATCTGCTGCTGTTGGTGATGCGGCCCATGTGGGTAAGGCGAATGCCCCCCCACCCTCTGCTTCATCATCCCTCCTCCCCGACTCATCCCCATCATCAGCTTCGATCCCCCTCCTCCCATCATCCCTCCTCCCCCCCTTCCTCCCCTGTCACCCTTTGGTGTCCTTCCCCCTCTTCCTCCCCTCATTCCCATGCCAGGGTGGCTCATCCCGGGACCTGAGTAATACACAGTCGGGTACTGACCATACTCTCCCTCAGGCGGCATATGTCCGCCATACCCTCCCTCCATCCCTCCCCCTCCTCCTCCTTGTTGTGGTGGTCCTCCCCCGGGATTCCCACCACCACCCATACCTCCCTCCCCTCCTCCTCCTCCCCCCATCTCTCCGTATATCCCACCTTGTCTTGGCACCATGGGTGGGCTCATGTAGTGTGACATCACCCTCGGCCCTCCTCCCCCTCCTCCTCCTGCGCCACCCATAGGACTACGCCCTCCTGCCATCATGGGGTACCTCCCTCCTGGCTGCTGTTGCTGTTGATGCTGCTGGGGAGGGATGGAAGGAGAAAGGGCGCCCCCATGATGGGGGGATGCGTGGGGATGGTGTTGCATTCCACCATACATGGGCGCTTGTCCGTAGAGCATTCCTCCACCTTGAGGAGGAGGAAGGGAGGGGCCGGCTCCTGGAATGTAGACGTTCCCTCCCATAGGGGGGGGGGTAGACTGGGGGTGGGGAGGCTGGTAGCCGTGAGAAGGCATGGAGGGAGGGAGGGAGGGATGTGGGCCACGAATGTAGGGGGGCATGCTGAGCGGGGGGGGACCGCCATGGGAAGGGTGTGGTTGCTGCCCTGGGTGCGCGTGCATGTGGCCGTAAGACGGTCGACCGCCGCCCATCATACCCCCCTGTTGTGGGCTGTAGTAGGCTCCCTCCGCTCCTCCCTCCCTCCCTCCTCCCCCATGACCATTCAGTGGTCCTCCGCCCATCTGATTGGGTGGCAGCTGCTGTTGCTGCTGTTCGTACCCTCCTCCTCCACCACCTCCTCCAGGCCCGCCCTGGTTGTACGCTGTGTAAGGCGCCGCCCTTGAAACCATCATTGGGCTAGAGGGTGGACCGCTCCCTCCTTCCCTCCCTCCAGGCATAGATGGAGGCATATGTCCCCCGGATACGACGGGTGAGGGGGAGGAGCGAATGCCTGAGGGCACGAACACCTTCGCAACCGCCGAAAGCCGTTTCTTGGCAGCTGCCTCCTTCTCGGCGTCCTCCATTTCTTTGGCATCAGCAGCAGCAGCCAAAGTGACAGCGGGGGCGGAAGCGGTGCTGGGAATGGGGCTGGCACGGGAGGGAGGACTAGGCGTTTGGCTGCTGTCCTTGGCAACTGGTGTGGGGGCAGGAGCTGAAGGAGGGGTGACTGTTGCTTGCTCCTTCTTCTTGTTCTCAGTGGCCCCTGCTGATGCTGCTCCTGCTGCTGCTGCTTTCCCTCCAGTGGCCGAGACCTGTTTCGCAGGAGCGTCTGCAGGGGCCGCGGCAGTAGCAGCAGCAGCAGCAGCAGCAGCAGGAGACGGGAGCCCGCCCTCATCCTGAGCCGACCCTCGCATTTGGGGTGGGAGGTACTTCTTGCCCGTCACTCCTGCAGCGACAACAGCAGCAACCGTCGGGGTGGGCGGGACCGTCTTCTTCTTCCCACCCCCACCAGCAGCACCAGCACCACCTGTAGCCGTCCTCCATGCTTGTTCGGCTCTCCCTCCTCCCTTTTGCTGTTGCTGCTGGGGCTGCTGCAACACACCACTAAAGCGATCCTCCTCATCCATATCACTCTGGACCACATGCCCCCTCTCCTCCGCCATGTGCATATTCCGACTCGTCTCCCCCTCAATCTCCCGCGCAATCCTTGCCGCCTTAGCCTCCTTCTCCGCCGACACGGCTGGCTTGGGCGTCGTGTACAGGTTCTCATCGAATTCCGCCCTCACTCCAAACCTCTCCCGGTTGGCCGCGAATTGATCCCAACCTCCCGCATCCCCCTCCAAGTCACCAATCACATTCCCTCCCCCTCCTCGTTTCCCTTTCCCTCCCCTCCCCCCTCCCCCTCCTACTCCCTCTCCCCCTCCTCCATTCCCTTGCCCACCACTGTCGGTCAACCAGGCGTCGTCCAACCGTTGCAACTGCCTGTCCTTACTCCCGCCCGTCCCCCGTCTGTTGCTCGTCTCCGAGTCCGTCATGAAACTCCCCGTATTCTTATTCGATCCTCCCCCACTGCCTGCTACTTCACCAGCTAGCTTTATTTCCTTCACCGGCGCAAGTGTCCAAAACGAATCAAGGTCTTCCGGCTCCAGCACCACCAATGCACCCTCCACATACGTCACGTTCGACTTCTCCCCCACTCTGGCCACGCTCCCAATCCTCGCTACTATCTTCCGTGAATCCGGGTCGTGGTACCAAAACGTGCCTTCAATCTCCGTCCCGTCCACGAGTAACGCACGCACCGGTGTCTGGGCCGCGGACATCTCGTCCCGTGCCAAGATAAAATGAGCACGCGAGTTGTTCTTGCCGAATGTGTCCTTGTTGGTGAGAACGAGCCCGTCAGCAGTCACCGCACCAATACCAGCGGTCGCAGTAGCAGTGATAGTCGGAGTAGAAGCAGCAATTGCAGCAGCAGTAGTGCTCCCGCCGCCGAGGCCTGGAGGGGGGCGGGCACCCCAGACATTACCCGGAGGGGGAGCAGAGCGCGTGACAGGCGTCGGGGTAGGGCCCGCGGGCTGCTTGCCCTGCTTGGTGGCTTGGCGGGAAGAGCTCATTATGTTGATAATGAAGGAGAAGCCGTGAAATCAAAGAATCGAAGCTGCGTGGTGCGCTTGGTGTGGTCGATGAAAGGAAAGACGTACGGTGGTGGTGACAGCAGCAGGCACACACGTGTCTAGTCTTCCTCTCAAGCGCGACCAAAAATTGGCCCTTCCCCCTGTACAGAGAGAAGCAACGCGGAAGAGAAGGATCTCCTGTGTGTTAGTGTGCGTGGTATGTGGTGGTGATTTGCCTTAATAGTTGGGGGTTCGTCTAGTTGTGATGATGGCTATCAAACAGCGTGTGTGACCACTACCAAGGCGCGCTGGATTGCCTGAGTGAGCCAAAAAGCAGGCAACATATAGACTTTGAGAATGCACCTAGAAAAGGACGAAACGTGATGCCACTGCAGTGTGCATGGTGATTCTGGTTTCCCACGGCGCCAAACAGAGTCCCAGTCAAGCGCCGAAAGCCGTGAGGTGCCCTGTGCCGTTAATGTGTGAAAGCTTTCAACACCATGCCCACCATCACTTAAACGACAACCCTTAAGTCAAAACGAAGATGGTCGTCGTGTGCTTGTGTAGGAGGGGTAAATGTGGCGGTGGCGACTGCTGCGCTCCTTTGCCGAGGCATGCATGGATGATTGGAAGAAAGGAAAAAAAGCCCCGGGAAGAAGACAGTGTCCTCGGGAATCGTGGCACGATTCCGCGGAACTCCTTTCTGCGTGCAGACACAAAGGCGTCCAAACCCCAAACTACGCCGTATAAAGCGCTCACACGTTCTTGTATTCCTTGAACATAGCAGGCAGACGAACAAGCAGGAATAGGTCAAGGAGCAGATTATTGCTACAGAAAACAACCGAAAAGCAAGCAACTCCAGGGGCGGTGCTACGATGGTTGCAACGCGGGCCGGCACGGTCGAGGTAAGTGTGGGCTTAAAAAATATATGCCGATCTCGCCCAGTCTCCGATTTCGTCACTTCTGCATGCTATCATACAGGAGGAGTCTCATAACCAACAAGAAGCCGCCGGTCGAAGTCCTTTGGGGAGACGACGCGCAAGCAAGTGAGTATTGACTCCTCATCCCGCCCCTCTGAACCTCGTCGCGGATCATAGAATGCTGTCTAGTAGTATATTATCCTGTACCTATCATCCACTCCTATCAATATTTTCTCTTCTCATTAATACGTCCTCGTTCTATTGTTAGGCGCCAGGTCCACCAGGAATTCGACGACGACGACGACGCGACAGACGAAGGCGGGCAGCAAGACCAACTGGAACGTCGCCAAGAGCGACAGCATCACCGTGGTATCAAGCTGGACAGTGAGCATAAGGACGAGGAGGAAGGGGGGGAGGAAGAGGAGGGAAACGATGCCCCACCGTCTGCCAAGCGCAGCAGGCGGGCGGCGGCAGCTGCTGCAGCTGTGCCCGCTCTTGCCGACGCCGAGGAGGACGACGAGGAGGGCGAGGGCGGGGATAGCGCGCAAGACGAGGAGGAGGGGGAGCAGGAGGAGGAGCAAAGAGCCGAACTGCACGTGGTCGGGACTGGGCGGTCGACGCGGCGCTCGTCACGGAGCCAAGACCAGCAACAGCCCAGCGCAGGCTCGCGGGAACTGCGTGATTTGTTGGAAAATGGGGCGGGACGTGGTATTACTGACAGTCGTCGTTCAACCCGTTCCTCCGCACCAGGCCCCAACCGCAACAATCGCAACAGAGACCGTGTGACGCGACGAGGCCAGCACGTTGAGGAGGACGAAGACGAGGACGAGGACATGGACAACGATGATGAGGCCGCGGCCGTGAATCGGCGTGTCGTGGAACTTCGGCGGCGACGACATCGTGAGGAGGTTGCAAATAGCCGAGGGAGGGGTGGGGGGCGAGGTCTGACGGACCGATATCTCAGTGGCCGTCGGCACCGTCTTGGGGAAGACGAGGACGAGGGGGATAGCGAGGACGAGGAGGAGGAGAGGTACGGCAGCCCGGGTGTGGATGGGTCAAGTCAGGAAGAGGAGGAAGAGATAGGGGGAGGAAGGGAAGGAGAGAGGGCGACACGGTACTCGAGTCGGTTGTCTTGTGCCCGAACTTCCTCTCGGTTGGCTTCAAATGGTGGTGGAGGAGGCTCTTCTTGCTCAATAGCAGGTGTAGCAGCAGCGGCAGCAGCAGCTTCGTCCTCTCGTCGAAGCCGTCGGTCGGATCTGGCAAGGTTAGAATCATCATTGGTGTGTGCCCAGAGGGAGGAAGGGAGGGAGGAAAGGATGGAGTTTGGGGCTGGCAGGCGAAGTTATCCAAGGAGGGAGCGAAAGGCGGTGAGTCACTTCAGCCAGGAACAGCAGGAGGAGGAGGAGAGGAGGAATGCGCAACGAATCCTGACACGAAGAGGGAATGGAGGGGTGGGTGGAGGAGGGATGGGAACGTTCGGCGGAGGACACCACCATCGGCCGACGTCGCATCATCATCATAGCCACCACCACTCCTCCTCGACCTCGCATGGGCGGCATCGGAAAGGGGGGGGGCATGGCCAGAAGAGGACACATGGAGGGAGAAAGAAGCATTACGACAGTAGCAGCATGTCTTCCTCCTCTTCTTCGTCGGAGAGAGAGGGGGGAGAGTCGTCCTCCGGGTCGGATTCTGACACGGACAAGAATTTTCAACGCTACCAGCGTGCCAAGTGGAAGGATGACTTGCATTCGATTCAGCCAATCAATGGCCAAGGAGGAGGAGGCGGTGGCAGAGGCGGAGGGGGGAGGGGGGGAGGGAAGGCAGTGATGGATAGTTATGGGAAGAGGGACTTGAGCCGAGCGGACGCCCTGCCGGTGGAAGTGGACCCGTCGTTGGACTGGAAGAGCGTGGGGGGTTTGCAAGGACACATCACGGCCTTGAAAGAGATGGTGATGTTCCCACTGCTGTATCCGGAGTATTTTGCCAGGTTCAGCGTGACGCCTCCGAGGGGGGTGTTATTCTTTGGGTAAGTCCTTGTTTGACTCGACTGTCCCTCCTTGTCCCCCCCCAGATCATCTTCCCCACCGCTCACAACATATGAAACACTCGATTTTCTCCCTTCCTTCAACCCAGCCCTCCCGGCACTGGGAAGACCCTCCTCGCCCGTGCCTTGGCCTCCACGTGCTCCAAGGGCGGCCAGCACGTCTCTTTCTTCATGCGCAAGGGGGCTGACTGCCTCAGCAAGTGGGTCGGGGAAGCGGAACGCCAGCTCCGACTCCTCTTTGAGCAGGCCCGTCGATGCCAACCCTCCATCATTTTCTTCGACGAAATCGACGGCCTGGCCCCCGTACGGAGCAGCAAGCAAGACCAGATCCACGCTTCGATCGTCTCGACCCTCCTCGCGCTCATGGATGGGCTCGACGATCGCGGACAAGTCGTCGTCATTGGCGCCACCAACCGCCCCGATGCCATGTACGTCCTCTTTCCCTCTCTCTCTCCCTTGCTCCCTCCCTCCTATGAGGCCCCGCCCTACGACACGGGGCTTGACCCTCACTGACAATACCTCCCACTCTTTTCCAATCCACTGCATTAACGTCCACGCCTCAAACCCGCCCGCATTCCTCCCCCTCCCTCCCTCTCTCTCTTGGCAGTGACCCGGCCTTGCGTCGTCCCGGCCGTTTCGACCGAGAGCTCGGGTTCTCCCTCCCTGACGCCTCCGCCCGCCGTCACATCCTGGACATCCACACCCACACGTGGAACCCACCTCTCTCAGTGCCGTTTAAAAACGACGTTGCCCAACGGACGGTCGGTTACTGCGGGGCCGACCTCAAGGCCCTGTGTACCGAAGCGGCTATGCGGGCCCTCCGTCGACGCTACCCCCAAATCTACACCAGCACCCAAAAGTTAATCATAAAAGAGAAAGAGGTCATGGTGTTACGCAAGGACTTCGCCGATGCTATGCATGCCTTTGCTCCTGCCGCGCACCGTTCTGCCTTGTCCTACGCAGCTGCCCTCCCCCCCTTCCTCCTTCCCCTCCTCGAGCCAGCGCTGGAGAAAGCCACGGCGGCGATTGTGGCTCAAGGGATGTGGAGGTCTCCGGGAGGGGGAAAGGAGGAAGGGGGGGAGGAAACGGACTGTATGATGGAGGAGGATGAGGAGGAAGTGAGGGCTGTGTACGGCATCATCAATCGGAATAAGTGCGATGGCTGCCAGGGGAGGAAGGGGGCTTTGGTCTGCTGTGATTTCTGTTCGGCGGCGTGGCACTTGCCGTGCGTCCCATCCACGGTGCCTCCTCCGGTGTTAGACTCCGATGACCCCTGGAGGTGTCCCGGATGCTGGGAGAAGGAGGGAGGGAGGGAGAAAGGGATCGGAGAAGACGGCGGCGGAGGAGAGCACGGTCCTGATGCCGCAGCAGCTACTGCAGCAACTTTGTCTCAACAGTCCGTGTGGACCCGCGCGGCGCTTATCCACCGCCCACGTCTCCTGCTTTCGGGAGGGCGTGGCCTGGGGCAGGCCATCCTCGGGGCCGCTCTACTGCACAAACTAGAGCACCTCCCTGTCTTCGCCCTCGACCTCCCCTCCCTCCTTTCGGATGCCTCCTTTTCTTCGCCGGAGCAATGTCTGGTCACACGCGTCGGGGAGGCAAGAAGGAGTGCGCCCTGTGTGCTGTACCTCCCGAAACTGGAGCAGTGGTGGAGGGAGGGAGGGAGGGAGGGGGGGTATTATGGGGGGATGCGGGAGGCGTTGTTGACGGCGTTGGAGGGTCTGCCGGCTGCGTGTCCGGTTTTAGTCCTGGCGACGTTTGAAGAGGAGAGCGGGAAAGAGGAAGGAATGGAGGAGGAGGAGGAGGAGGAGGAGGAAGGGGGGAAGGAGAGGGAGGGAGGGAGGGAGGGCTTACCCTCGGAGGTGGTGCGTTTATTCTCGCCGCATGGGCTGAACACGGCTTTACCTGTACTTCCTCCCTTGGATCTCTCCGCCATGATGGCCTCCACCCCCACCACCTCCTCCTCGTCCCCCCCCTTTTCCTCTGATGTAGCTGATGCTGCAACGTACCCGTATTCCTCTTCCACTGCCATCACCACCATCAGCAAGAGCAGCAACAGCAACACCAGCAGCTACAGCAGCAGCTACAGCAGCAGCAACACCCCTGCCGGCTGGATTCACACTCTCCTTCCTCCGCCTTCCTCCCTCCGTTCCTCCTTCTTCTCCGATCTCTTCCTGGAGCTCACCCACTTCCACCACACCATTGAAAACGAAGAGGAGGCGTCTCGTCTCGCCCTCCAGCGACTAAACCGCCGTCGTGCGGAGGTCCTTCCCGTGGCGACCCCTCGACAGGTGGAGGTGGAGGAAGGGGGGGAGGGGCGGGGGGGAGGCAGGAAGAAGGAGGACCCCAGGCAGGTGGCGCGAAAGGCGGCGAAGGCGGAGCACTTGAAGAGGGAATTTAGGATTTGTCTCCGCAAAGTGTTGGCGGAGCTGAAGAAGGATAAAAGGTACGTCCAAAGCCGGCCCTCCCTCCCTCCCTCCCCCCCTCCCTCCGCCCCTCCCTCCCTCTTTATTTTTCTTCAATCAATGCGACCGATGGGTGAAAGCAGGTATTCATCTCTCCCTTTCCCTCCCTCCCTCCCTCGCGGCAGGTACTCATACTTTTGGTCGCCCGTGGACGGAGAGGAGGTGCCAGATTACTACTCCCTTATCCTCAACCCGATGGACTTGGAGACCATGCGGCAGAAAATCGACGCCCACGAATACGAAACACGCGATGAATTTCGGCGGGACATTGTCCTCATCAAAGAGAACGCCAAGAGGTACAACCCCTGTGGGAAGGGAGATGGTCGAGGGAAGGTGATTGTGAGCGCGGCGTGCAATATGGTAGATCACGTGGACTCCATGTTCCATTACTTTAAGCTGTCCTTGGGCTATGACATCTTTAGAAAGTTGGACAAACTGAAATTCGGGGATAAAGAGGGAGGGGAGGATGGTGCTGGAGGCGTGGGGATGGTGGTGGGGGGGAACGGAGAGGGAGGAGGAGAAGAAGGAAAGAGGAGCTCGAGGCGGTTGAGGGGTGGAGAAGGAGGGAAGGAAGGGGGGGGGGACGGGGAGGTGTTTTTGGAGTTGGGGCCGACGGAGAAATCGATCAAGGTGCAAGGGGAAAAAACGCCTGAAAAAGCGAGGAGGAGGGGTGAGGGGAGGGAGAAAGAGAGTTCGAGAGGAGAGGAGGGAGGAGGAGAGATACAGGACTTAGAGGGGGAGGGGGAGGAGGGGAAGGAGAAAGGAGTGAAAGAACAGGCAGCGTTTTTCACTGTTGAGGAAGAGGGAGAGGGAGGAGAAGGAGAAAAAGAGGAAGAGGAGAAGGAGGAGTGGGGGAGGGAGGGGGGAGGAGGGAAGCAGAGAAGAGAACGGTCGCTGTCTTCTTCTTCGTTGGCCTTGTCGTTGTCGGAGGCCGAGAAGGATGGAGGGGATGGGGAGGACGAGATGGCGGAGGAGGGAGAGAATCTTCATGCTTTTCCTCCTTCTCCTTCCCCCCCCCCTCCCAATCCTGCAGTGGCGATGAACTCAACGGCTACCATGGAGGTAGAAGAGGAGGAAGGGGACAAGGAGAATGAGCTGCCTTCCTCTCCTCTTTCTCTCCCTGTTCCTCTCTCAATATGCTCTGCAAAGTCAATTGATGGTGACTTTTTGAAGACGAAGGAGAAGGAGATGGAGAAGCGAGCCTCAGCAGCAGCAACAATAGCAGCAGTAGCCCAAGTAGAGGAGAAGCAAGCGTCAGGAGTGGAAGGTTTTTACCAGGGAAAGGCGGAGGAGGGTGCAGAAACAACTGCTGCTGCAGCTGCCTCGGAACGACAGGAAGTCGAAGAGGCCCCCCAAGTTAATGCTGCTGCCAAGGCGGCCGCTGATAACGAGGAAGAGACGAGTAAAGCACCTGCGGCTGCAACTGTCGCTGTTGCTGCATGTCGTCCCATCTTTGTTCCCCTGGCGCCCGAGCGTCTGGAGAGGTTGAAGGAGGGGTTGTTGGAAGCCACGGACGGGTGGAATGTGGAGAGGTTGTTGGCACTGAGAGGGGCCTTGTGGCGAGAGCTGAAAGGGTTTAAAGAAGCATTGAAGACGATGGCAGCTGCGGGGGAGGGAGAAAGAGGAGGGGAGGGAGGAGGGGTGGTGATGTTGAGGAGTGAGGTGTTGGTGGATCGGTTAGGGATGTATGTGGGCTTGTCGCCTTTTCCGTCTTAGGAGTTGGTGGCGGGGCAGGGGAAAGGAGAAAAAAGGACTGTAGGTATACTTAGATGAAAAAAGATGCAAGAGTAAGCATAGTAGAGGAGAAAAAAAGTCTACGAAAGGCCAGAAGTGAGCAGAGCGAAGAAGTAGGAATAGAATACGAGATAGTACTGACAGGGAGATAGAAAGAAGCAGACGCTAAAGAACATACAGAGAAAAATGGGACATCAAAATACCACCAGTATGACAGGATTAAGTAAAAACGTCGCGAATGGTTAAATGGGTATTACATAAGCAGTCCCTTGGGATGTCAACAAGAATTTCATATTTGTTCCAATACCATGCCGCGGCGTCTTGCCTTGCCATTTACCACCCTCAAGAATGCCTTCATCCTCCTCATCACATAACTCTACTTCCTATTGATGTATATCCCATCACAGAGACCGCCTGGTGGTGGGCTGGCTCGAGAAGGTCGTTGACCAAGGGATCATGCGAAATCAAAACCTCCCGTCTATGTATACAAAACTTACCAACAAAAATACGCGCCCGGTCTTTCGCTACTTCCCCAGCGAAGGACTTCTGCCTTCTATGTAGCCCCTGCAACACGAAAACCCCTGTATGGCTCGATGATCACCGCAATTGTTTCCAATCATCACTCATGGGGCCACTTGTCACGGTTGCCACCTCTCATTGCCCTCTCCTCCTCTCTCCATCCTCACCTACTCCACCATCCCCCCGTCGCAGCACGAAACACAGAACCTAAGGCATGGTCCCAACCCACGTCCCTCCCTACGCCACCACCCTCTCCCCCGACGATATGTCCGTCCTCTCCCTCCTCTGGGGCTCCTATTGGGACGGTCAACTCTTGTCTGAATACGACACTCGCCTCCCCGTCATTGCCTTGCTCAGCTCCTTCTTCCTCAGCCCAGAAGGCCGCCCGCTCTTCGAAGCTGGTACGCAGGCTTATCGAACCGAGCCTGGAGCACCCCTCATTATCACTTTGGACTATCCTGCTTTTGTCTCTCGGTTTCCGGCGGCTGATTTTCGAAAGATGCTTTACGAGCAGCCTTTTCAGACACTGGCATTGGTAGGGTTAGGGGCAAGTTTGGCTCTTGGGCTGGATCCGAGGGAGACGGGGGAATACCAGGGGTTACAAGCACGGTTTGAGCACGTCGAGCCCGTGGTGCCGATGGGTCTTTTGAAGAGTGGATTGGTTGGGCACTTCGTGACGGTCAAGGGGACGGTGGCACGGGCGAGTGCGATTCGTCCCTTGGTTTTAGGGGCGGACTTCGAATGCCCGAAATGTGGGGCGTGCTTGCCTATGAAGTTCGCGGACGGCATTTTCCAATGGCCCGAGGCCTGTCCGACACCACGGTGTAAAAATAAGCAGTTTGAATTGAGGAGGGAGACGGCGGTGACTGTGGATTTCCAGGTAGGGAGGAAAAAAGAGAGTTCACGAGAGTTCACGAGAAGCCTCGAGAAAGAGACGTAATTGGAGGCTGTTTGATGTGAAAAACATTCGTTAAATGTCAGTCAAATGCTTATATCCTTCTCCCTACCCTTCCTTCTTTTTTTTCCAGAAAATAAAACTGCAAGAAATGGACTATGAGGGGGCCGAGCCTGGGCGAATCCCGCGCACAGTGGAGGTGGAATTAAGAGGAGATATGGTTGATGCGTGCGTGCCTGGTGACGTCGTTACAGTGGCCGGGGTGATCAAGACGATTTCGACGGAGGCGCTGTCGGGAAGGAGGGGGGCGAGGGATGGGAAGCACCAGAGTTTGTATCTGCTTTATGTGCAGGCGAACAGCATGCATAACAAAAGACAGGCGGAGCGACTGGCAGATGAAGAAATGGAACAGATGGAGCGCATGATGGATTCCGCTGCATTAGCAGCTGCTGCTACTGCGAATGCTACAGATTCCATGGGTTTGGAGGCGGGAGGGGCGGAAGAATTCTCGAAAATCGAAGGGCATTTTCACCTGAAGCACCTCGGGGCGATCCGAGCCATTGCGTCTGACCCCCACTGTTTCCACCTCCTCGTTGCCAGCCTGTGTCCTCCCATCGTGGGCCACGAGCTGGTCAAGGCCGGTTTATTACTCACTCTTCTTGGGGGTACAAAACGCACCGATCCGTCCTCGGCTCGGACTCGAGTGAGGGTGCGCAGTGACCCTCATATCTTACTGGTTGGCGACCCGGGCCTGGGGAAGAGTCAAATGCTGCGCGCTTGCCATGACGCGGCGCCACGGGCGGTGTATTTATGCGGGACCATGGCAACGAGCACGGGGTTGACCGTGACGCTGGTCAATGACGGGAGGGGGGACGTGGCGCTTGAGGCGGGGGCGCTGGTGTTGAGTGATCAGGGAGTGTGTTGCATCGATGAATTGGACAAGCTGAGCTGTAGCTACCACGCCTTGCTGGAAGCCATGGAGCAGCAGCAGATTTCCATCGCGAAAAGCGGGGTGGTGACGTCCTTGTCGGCACGGTGCTCTGTCATGGCGGCGGCGAACCCGGTGGGGGGGCAGTATCAACGAGGGAAGACAGTGAGTGAGAATTTGAAAATGTCGGGGGCGTTATTTTCAAGATTTGATTTGGTGTTTATTATGCTCGACAGGGCGGATGATGAGCATGATGCCCGGGTGAGTCATCAGATAGTTCAGATGCATGCGCAGCGAGGTGGAGGCGGAAGTGGAGGGGGGGAAGGGTCGCCTCCTATTTTTAGAGGAGGAGGAGGGGGAGGAGGGATGGGTGTGAGGGAGGAGGATTTGAGAGATCGGGAGACACGAAGTTTGTCGCAGCGGCTGCGATTGGGCGTTGATCTGGTGAAAGGGGATCCGGTGCCCAAGGAGCTGTTGCGGAAATACCTAGCGTACGCGCGAAAGGTACGATCGCTGTCCTTCCCTCCATTCCTCCCTCCTTCCTCCCTCTCTCCTTTCCATCCTTTCATTTACGGGATAAGCGTATATGTTCACTCTCACGGACTTTCTGCCTGCTCTACCCCTCCACATTCCCTCCCTCCCTCTCTTTTCCATCTCTCAGTACGTGCATCCCCGCCTTACCCCTCCTGCCGCTGCAGTCATTAAGGAATTTTACCTCCACATGCGGGCCGAGGCGAGGCTGCAGCGTTCATGTCCTATCACCACCCGGCAGCTCGAGAGCTTGATTCGTCTAGCCCAGGTAAAGAGGAACGAGGGGTCTGAGAGGGGAAGAGCGGGAGGGAGGGCTCGTATGGTTAAGAAGTCAAAGAATTGGCGAGACTTGTCTTTCTTTCATCCTTTCCTCTCACTTCTCCTTCCTCGTTCCACCCTTCCCTCCCACTTCTCCTCTTGCTTGCTCCTAGGCCCGTGCGAAGGCAGAGCTCCGCGAGGACGTGACCGAAAACGACGCGCTCGACGTGGTGGAAATGATGCAAGAGTCCCTGGAAGCTGCCCAGACCACCGAAGCGGGGGCGGTGGTTGACTTCGCCTTGCACTCGGGCAGCATGTCCTTGTCGAAACAAGTGAAAGCCTTCGTGTCTGCCCTGACGAGAGAATCCCACGTGAGAGGGTCAAGCATCTTCCCCCGCGCAGATCTAGAGCAGTTGGCTACCCAAAAACTGAGGTTGCAAATTGCGGATTTTGACCGGTTTCTGGATGTCTTGAATAATGAGTGTTATCTCTTGAAAAAGGGTCCCCGGCTTTACAAAGTCATGACGAGCGATGTTGTGGGGGGCTCGCAGGCTTAGCGCAGGGAATGAAATGGACGGGGGAGAGGAGGGGGAGAGGAAAGATGAGAGGAGGTGCCAAGAGAAAAATGAGGTTTGTGCGTCCTGGGAGGATGGAGAAGTAGGTGGGAGAAGCTAGAGGATGGAAACGAAGTAGTGTACATGGGAAGCAGTAAAAGGGGAGCATATACTGGAAATAGCGCATAGAACCTGCTGATAAATACACACGCGAGCTCAAGCAAACACCGACAAGTAAGAAGAGGAGGAGGCCGATATGCCACCCTCCGCCGCGCGGTTCACCCAACATCACACAACTGTATGAATCGAGAAGTGATGGAAACAAAATGCGACAATACTTAAAGCAGTTCATTGATACATATATGTGTATATGTATATGTAAAGTGACTAGTTAATGATCAACAACACAAAACAGATCTCGTACCTTTGTACACAGAAATAACTGAGGAAAGTTAAACTTAATTTGCTTTTGTACTGTCGCTACTACTTATGTTGCCGCTGCTACCGCTCATGCTGCTATGATAAGGGAAAATGCAAACATTGAATTATTATTATTTTTTTAAAACGATATTCTTACTATTTTTCGCGTTGCTGCTGCCAATGCAGATGCTTCTATCCTCGTCTTATGATCAACGAACGGTCTGTATATCATCTAATGTATCGATGATATTCTCTGAACTAGAAGGAGATGGAGAAGCATCGAAAATACACGCCGAGGAGGAGGTTTGAAATTCATGAATTATGGGGGGGGGGGCGGGAGAAAAGGGGGATATCTATTTAAAAAAAATACATTTTTTCTATCGCAGTCTCATTCTCACACACACAATCACGCAAGCAAGTATGCATTTACTCCCTTTCTTTGACACGCCACGCATGCACGCCGGCCCCCGTGTTTGGTAGATTCTATGGAACATGAGTGTAAATTGGTATTATTATCCCCACCCTCTCTTGTTATTCCCTCCCTATCTTATTCTCTGTCTTCTGCTCTACATCTACAAAGCGCTGTCGCTCTTTTTCTTCCTTCCCTCTGTCCCTGTGTCGTCTCACCTGTTCCCTCCAATGCGAGGTAATATATCTCATGATTGCTATTGCTGCTGCTGCCGGCGACTGCCGCTGCAGGCATGCGATGAGGGGTCCCTGAGAGGAATAAATCACAGGCGCCCCTTCCCCCGCCCCCCCTCTCTCGGTTCGCTCCCCTAGGGAAGCGCCTTCTTCCTTTGTCTGCTGGCCTGTAAGCAATTGGTACAAACGCCCTTTACATCCATCCACGCAAAGCCCTTCGCTTCATTCACCTGGGCATCGTGTCCTTGGCTTCCTGGCTTGCATCCTTAGTCTTTGCGCCCCTCGGCTCCCTTTTGCTCTTCTTGTCCACTCATCTCTTTCTAAAAACTTACAGGGGAAAAGTTCATCGTGATTGTGCTGTACTACACCTGCTGTTGTTGCTGCTGCTACTACTACTACTGCTGCATTGTGGCACTGTATGGTTTTCAAGGACTTGTAGTGGTGGTTGATTGTAGGATAATGCCATTTAAAGAAGAAAGAGAACTTCTCTTCCTCTTCCTCCTCCTCTCCATGATATGAACGAATGGACATGAATTGCTGCTACTGAGTGCTGCTGCTGCAGTTGCAGCTGTAACATGTACTTGTCACACACTGTGGTTATACCCTCGCTCTCTTTTCCTTTTATTCTCTCTCCCTCCCACACCGGACCTTTGGTGTATATAGGGAGGTGGGTGCAAATAAACCACTCCGAACACGTGGGCCATGAACATGAAGTCCACCCGTCCCCCTCTCCTTCATTCGTCATTTCCCCGTCCCTCTCCCCTTCCTCCATCTCTCTCCCGCGGGAGAAGGAAAGGGATGGAGGGAAATAGGGTAGAAAAGAAGGGAAGGATAGTCGCAATCGTGCCGTATGAACCTCTTCAGGCCTACACTGCAGTCCATTGATTCACGCTGTCTTCCTCTCCCTCCTTCCCTCCTTCATTAAATTCAAAGTAAAATACTGACGGTCAGAGGAAATCCAATCGCCTCAAAAGGCCCTCTCCTTATCGTCCCCAATCGCCCTCCTTCCCTCCCTCCCTCATCTAGCAACCTGAACCAAATATCTTCTGTCGTTTTACGGCATCAGCGGGCCCTTCCCCCGGGCCTACCACCCCTCCTTCCTCGCCTTCTTTTCCTCCCTCCTCTTTCTTGAAGACTAACCAGCAGTTCTCCCCTCCCTCTCCTCCCGCTTCTTCCTTCTCCCCTCCTTTCCCCCACGTTTTCATCCCTTCCTTTTTCGTGATGCTACCACTGGCTGCCTGGGCGGCGGCAGCAGCAACAGCAGCAGGCGGCGGAGGAGCGGCAGCGGCGGCAGTGACGACACCAACAGCACGCGGCAGCAAGCCTTCAACCGAACCAGTCACACCTGCTGCTGTAGAGGAAGGAGACATGGACAAGGATGAGGAAGTGAGGGAGGACGAGGGGGAGGAGGGGGTAGGGACAGCAGCAGCAGCAGCAGCAGTGCCAGGATCCGAGCCGCCAGACGACGTCGTGGAGGCTTCATCATCAGCTGCTGCTGCTGCTGCTTCTGCTGCCGCTGCTGCTGCTGCTCCTGCTGCTACAGCTCCTGCTGCTGCTCCCGCTGCTGCGGATGCTGCAGCACCTAACGTGGGGAAGGAGGGGGGGGACGAGGAGGAGGGACGGCACTCCTGTTGCCCCTGGTGCTCCATAGCCTCCATCTTCTCCTGCCCCTCATCCTCGTCCTCCTCTGCCTGGTCGGAATCTGTGCCGTGATTTCTGTGAACCGACGCAAAGAAATTCACAAGCAGATCCCCCGCGGCGTGATCGTCCGTCACAGCCGGCATGGTCTCCCTCCCTGCCTCCCTGATTTCTCCTGGAGGAGTAGCAGCCGCACCAGCAGGAGATGGAGAAAACGTGAGGGGGTCTCTTCTTCTCTTTCCAATCCCGTCCAACTGAGATTGTCCGTGGCGATGCCCCAGTCGTCTCCCACTCGTGTAGCGTCGACGTTCTCCTCCCTCCCTCCCGCCCTCGCTTTCTCCCCCTCCTCCTCCTCTGGCGCTCCCTCTCCCAGAGCGAGGAGAGGAAGATTGAAGGAGGGTGGGGGAGAAAGTGGGGTGGAAGTATTGATCATTTTCATCTTCAGAGGAGGAGTCAGCAAGAGCCAGGTCTGGGGCAGAATGACGTGAGGGCATGGAGAAGGATGCAAGGGAATGAGGATGGTGGGAGTGAGGCAGGTGACGCAGGTGCTGCTCATGGTATTGCAGGGGGTGAGTAGAGGAAGGAGGTGGAGGGGGGTAAGGGAGTCCAGGAGCAGAAGGGCCGAGGTGGTGGTGGTGGTGGACGGCAGGGGGAGGTATGCTTCTGCTGTTATAGCTGCTGCTGCTGTTGGTGGTGGTGGTGGTGGGGGTGGTGGTGGTGGTAATGCTCGAGGCGTGAAGAACATCAGTGGAAGGAGACTGTGCTCGGCTGCTGCTGTTGGTATTGGAGCTGTTGTCGCTGCTGCTTCCCTTGCCGTTGAGGTGTAGATGGCCATTGCTGCTTTTGGTGTCGTCCTTGTCGTGAGAGTAAGGGGCAGCACCAGCGGCGGCAGCAGCCGCAGCAGCAGCAGCAGGAGGAGGTGGGGGAAGAGGAGGGGAGGGGGGATGAGGTAGCCAGTGCGCATGGGGAGGATGCAAGTGATGTGGGTGTCCCTGCTGCTGCTGCTGCTGCTGCTGCTGCTGCTGAGCCAAGTTATGGTGCTGATGTATCGAATGGAGGGAGGGCGGGAGGGAGGCAGAGGGCGGGAGGGAGGCAGGGGTGGTGATCGGGGCGTTGAAGTCGATTTTGGCGCGAAAGGCGGCCTCGAGCTCGAGGAGACGGAGGGAGACCACCTTGGTCATGTCAAGGTTATCAGGAGTTGGCTCACAAGGACAGAAGACGCTTTTTCCGATGCAGGAGGTACCAGAGAACTTTTTGGTGACGCGCATAGGATCACAATTGAGCCGGTCGGAAAGGTAGGAGCGGAGAGTAGTGCCTAGGAGAGGGAGACCAAGGGAGGGAGGGAGGCAGGGAATGGAGGTTTAGGTGCAGCGTTTTCTGATTGGGAATAGAAGTGCTTTAATTGGACAGAGACGGACATACGACTTAAAAGGGTGAGATCTTAGGAGAGGAGGGTGGAGGAAAACGGAGAGAATCAACGCATAAAATATCAGTGACAGGCGTAAATAAAATAGGAATAAGGGAGGGAATGACAATACATCCACGCGCATCCCTTCCATGGACCTGGCATATCCGGCGTACCTCGCGTCAAGCTTATCAAGCCCTTGTTAAAATTGTCGATGATGTAATGCGCGTATACTTCTTCCTCCGGCGTCCACTTGCCCTTGCGCAGCGGGGCCCGTGGTACGAGGGGTGTGCGCTTGCTGGCGGTGATGATAGGATTGGAGATAGAACGTGACAAGGGCTTGAGAGAAAGAGGTGGAAGGGGAAGTCGTGCGGGGGAGGTCGCCGACAAGGGAGAGTGGAGTGGTGGAGGGGCCGATTGGGTAGGGTGTTGCTGACGGACAGGAGCGGCACCGAGGCGGGGACCGGAGTGCTCATCCATCTTGCAGCCGTATTCGCCATCGACGTCCATGTCACCAGGCCTTGAAAGTGGCATGTGCCAGGCTCACTGCTGCAACGGTGGCCGCGGCTAAAGCTGCTTAGATTGCTGTTGGGGAAGTACCGATAGGGCACTGGCCCGTGCGTGTGTGCGACGGAAAGGGGTGAGAACTTGCTGTTGTCCTGTAGATCTGCAACCCGCCGGGGTGGGCCGTGGGATTCGGCAGGGGAAAGAAGGCACGCGACGGTAGTCCTTCGATGCTCGTACCGGGCTGGGATTCAGGGCCGTGTCCCTGAGTGGTGCGGGAGAGGAATGTAGTAACATGTTGTGTAAGTGGTCTTGGAGCTTATGTCAAGAATATGAAAAGAAAGGAAGATCCCCTGAGTTGCCTTTTAACCCCGCGATTGCACTGCTCCTCTGCATCGTCGTCCTCAATCGTCGACGTGCCGGCGAGGGGGGGGGGGGGCACGAAGGGTTCGGGGCTCAAGGTGGTTTGGGAAACACATGGTCGGCAAATTATGATCGTGCTGTGCCGTGTGTTTTTTTCCTGCAGCTGTTTGGAGGATAAATGGTAGGTCACTGCCACAAGCAACGTGTGCGTTTGCCGGCAGACGAATGTAGCAAGAACATGGCCTGCCTTGAGGCGTGAGATCTGGAGTTGCACCTCAAAAATTGGGCATCGGCAACAAGGCCGACAAGATGGTGCGTGTGCACTCGAGCCAGAGATCACTCAAATCCATGCTTCTCCATTATGCAAAACGCAGCTTGCATAATCTGTAGGACCCGCCAAGGCAAAACATATATTAGCCGCATCTACCATATGGCCTGGTTCAATTTCTCCCGCAAGGCATATCATCTGGAAGAGAAGCGGAGTGCCGGCACGCCGACGGCACGTTGCGTTCGGATTCCTCGTCGCTGCTGTAGCATGGATGTGAAGAATTGTCGAGACGTATGCGTCTTTGCTGAAGTCAAGGACACCCTTTACTGCCATGAGTGTTGGAATATTATTCTCCCACACTTGTCGAAAGAGGGTGTAAAAAAATGGTGCAGTGAAGTTTACGAGGGGGCAAGCTTCTGTAGTTCCTGAAGTGCGTCTCTTGTTGCCTTGCCGTCCGACGATCTCTCGCCGCGTCATCATCGATATCCCAACCAGTCTTGCTTTACTGTATCTTTCTCACGATCAAAAGGTGTGGACTGTTTGATCATGGACTGTTTGATCGTTTCGTCTTCGTCTCTGTGGAAAGCCTTGTGAGTCAGTCCTTATCCTAATGCCCAAGTGGCATCCTGCTGTCTTAACTCCGCCCGTAGGATTCCAAAATGTTCCGTTACAGTGGTAGATCATGAGGATTAGCAAAATGATAAATACTTCTTTCTCACTCTCAAAGATCAGGACAGTGAATCAATCGTTGCCATCTTCTACAACAGTAACATGGGTGGAGTCCGATGGTCCTTGATCCTGGACTCTTTAAACAACCCCGCTCCAAGGAAATATTCTCTCTCAGACTGAACAGCTCTATACCCCTCAGAACCAATACGTATCCGTCAAGCTAGGGCAATCAAGCTCCATCCACAGCGATTTAAATTTCTTATTTCCCTCTGGTTTGCTTACAAACACAAACCCCTGCCCTGCCACGGGGAATGACGGGAAATTCTGTGCACTTCTCTTTTTTGAAACATCACCCTCTACTTCTGTGGCCGTTTTGTTTTCTCTGTCCAAAACGGTGCTGCGCCATACGAGGCCTCCACCTCCTTTCCAGCTGATCGATATAGCGGGATCTTCCGCCAGACGAGGGTATTATTCATGGAAGGGGATACAAGAGCAAACGAAAAACAAAAAATAAAAATAAAAAAGCACACCCATTAATGTTTTGGCATTTACTTTCTCCCGGTACTTTTCGGATGCTCATTTCATCGCCTCCCCACAATGCCATCATATCAGCTCCTCTTCCCGCCTCCCGCCTAGAGGCTTTGAAATGCCTTTACCATAACCACCATCGCCGACGCCGCTACCTCCCCGTTTCTCACCTGCACCATATGTATCGAACCGTTCCGTACGCCCCGGCCGCAACGCCACCGGCGGTGAACGCAACTTTCCTCTCCCTACCTTCCCTTCACCTCCATCTACTCCCATGTCCATCCTACTGCTCCACTCCCTCTCATGTCCCGACGGCCCGACAAACGCTCGTGTGTCCATCCCCATCATCTCTACCTGCCCTCTGCCACTACTACGACCACTACCACCAGCAGCAGCAGCCGCCGCCGCTTCGAAACCAGTAGACACAGGAGAACCAGATATATCAACACCCAAGCCATCCCCTAAGCCTCGGCTCCATCCCAAACCACCACGACGTCCAGGGACAACAGGTCCTTGCCTGTAGCTTCGTCTTCCAAGTGGCTCTTGCTCTCCTCCCTCCTCTTCCTGCATCACTTCCTCCTCCTTCCCCTCTCCATCGCCCCCTTCCAGAGGATTTAACCTTGCAAACCTTTCCAGCAAGGCCGCGTCCTCTCCTTCCCCTCCCCCCCTCCGAGCCCCCTCCCCCCTCGCCCTCCTCATTGCCTCCAGCTCTTCCTTCGGAATGAACCTCTCTACACTCTGCACCAACCTCGCCAAATCTGCTTTCATCAATCCTTCCCGTCCTTCTCTCCCTCCCTCCCCTTCCTCCCCTTCCTCCCCAATCGCCACCAAGTGGAATACGGCCCACGCCCGCCCAAATTGTTTCCTCCTCAACAAAAACGCCAGCACCGCCGCGTCCCGCGTCGGCAAATTTGACAAATACAGCGTTGACACGACATGCTGCTCCTCAAACGGAGAGAAGGGAAGAGACGACAACCACCCCACCCTCCCACTCTCCACGAGCCTGTAGGCCAAGAGCTGCAGTGGAGCCAGTCTCCTCTGAGGGGGGAGGGAAGACAGGGGGCCGGAGGGAGGGAGGGCGAGGGCACGCTGCCGGGCAAACGCCTGCTCCCACTGCCCTAGTCCAAGCAAGACGCCGACGAAAAGGCAGCCATCAAGGGGGGTCAGGCGAGGAGGAGGGGCCACTGCCATCAAGTGTGCTGCTTCTTCGTACCTTCCCCAGTACCCCAACATCCAGACCAGCTGCCGGTACCGTCTCTCCCCTCCTTCCTTCCCTAGCACCATCGCCACCACACCGCCCTTGCCCCCTCCTATAGCTAACGCCAAGTCGTCCGCCCCACTCCTATGTGGGTGATCGGCGCACCAGTACGCCAAAGCAGCAAGAGCAAGGGAACGGGGCAAGCCAATGTAAGCAGCGAAAGGCTCGGCCAACCGCGTGCGTAACGTGGAGATAGCCACCCGTCCTTCTGCTTTGGACCACAAGGCATCTGTCAATGCATAGAGGGTGAGGAGGTGGAGTTCCTTTACTTCAGTGGAAACATGGTCAAAAAAACTGCTGCTGCTGCTGCTGCTGTTGCTGTTGCTCGGCTCCCCCCCGTCGGATTCTCGACGCAAACGGGCCATCAGCCACTTCCATGGCAGCCACGGTGCGTCATTGAGAGATAGCAGGTTTCTTGAAGGGGGGGTGCTGGTGCTGCTACTGCTGGTGCTGCTGCTACTGCCATGGCCCGGCCGACCGACCATCAGTGGCTTCCACCACGGGCCAAGAAGAGCTTCCAAGGGGGCACGGTGCGCAAGCAAATCGTTGCGGTTGTTGCCCTCGTTCAACCCCCATACATCGTGAAGAATCTCAGAGCGCACTAGGTCAAAATCCCGGCCGTAAAGGTCATGCTCGTCCTCCTCTCCTTCTCCTGGTGCTGCGGAAGAGACAAAAGGCATGGGCAAACCCGGCACGAAATGGAATAAAGCGTCCGTATCATCTTTCACGAGTGCACGGATAAACGTCATACACAAATATCCACCCACTAACGCCTCTGCCTCCGCCAAGAGGGCCTCGTACGACTGTTTTTGCTGCAGCAAACCTGCCGACGCCCCTCCTCTTCCACCTCTTCCTCCACCTCTTCGGTCTCCCTCACTCTTCCCCCCTAAAATAACTAAATTCTCACACACCCTCCGCAGGAAAGCCCTCAAGATGGCTTGTAAACCTTGCAAGGCTGCCACACGTGATTGCAAGTCCTCAATGGAAAAGGTGGACAATCGCTTGAATTCGTCGGGGTCTTCGATGCGACGGCGCTCCTCGGCCAGCTCTTTGTCCATTTGCAATTTCACATATTGTAGATTTTCGTGACTTGTCTCCCGGTCCAGGACGAGCTGAATGTGCTCGGCGATGTTGCTGGGGGAGCGGCCGTGGCCAGAGGTGGGAGGGGCCATGATCAAGGCAGTCGCAGGCGCTGATGATGACGGTGGTAGGGGAGACAGGCAGGGAAAATGCAGACTGTTCGATATCCTGTGGTGTTGCAATCCCGGCAGTGCCTCCTTTGCGTCGAATATACTGTAAATGAGTATGAATGGAGTGATAAGAACACGCGTGTTTGTTGTGTAAAAGGGCAATGGGGTGTGGCCGCTTGCATTCCTTCCGTCCTCAGCGAAAGCAATCCTCCTCCGGGGATGATATTCAAACGGTCATACACCTCATAGCTAAAAACGGCACGTTAAGTAAGCAACAACAATCAAAAGCCAGGAGCAACGGCAAACGTTCTCACAGACAGACGACACATTTTTCTTCCTTTTGTTGTCGAACTGCATCAATCTTTCATTGGTTGAATATTTGGTGGCCCGCGCCTCCGTCCTCGCATACAGAGAAGACCTACTATCCTTTAAGATATACACACATGAACACGCCGCTACTGGCATCCACTTCCACATTCATCTACTCACTCAGAAACACTCCCACAATTAAGTCTACATATCTATTTCTCCTCCTCCTCCCCAACTATCCCCTCCACCGGCAAAGCAGCAGCCGCTGCAGCCTTACGCTTCGTCGACGGGGTGGTCGGAGCCGCTGTCACTCCTGTTCCGGTCTTTTCTCCCTTGTTCTTCTTCCTTTTCTTGCCTCCAACACCAGCCTTCTTCCTCTTCCCTCCCTTCCCCTTCCCTTTCTCCTTCCTCATCATCATCACCCCACCCCGATCCTTCAAACCTTGCAGGAAAGCCAACGGCCTCTTCGCAGTCCGCACGACCGAAGTCGTCACTTTCTCCTGCCACCACCAAATAATTTCCCCGGCAGCTTGCGCCGCTGCCTCCGCCGCTCCTGGCCCCGGCGGGGCCGGCAGAGCAAGCTGAACCTGGTGCGCTGCCATGCCCCCCCATTCAATCGCCAGCCTTTGTACTCTCCTCGCTTCTCCCCTGGCAACATCCCACATGACCAACGCAAACCTCACCACTGGGTTCGGTGCACACACCCCTCCCCTCCAGCTGAATCTCGGTAAGCACCACCCTTGCTTCAACTCTCTCAACCTCTCCCGGTGAGTCTGCACCACATGGTGTAAATACTCCAGCCCGAACACCGTGACGACCTCCATTAAAGAGATATCCTCGCTCACAAACCCTCGATCGTAGAGCCTTTCCAATTCTGCCCTCCCGCTCCCCCATCCTGCCACCATGGCCGCCCCTGAAAGGCCGACGTCTCCGTGCTGCCGGACTGAGGTAGGGCTAGAGGGAGGAGCAGTTGTAGCTACTTGCTTGGCCTCGTCGGGGACGGGTCGTGAGACGATATCCTGGGCAGGATGGGTGTGAATATGAGCGACGTGTAAAGAGTTGGTGCTACTGCTACTGCTGCTGCTACTGCTGTTGCTGACATCGTCGTCCTCGTCGTCCGCGGTGTCCTCGGATTGAACGTGGATAGGAGGGGGAGGGGCATACGCCAGGATGGAAGGGAGGGGGTTGATCACCACTTCCTCTTCCTCTTGGTCATGATCAACGTCACATGAACGGTCTTCATCTACCTCCTTCTCTTGGCCATGCTCTAGAGCCCCTTGCTCCGGCACGCTGGTCTTGACTACGGAGACGTCGCCCTCTTCCGCAGCTGCCACATTAGCAGTAGGGAGGGCCTCGGTATTGACATTTGCCTCGATAGCAAATTCTTCCTTCTGCTTATTTTCCTGCTCCTGCTGCTGCTCATCTTCCTCCTCCTCTTGTTTCTTCCCTTTCTCCTCCCCTACCATAGGCGTTGCTCTTGACTGCTGCTGCATCTGGCGTTGCTGCTTTTGCTCCTCAATAGTCCTTTCCTGGGTGAGCTCCTCAATTTCTTTCGCCTTCTCTACTGAAACACAATTATCCTCTAGTGCCTCCATGTTCTCTTCCTCCAATACTGCCACATCCTTCTCCTCTTGCTTCTCCGCTCCGTGATCCTCCTCTACCGCCTCTGGAGCTGCAGCCTCCGCTGTCACCATCTCTTCCTCTTTCGGCGGCATCACCCACACCGCCGTTCCCTCCTCTTCCTGTTCCTTGTATTTCCCTTGTGACGACACCGCTAGTAGTTGCTGCTGCTGCTGCTGATGGTGGTGGTGGATGCTGGCAACGTGGGAGTGAGAGATCAAAGTAGGGGTCGGTTGGGAGGCATGCCAGAAACACACCATGAGACAAAGGACCGAAACTGCTAGTGGGATCCATCTCAAGGGTAAAAGAGAGTGTATTAAGGTCTGAATCTTTTGTGTGGCGGCTGTGACGGCATTACGGGCTCCACTGGTGAGGGAGGGGAAGGAGAAAGACGAGGAGGAAGGAGGTGAGGCAGACGAAGCAGCAGCAGGGTTGTTTTTGCGGCCTCTGTCGGTGTTGCAGTCCTCCCTGCTATTCTCGCTGTTTCTACAGAAAATGCTTGAGCTGTCGGTGTTGCTGCCGGCCAGTGCCGAGCCTCCGCCCGCCGTCCCCACCTCCTTCTCCGACGCTCCTGCTCTTGTGTACTCCAACACTCCCCGAATTCCCTGTTGGTAAAGCGGCCAATGCTGCTGTTGGTGGCCGCGACGTCCAGGATAGTAGCGGCGGACAAGAGGGGACTCGGCAAGTGCTTGAGTGGTCCGTTGCAGGCCACTCGTCAACAAGGCAACGTACGACAACCGCTTTTCTTCAAAGCCATCCCCCCCCTCCCCTTCCTCCTCTTCATGCCCTTCCTCTTCCTCTTCCTCATCGTCCTCGTCCTCTTCGTCGGTGCTGGCTTCGCCTTTCTCCGATGAAGGGGCCCGCGGGCCATTGGACAGTCTCATGGTGGCCATGGTGGTCGTTGTCCTGGTCGTCATCGTTGCAGAAGCGGCCGCCGAGAGCGCCTTCATCAACAAAGATGAGGCCATGCTTCGATTACCTTTCGATGGCTGTCCTACTACTGCCTCCTCTGCGGGGATGGGGGTTATGTCCTCGCCACGTATGGGGGTGGGAAAGGTGGAGGGAGGGCTTCCACCTCTCTTGGGGGGAGAGGCCCGTCGGAGAAGCTCCAGATAAGCCAAAGTCAGGCTTTCGGGGGTGATAGCATTTGCGTTATGGCTGCTGCTGCTACTGTTTTTGTTGTGATTGTGACTGCTGATACTAGCCGAAAGGTGATGGTCATGGTGATGGTGGTGGTGGCCTTTGCTTGTACCGTCCAGGGCGTTGGTACTGCAGCTACTCTCGAGGTTGACACCCACATTCGTGGCGGATTCAGTGGAGCTGATATCCTGTCGTTGTTCCTGAGACGGGTTGTACTGCTTGCCAAAGCTGTTCTGAAGTTGCTGCTGCTCCTGGGCTGACAGGGCGGCACTGGCGCTTGCCGCTGAAGTTGTAGCAATGGAGGAGGGGCCTCCGTCTCCAGGAACCACGGCAACGCGTACTCCTCCCAGCTGCCGTTGTTCAGATTGATTGTTGGTGTCTTGCATCGTTGAAAAAGGCCTCGCCTGTGCGTATATAGAGTTTTACGTTGTAGGTGCCTGTAGGTGTGTGGCTCAAGCGAACAGAGAGGGAGAGAGAGCAGTACACGGCAAACATTCCTTGGCTTCCATGCGTGTGTGAGCACGGTCGAGAACGCTGACGATTGAGGCGTCACGCAACAGCAATCGCCAAAGGTCAGCGACTGGTCCTCTTCAAGGCCCTCGCGTGTAGAGACACATTAAGCATGACATAAAGGAATACGAAGAAGTTGCTACACCTTGATTGCTTCTCGATGTAAGCTAGCCTGGGCGACATCCAGCCAGGCTGGGGGTTTGAGGAAAGCAAGACCCATAAAAAAAAGTGTGGGGAGGTTACCGTGCTAATTAAAAGAAAGCTTTTAGAATCATTCCAGTTACTACCTGATTAACCCTCAAATGTTTTGTCGCCCTCGCAATGTTTTCTGTTTAAATCGACAAAATCAAAATGACGAAAACATCCTTTTTCGTCTCCCTCCTTCCCTCCCTATTTTCGTATATTTTATGTACAAATACTTCCCTCTCTTGTTTCTTCAAAAAAATCCAGTTAAAGTTGGTACTTCTCCAGCTCGAGAATAAGACGAAAAGCCTCCGCAATGTCAGCCACGACATACTTGGCCTTGTGCTCGGCGGAGTCATCATTGAATACACCCGTCTTGACAAGGATGGAGATCCACTCGCACACGTGCCCATCGGCACGATTGGCGCCTGCGTAGGACACAAGGAATAGAATACGAGCTTGCTGAGTGTTTTTCACAAAAAAGGGCAGGGCAAGCAAGCAGGAATGGCAAACCCTCGAAAGTTGGAAACGCCCCGGTTTTTCAGTCCATCTCTCCCTCCCTCCCTCCCTTGCCATCCCCGCTCTCACCTTCCACGTCGCTCGACGGATTATCCCCAATGGCATACACCCTCTTGATGGGGAAGTTCTTGTGTGGGTGTGCCTGGTGAGGAGCCGGATCTTTTCCTGTCAGTCCCAGCAGTCGGGCTTCGTGGACCAGCATCTTCTCGGCATGTCTGTAGCTTGTTTCCCACGGCTTGCCAAACCGGGTGATGTCTAGACAAGGAGGGAGGGGGGGAATAAAGAGGGAGCGATGCTTTGAGGAAGAAGGGAGAGGAAACGTGCCACAAAGCGATTGTTGACGTTCAATCCGAGCACTCAAATTCAGTCTCCGGGTCTCTTTCTCTGACTGAAACTCAACTCACCGATCTTTGTTCCGCCATAGCATTTCTGATACACCGTCTCCCAGGCCGCCAAAAATGCACCTTGCGCCAATCGAGGCACCTTGTGGCTGCTGCTGTACACCAAGTCAGAATTGGACGAATAGACAGGGATATGACCTTTCTTGGCACTGTTGCTACTGCTGCTGCTGCCGCTGCTGAGCTTGCCCTCTTCCAGCAGGTCACAGAGTACCTGGATCTCAGGCGCCCAGTCCACCGGGTCATGGAGGATGAAGATGGCTACAGAGGGCAAGAAAGGAAGAAGGAGGGAGGGAAAGAGAAAGAAGGGAAACGCGAGAGGAAGGCAAGAGGGTTAGAACTGAGAACATCTCCAGTAAAATTAAACCCCACACACTCATACACTATGAGACCATGGCAAGACATACCAGAGAAAGAGTCTTTATGCAAATCAAGCCGTTTGTGGTAGGTTTTGAACGGGTACAGCTCTGGGTGCGCGTGCAGTACGTCCTCTACCGTTACCACGTTCTGAAAGCCATACGACCGACAGACGGCAGTGTAGTCTCTGGAGCCCAAGGCCAGGATTTGTTTGTCCTTGTACTGAGGGAGGAGGGAGCGCATAGGCGTATGGGAAAGCAGGATCTGTGGCAATTTGGTTGAGAGGAGGAAGATAGGATGATTCAAGTATGAAGGAGGAAAGGGGGATTGAGTAAGAGGAGGAAGAAGAGAGTGATTCAAGTATTGAGGAGAAAAGGAGCAGATGCAAAATGTGGGTCACGAAGCTCTCTCCCTCCCCATTCACAAGCACATGTTTCTCCCTCTCTTTTCTCCCCCGGTCCTCCTTATTTCTCATTCACCTACCTGGCTAGAGCGGATAGGATGGGACAGACCGGGGAAAAACACGTCGCAAATCTCCGTGGCCTTTGCTTCCTCCAAGCATCCCCCTCCGTTTGTAATGAAAATATAAGGAAGGCGCCTGGACAAATTCGGACTCCTTTGTGAGTCGACAAGGTACTCCAAAACTGGTCCCGCCCCAGGAATGGGCGTGCCTCCACGCACCAGAACGCCGTCAATGTCACAGGCAATAGCAAATGGAACAACATGAGCCGCAGAAGTCGAGGATACGGAGCGGCAGCTTGAAAGGGCTTGGGCGCTGTGCCTGCTACATAAAGAAGAGGACGACACGGACACGGCGGTCCTGGTACTGGGAACGGCGGCCGTCGACAAGCGACGGAGCAGCATGATGGGGACGCGGTGCAGGTGGGACGGCCCGTCTCTGCCGCGAGAGGAAACAATGGAGAGTGGGGGTGTTTAGGAATCATAGAATTACAGGCTGTCCACGCTCCTGGATAGGCAGCATCGGACCTTTCCCGTTAATCCCCGCCGTTTTCGACATCTCTCCAGGTGCGTATTTAAAGGTCCGCCCTCTTGTGGTTTGTGGAAGGGGCATTTGAGCGATCCGTGTTGGGCAACGGTTGTAGTGGTCCATCCACACATCCCGCATCTACGAAATCTAAGCGACCTCAGAACCTCGAGCACAACCATGCAGAGGGGCAAAAAGAGTTTGAACGCTGTTTGTTGCGTCGGGTCATGTGAAACAAGAAATATGGACTTTTGGTAGAGCCTTTGGAGGGACTCGGATGCGGGAGGTAGTCTCTCTATTTGAAGTGGCCTTCCCCTGCACTCTGGGTGATGCATTAAATGGACAAGAGTTGGGATCAAATCACACCGAATGCACGTACACGACTGGAACCAAGTGCTGTCGTATGTCATCGAATCCCGAATTTCCTCGTGCTTGAATTAGTTGTCCTGCTAACCGATGCTTTCCATCACCCTTCACCAACAGGACCCCACAGGAAAGCGCTATCAAGCCAGCCGGCTCGCCCCACACTCACCGATACTCCGGTTTTTTTCAATTCTCCAACGAGAGTACACGCGTGTGACGGAGGAAGATCGCGGCGGTACACTTTTACAATGCAGGAAATGGCCCAACCAAGACCAGCAAGACAAGCAGCCGCGCCAGCAGCCCGTCCCATACGTCGCTCAACTTACGGGGCGACGGAGGTAGTCGATGCACCCTATCAGAGTCCCAATGACGATGGGCAGCAACAGCCGAAGTCTCAGGGTGCTAAGGCACGGGCGCGACAACGACAGCGACAAACGCAAGGAAAGAAAAAGAGGGGCTGCCTCGGAGTGAACCGGGATGAATGGTTCAAAGGTGTGCTTTACGGCCTGATAAACGCGTCCATCTGCTTGCCTGCCTCTATTTCCTTTAGCACCATAATCTTCCGACACGAGGCATTTGCTCCTTACCTGCCCGTCCTTGTCCGCTTGGTCCTTTTGAGCAGTGCAGTCCACGCGACGATTTTTGTGTGGCTCTCCAGCATGCCCTTTGCTGTCGGTCAGGTCCAGGTACGTCCTCGCCTTACACAAACGTGGTTTCAACGGGCGTTCGTTCAGCATCCTGAGAGCTCCTCCTTTCCTTCATCCTTTTCTCGGTTTCGTCGCGATGTCTCGGGCTTCTCTTCTTACACCCTCCGTTCCTCCCTCCCTCCTTTCCACAGGATGCAGGTCTTATCTTCCTCTCCTCCATGGCCAGCATCCTTGCGGACTACTGCCGCCAACACAAGCTGTCCGACGCCGTCCTCCTCTCGACGACCTTAGTCCTTCTCTCCCTTTCCACGGCCCTCGTTGGTCTCTCTTTGATCCTTATGGGCAAGCTCCAGTTGGCCTCGGCTGTGACTTACATCCCAATGGCGGCCGTGTCGGGGTATTTGGCATTCATCGGGCTTTTCGCATTTAATGCAGGTACGTTACATTTTGGTGACGGTATGTAAGGATGTAGATGGACAATCTTCCTTCGTAGGTGGGCACTCTTCCTTCGTATCGCCCGCTCTTGGTTCCGCGTGCTAGAATCACAAATCTCTCCCCTCCTCTCCTTCCTCCTACCCGCCACTCCCCCCACGCAGGCATCAGCTTTATGACCGAGACTCAGCTTGACAGCATTGCTTCCTGGCGGCATCTGGACGCTCCCTCCGACTTGGTCAAACTAGCCCCGGGCCTGGCTTTGGGGGTTGGGATGTTCATTGCTCTGAGGCATATTCACCACGTACTTACCTTACCCGGGACCCTTGCCTTATCCGTGGTAATATTTTATGTCATTCTCTCGGTGTTGGGGCTGGACTTAGCACAAGCCCAGACGCTGGGGTGGGTGGCCCCTCCTGTGCCCTCAACTCCTTTTTATGAGGCGTGGCATTTGTTCGATCTTCGGTTGGTGCGATGGGAGACGATTCCGCTTATCTTGCCTTCATGGGTGGCCTTGACACTGGTGGTTGCGTTTTCGTCCAGCCTCGATGTAGCGGCGATCGAGATGGAGAAGAAGCAGCCGCTGCAGTATGATTACGAGCTGCAGATGATTGGACTGAGCAATTTGGCCAGTGGTCTGACTGGGGGCTTTACAGGCTCGTATATCTTCAGTCAAACGATTTTTAACTTGCGTAGGGGGATCCATTCGAGAGTGTGCTCGTCAGTGATTGCCTTGGTGGAATTGGGTGCGTTTTTGGCACCGGTGAGTTTGATTGCGTACATACCTCGGTTCTTCTTCGGGGGTTTGTTGGTATTAATTGGGACGGATCTGATGCTGGAGTGGTTGTGGATGTCGAGGAAGAAGATGATGGCCCCGGAATACGCCGTCACCCTCGCCACATTTGCGGCGATTCAATTGACCAACATAGAGGTGGGGATGGGGATTGGGGTGATGTTGGCCGTTGTAGCCTTTACGATTTCATATGCCGAGGCCCCGTTGATCTTGCATCCCCGTGTGAGGCACAGCAGTGTGGTGAGGACTTTTGAGGAGCGGGCGATTTTAAGTGCGAACATGGATAAGACCGTCACGTTGTCACTGAGGGGATATGTGTTTTTTGGCTCTGCCATGAAGATTTTGAGGGAGATCAAGGAGAATGTCTTGGCGGGTCATGACATCTGTACCACACCCGCCGAGGGGGGGAAGGGAGAGTTGGATGACGAGGAGGAGGAGGAGGAGGAGCTGGTGCCAGTCCCATTTTCGTCGCCGTCAGCGGCGATGCTTTTCAGGGGGGAGGAGAGTGTTGGGGGGCGAAGGCAGCATCTCGCTGCTGCAGAAGGAGGCAGAAGAGGAGGAGGCGGAGAAGGAGAAGGAGGAGGAGGAGGAAGAGGAGGAGAAAGAGTAGGAGGATTGTCCTCGGTCGCGTTCTTTCCCCCTCCCTCTTCCTCGATGGACCCGTTGTTGACCAGAGTCAAGTCTTCTCCTCGTCTGGTCCCTCCTCTCGTATCTCAGGCAGGGAGCAGTGGCAGTGGTGGGGCTAGTGCTATCAACAGTGGCGGTGCGGTGAACAGAGGAGGGAACGAGGGACGAGGGAGAGGTGGAAAGCAGCGGACATTGACGACCAACTCGATGGGCACCCGCAGTGGCTTCTCGGGGAATTCGCTGTCGTTGAGTGGACGAGGCTTTGGAGGAGGAGGGTGGGGGGGAGGAGGGGAGGGGAGTAGGTCATCGTCGGTGCGGGAGCGGGATGTGCTGACGCCAGTGTACCATAGAGGAGGGGTATGGCTGGAGGCAGGCGAAGCGGCTTCAGAGACGTCGTCATTAAGAAGGCGACAGAGTGGGAAGGAGGAGGCGGCGGAGGAAGGGGAAGGTGGGGAAGGGAGTGAGGACGATATGGAGAAAAAGGACGTGATGATGGTGGAGCGACGATCTGCTTTTGGAAGGGAGCGGGAGACGTTGGAGGCGGCTTACAGCGGCAGTGGCAGTGGCAGTGGTGGCAATAGCAGTACATTGGGCTCGCTAAGGAACGAAGGCCGAACTCGTATTCGCGCAAATTTCAAGGTGGAGAAAGGATTGGTTTATGACAATGAAGACAAGGCGGACGACGAGATGGAGGCCGACGGGGAAGAGGACGAGGAGGAAAGTTCTTCCTCCGTCCCCTTATTCTCACGCAACGCAAGTCGGACAAGCCAGAATCGTTCTTCCTCTGCCTACACGGCCACGGCGTCATCTTACGACACCGCTCAAGAGTTCATGGACTCCCTGTCCGTCGCAGCCTCTCCATCCGCTGGCACCTCCCCCGGAGGCACTGCTCGTTCTCCTCCCGGGCCTTCCCCTCCTGCTCAGCAACCCCGTTCATCCTTTCGACTGGGGGAAAAAAGAAGTAGCACTGGTAATAAAAGCAACAGTAGCAGCAGCAACGGTAGTTCTGGGCAACTTCCGTCGTCTTCGTTATCGGCTGCTTTGGCGCAGGCGGCACAGCACCTCGAGGACGGCGTGGGCGGGAGCAGCAGCAACAAGAGCAACAGCGGTAATAGCAGCAATGCGCTCATTGATTTTTATTTGCGCGAATGGAGCGAAGAAGACCCGCAGACCGCCGATGGTGGTGGTGGGCGTAGGACGGGCAGGAGCAGGAGTAACAGCAGCAGCAGTGGTGGGGGAGCTGGTGTGCGTGTTTCTAGCCACGGACATCCCCCTCTAACTCCAACAACACCTGTCGCTACCACCAACACCAGCACAGCTACTGCTGCTGAAGCTGCATCTATTGTTGCTGCTGTTGTGCCCAATCGCATCCGTTGGCTGGTGTTTGACTTCAGTCAAGTGGTAGGTATCGATGCCACAGCCGCTCGCTCGTGTTTTCTGATGTTGAAATCCTTGTTAAGAGGCGCGCATATCCATGTTATTTTTGCGTCCCTAGCCCCCAAAATTGAAAGGTTGTTGCGGGGGCATGGGGTACTGGATGAAGAGGATCCTGTTTTCGGGACCGTGGATGAAGCACTGGAGTTTTGCGAGGAGGATTTACTGCAGTCTGCTGCGGAGTTGAGTGATGAGGATTTGTTAGGGTTGTCTCGGCACCCTAGCTTCTATGCTTTGGTGAGGAGGGGTAGGAGGTTGACGCGAAAGGCGTTGGAAATTGGGTGTAAGAGAAGGGATAGGCTGCTGTTGGAAGCGCAGGAAGCCTTGGATTTATGGAGTATTTTGGCGGATTATCTGGAGATGAGCGTCGCGGAGGAGGAGGAAGAGGAGGAGATGGTGGATGTGGATGGAGGGAAAGAAGGTAAAAGAGGAGATGAGGGAGGAAGGGCGAGAATGATTATGCACCAGCATAAGATCCTGGCTCAGTATTTCCAGGAGGCAACTTTTGAAGCAGGACAGTGCTTGTTTTATGGTGGGGAGGCTAGTGATAAGCTTTACTTTATTCGGAAGGGAGTGGTGGAGCTGCAGGTACCCTCGGAGTCGGCCAACCGAACAGGGAAAAGCGTGGGCGGTATTCGGCAACAACAGCAACAACAGCGGCAGCGCCTGCAAAAGATCAGCGCTGGAGGAAGCGTAGGGGAGCTTGGATTCTTTTTGAAGCGGCCGCAGATTTTTACGGCGGTGGCGACGACGCAGGTCGTGGTTTATTTCTTGACCCGCCCTCGACTGCTTGCTCTGGCCAGGACGCACCCTCAGTTGGCATGTGTGTTGACGTTTGCGATAATAAAAAGCATTGCGCTGAGCTCATCGTATGCGATAAGTGACTTTGCAGATGTGACAATGTTATTGAAGCATCGGAATGGGCAGGAAGAGGTGGGGGCCGTGGCCAGTCCGGGACCTTGAGGTATCGCAGATGGAGTTTAGCCTATGTTGTTGAAAGGGGGAGAAGCAAGGCTGGAAAGGTAGAAAATAGGATATGAGATGGCTTGATTTAATCTAGTGTATAAATGTAGATCGCTTGTACATGAAATAAATATACATAGTAAAGGTAAAAAATACACTGATAATTTTTACCACCCGAATTGCGGTGGCCCTGCTTTTTCATTCCAAAAGCGCACGTCTTTGCTCAATAGATGTGCCCAAGTAATTGTGCCCAAGCATAACCGTCACTTTTCATTCAAGATTGTTAGCCTTAAGGGTGGTCGAACGGAGTTGTGTGGGGAGTTGGGGCGTATTTTCGCCACAATTCTGGGTGTCTTCGTGAGCCCACTCTATGCAAATAATTGGCCCTTAATCTCAATGGAACCACCCTGCGTCAACATATGTTTACAGGGTGTCCCATTTCCGCGACAGACCGTGACGGCGGTGCTGTAATCACCAGCCAAGCAAATCGAAGGGTAGGGGGTGTAGTGTCAGCATCATCGACAGCCTCCTTACTCTACGGAGCAACGATGTTTTTCCAAAGACCGTCATCCAGTCCGGCGTACCGCGCAGCCGCGTGGGGGGTGGCGATTTTAGGCGTGGTCGCCTGGACGTACTGGTAAGTAAGCAGAGTGGGAGAAGGAGTAGCAAGCGGCACTTCTGTGTAGCAGGCCATAGGCAGCGCCCGCTTCATGTCGACGTCGCAGTCGGGATCCGCGTAAGTGTTGCGTGTGCTCATTTTCTCCTCGCTCGTTATCTTCTTTCTGGCTCTCTCTTGTGGTAGTCCCAGGTACTGGGCCGTATTGCTACAGGCAGGAGTCGTTTCCTTACTCCTCTTCCCACCCGGCGCCATAAAGCGATTTGATATGATGAATACCAACGAAATTTTACTGGAGATTGACTCATGCAAAGTACTTCAGCAAGCTTTTGAGTGCTTGAACTTGCAGAATTATTTCCGATTATATCCTCTTACTTGACCCCCCATCCCTATCCCTATGACCACAGGGAGCAAAAGAAGGAGATAGACACGACGTTCAGCCAGGAGGAAGCCGCAAAATGGAACGAAAGAGTGAAGAGGAAGACCAAGTCGCGTGGCGTATCGACACCTACTACAGGCAACTCTTCCTCCAAGTAAAAAGAATGGCGAAGCAAAGCTATCGAATATCCTCCTATCATGGCAAAGACAGGAGAGGAAGAAAAAAGAAGAAAAAAGGAAGAAAAAGAAAAGTGTCTTCTGATAAAGAGACTTCCAAAATTTCAGTGTATCTAGTTTTGCGTCTCATTTGTGGTCTCAAGCTCTCTTGTCCTTATTCTTGTTCTTGTCGAACTTGGTTGTGGTGGTGATGTTGACATTGTTGATGTCAGTGTAGTATTAAGGGGGAGGAGCGCTGGCTAGTCCCAAAAAGCCTTTTGGGGGGAAAGCGAGGGGGGAGGGGCGGAGGGAGGGGGCTGGCACATAAACTTCTGCATGTGGCGCATCCATTCGCTATTGTGCTCTCTGATAAAACTCTTTCTCTTTGCCGCCGCTTCCTCTTTCACTCCCTTCCTTGTAAGTCGAACTGTTGCCTCTCAAAGCGCACGCATTTGATGTTCGCTTATAATTCACTGTTTAATCCCCTCTTCTCGCTGACAGGGGAGTGAGTGCACGGCCACGAGTGCACTCCATCTCTTTTTCCTTGTAATGCTTTTTTCCAGTTCGTGTCCTTTCACTCATAAGTACGCGAGTTCACGACCGAGACACTGGAGGGTACTGCTGGTGGTCGTCCTGCTGCTGCTGCTCCTGCTCTTGCTTTCTTCTCCTCCTCCTGGTGATGCTGCTGACGCCGCTGGTGCTCTCCCATCTACTTCTTCTTCATCTTGATTTCGCTCTTTCTCTTCTTCCTTCTCCTCCTCCTCTTCTTGTACTTCTTCTTCCACTTGTCCCTCTTCTTCTTACTCTTATTCTCCTTCCTCTTCTTCCCCTTCCTCTTCTTCCCCTTCATCTATTTCTCCTTCTTCCTTATCCTTCTCTTCCTTTGATTCCCCTTCTTTCTTAGATTTCTTCTTCGTTTTCTTCTCCTCCTTTTCCTGCTCCTTCCCCTTCTCCTCCTTCTCCTCCTCCTTTTACCCCCGTCAAAGCACGCAAGGAAAAGAAAAGAAAGAGGTCAGGGCCGAAGAGCGAATTAAAAATCTTATGAAGAAAAGCCTGTACTACATATGTATATATATATCGATCCGGGACATTCGCTATTTAAACACCGAATACAATCCATGAATCGCTTGTATGTGTCCTGTCACTGAGTGGCCGATTTGTCCTCTTCTCCTCCTCATCTGGTTTTAATCTCTCCTTCTCCCTTTACTCCTCATCATTCTCTTTTTCCTTATCTACCTTGCTGCTTCATTCTTTACTCAAGTCGTGCTCCTTTTCCTTCTTCTCTTGTTATGATGGTGACGGTGGTGATGGAGAAGGAGGAGGACGAGGAGGACGAGGAGGTAGAGGAGGAGGTGGAGGACGACGACGAGGAGGACGAGGAGGGCATTGCTGCTCATCTCGCTTGCCTTTCGGGTAGTAATGTACAATTTCACTCTTTCGCAATACTACAGAACAGAGGAGGAGGAGGAGGAGAAGGAGGAGGAGGAGGAGGTCTCTGTTTTAGAACCACGTGCTTCTTCGGTCCATGAGGAGGAAGAAGCGTGCCTTCTTACTGCGCTCCTCCACACCCGACAAGAGCTCCTGGTAAAGGGAAAGAAGGATGGAGAGAAGGAGGGAGAGAAGGATGGAGAGAAGGAGGGAGAGAAGGAGGGGGCGTTGAGCACTCGATGATAAGTTTGTAGTACATTGACGGGCGGGAAACATTTGCATCACAGCCTGCAGAGGAATATATGGACACACCGACCATCCCCCTGCCCGCCCTTCCCCCCTCCCTCCCTCCCTTCTTCCTCACTTTCAATGCCTCACACACCGCCACCATCGCTGGTCTGTTGCTCGGCGTCGGATCCCAGCACGCCTGGAGCAAGGCCGCGAACTCCTTGGGCCACCGTTTGTTCAGCGGCGGCCGCTCCCCCCCTTTGACCACGTTGGCGAAGAAGTCATGCTTCGTATACCCCTCGAAAGGTTTTGTCAGCGTGGCCATCTCCCAAACAATGAACGACCAGGAGAAAATGTCCGCTTTCTCGTCGTACGGTTTATGTAACGCCACCTCGGGCGCCATGTAACGGATCGAGCCCGTTTCGCCCGTCATGCGCATCTTTTGCCGTTCGGTCTCGGCCTTGGGAATGGCCTTGGCTAGGCCGAAATCGAGGACTTTAAGAGTGCCGTCTGCCTTGAATCCCACATTGTCGGGCTACGAGGGGCAGGAAGAGGGGGGGGGGGCCCCGCCACCCGGGCCGCTTAAGGGTGTTGGGGGGGGTGGGGGGGGGGGGGGGGGGGGGGGGGGGGGGGGGGGGGGAAAGGGGAGGGAGGGAGGGAGGAGGGCAGGGCGGGCGGAA
>Ga0160419_100100_pt1 | contig 59755 bp, 64 predicted proteins | sample CelAP2metagpilot_2_FD_108196 | JGI IMG/M metagenome (GOLD analysis project Ga0160419, IMG submission 108196) | Phycosphere-associated microbial communities from Cellana algal ponds in Kailua-Kona, Hawaii, USA - Cellana AP2-4-25 metagenome pilot ...
CGCCTACTGCCTCACCCACCGCTACCCCGACAGCTGCGCCTACTGCCACACCCACCGCTACCCCGACAGCTGCGCCTACTGCCACACCCACCGCTACCCCGACAGCTGCGCCTACTGCCTCACCCACCGCTACCCCGACAGCTGCGCCTACTGCCACGCCCGGACCAGGGTCTCAGTGGACGTCCATTTTCACGAACACGGCCAACAATCGCGCTATCGCCTACAACAACGGAAGTTTTGTGGCAGGCGGAACCGGAAATAGTGCAAGTTCCATTACTCCCGTTACATATAGCACAGATTATGGTGTCACTTGGCAAAAATCCACGACTGGCCCGTATATCAGTTATCAAGGCATCGTATATAGTAATTCAGTTTGGGTAGCCGTTGGGCTTAATGGTGGACAAGTGGCGACCAGCTCTGATCTAGATACGTGGACCGAGCAAACCGGTCTTTCCGGGAGTAATTTCTGGGAAGCAGTTGCTTTTGGAAACGGGCTCTTCGTCGCGGTCGCACGCTTTGCAGCGTCTGATTATGTCATGACGAGCCCAGATGGTACGACATGGACGGGTCGAACAGCAGCCAGTAACCGTAACTGGAGTGGTCTCGTTTTTGGCAACAATCTATTCGTCGCCGTAGCCTATTCCGGCACAGGCAATCGTGTGATGACAAGCCCCGACGGCATTACATGGACCTCTCAAACAAGCGCCAGCGACAATGACTGGCGAGCCGTCACTTACGGTGACAACTTGTACGTTGCTGTAGCCTCAAGCGGCACAGCCAATCGTGTGATGACAAGCCCTGATGGTATAACGTGGACCTCGAGGACAAGCGCCGCTGATAATGAATGGCGTGGTGTGACCTGGGGCAATGGCACCTTCGTGGCAGTGGCCTCTACCGGAACAGGGAACCGTGTAATGAACAGCCCGGACGGCTTGACTTGGGCAAGCCAGACTGCTCCTGATAGTAATTGGCAGGCCGTCGCTTATGGCGGGGGCTTGTTTGTTGCAGCTGGAGACGCTGGAACTTGGAAACTCATGTCAAGCCCCTAGTTGGAGACATACCCCCGTGGCAAGCTTAATTGTTCTATCTGTATGGGGATGGACTTTCAGGAGGCTCCATCGATATCTACACACACGCCATGAGGCTTATCATACACATAAATTATACTATAATAGGTGCTTCCCGATGGCATACACGGGGTCGTACGCGAACGAAGTCACCGATCCCTTTTCTACTATCTCATTAGTCTGCTACATACGTGGGTTGGTGTCACACTTCATGTGATTATAAGTCAACCAACAAGCGACCTCCAAGAAGGAAAGTCATAGGCAAAGGTTACCTAGATATGTGTCATGCAGCACAGGGATATCACCCTACGTTCTGAGTGCACAGCTTGACAATGTCGATCAACCATAATCCTTGGCCTTCAAGATCTCTCATTAGTACGAGTACGAGAAATGACGAGAGCTTGCGAAATCGAAGCGAATACTACGATATTCACCTGCTCATGCCAATGTTCTCCATTAATACATGCACTATCGTCATTTTACTACTTCATGTATGGGCTGGAGTTGGCCGTATGAGAAATAATAACTTCCATCTGAATTGCCCTCCCCCTCCTGCCCCCCCCCCCTCTCCTCGTTTTCGCACGATGCTTTAGTTTTATTTTCACCTGCGTGGGTTGATTTCTTTTTTGCTTATCCATGCATGTTGCACTCCCCTCGTCTTTACTTATCCTCCTTGCCCACCTCCCCTGTTTCTTAATCCCATATATTGCTGTGGTGTGCCTGAGTGTTTTAATTTTTCAACTCTGACAAGCCTGGTGGGACACCGGCAGCTGTACCTATTGGTGTGTCATACTGCAATCTCACCTGTCGCGCCGAACATCACGCCTCCATGCAAACCTCCTTCCGCGACTTCGACAGGTATTCCGACCGTGGGCACTGGCTTAACCTGTTGCTCAAAAGGCCACCGCGTGTACAGATGTCGCGTAAATGGGTAAGTGTTGATTGTCCCGCAAGTCAAGTAGCAACCTGGTCTCATGCAAGCACGTGGACAGCTCAAAGCCCCGCCAAAAAAAAGTCAATATCACCCTTATTCTCTTTGTAATGATCTTACGTCTTCCCATATTTTGTGATCTTTCCAATATTGTCTGCTGCACTACTTCAAGCCCATCTGCTTGTGATCCTTGACCTCTCTCTGGAAACGTACCTCCTGTACCTTGCAAAGATTCTCAAGGAATGGGACGTGCGGATGTAGACCCTTCCTTCCCTCCAACATTCTCAGTCCTCTACCTCTTGCCCCACATTCATTTCCTGCAAGGTGCGGTCGGTCTGTAGGTATGTGTGACGATTTGGAATGAGCTTCGAAGGGTGAGATCCACTGCAGCCCTTTGAGGTGGGGTGCATAGGTCTATTGCTGCTTCTTGTCTATGGGGTGGGGAGGCTGGCTACAAAAGACCCAGAAATGGATTGTCATATGCTGACTGAGTTGATATCTGAAGAAGAAGCAGGGGGTGTTGGCGGTGGCCGAGGAGGAGGAGGAGAAGGAGGAGAGGGAGGAGGAAAAGGAGGAGGAGGAGGAGGAGGAGAAGGGACGGTAGCAACGGTAGCAGAGCATGGGGTGAGGGCGGGAGCTGGAAGTTGGCCCGGGGGAACATAGACTAGCGAACAACCTCCCCTGGGTCCGCGTGCATTTCAAATAGCGGAGCGAGTGGTCTCTAAAGTCAGCAGCAGAAGAAGAACTTCCCTACAAAAGGAATAGGAATTAAATTTCAGTCATAAGCAAAAGAAGGTTTTGATGGCGTCACGATGCTAGGAGAATTCAAATTCTATCGGAGCAATTTCGCTGCTGGGCGGCCCGTGTCGATGGCTTCAAACGTCGGAGAGCAAGCGTCGGAGAGCGGGACTGTGCGTGACTCTTCCACGGCTGTTCCTGGCCCATGGCTGTGCATTAGACGTCAGTGCGCACCTGTGTACCGTTTTCTACACGTCCAACCCTTTGTGTCGCTTGCAGTTGGCACATTTCGCTGGTCTGTTTGAGCTTTTGTTTGTAATAATGTGCACGTGGCACTCCCCTCGCTTATCCGCTCGAACGGTTGGTTCACATATCCCAAGTGGTATGGTGAGCATTTCACGTGCTGCCAACCAAGGAAATCACTTTCACAGGCCTGGAAGATTGTGTGCGGCTTGTTTGTCTCATCCGCGTGGCTTTATTGGCATTATTGTGGCTGCATTATTTGAGGCTGCCGGGTTTGGTTGAAAGAAACGTAACCATCCCTTCCCCACCTCGGCCGCACGTCCCATACGCACAAGCGGGCTACGTGATACAATGTGTATTTTTCGAGTTCAAAGCCATCCAATATGCTCACTCTTTTTGGGTAACGTGGTCCTTGTATCTAATCCTGCCCGCTCGATCACAGGTGCACATACCCCGCCAAGGAACAAATCATGCGTACCGCCGTCCTTTTCGCGACCATCCTGCTCCAGGCCGCCGCTCCTACCATGGCCAGCTTCTCATTCGGCCAGGTAATAACTGCTAGTATCTGTGTTGGTATGGGCGAGCGCTTTTATCGTTCGAATGCTGCTGAAGTTCTGGTCCTAACCTGTGGCAGGGATGGCAGGGACATCCATGTGTGGAAAGAAAGACAAGCTTTCCTGGGACCGAGCACAGTTCAGTGTTAGGTGTCCGAGGGTCTATAAATGACTTCAACTTGAACAACAGACCTCCTGTGACATTCCTCTTATACCCTCTGCTATCATAACCACGCATTTCCTAACACCAATTGTCCTTTTATCTCCGTCCCCCCCTTCTCGCCTCCTCAGAATTCTCTGGAGTGCAAGACGGTTGTCCCTCAGAATCCGGTGGATCTGCAGAAGTACGCCAGTGGCCGTTGGTACATCCATCAACAGATGGCGACGCAGGCGGGGAACCCGAATGGGCAGTGGAATTACTGGTGGGTTTGACTGGGGAGGATGGGATGGCGTTCTGAGTGTAACCTCTACCAGCTTAAACTTACTTTCTTGCACTGTGTCTAAAGCCAGCACAGCCAGCAAATCGTTGTTAGGCATCAAGTAAAGACGTCCTTGTAGTCGCAACCTCGAAGTCTCGTCGTCGCAGCATGCCATTCTTTTATTTTATATTATTCCTCCTTTCACCGTCGCCCCTCCCCATTCACCCTCCTGTCCGTCCTCTCTCCCCAGTGTCTTCGCCGAATACACAATAAAGACTTCGAACAACCTGGCCGTGCACAACTACGCGAACGAGGGCGGAGTTAACAACATCATCCACGACGCCCAGCTCTGCGCCACAATTAGAGACCCCCAAAACGACCCTGGTCGCTTGGCAGTGGGACCGTGCTTCCTTGAATTCCTTGACCGGTTCGCTTTTGGGCCATATTTCATAGTGGCGTATGATGAGGCGGAAGGCTATGCTTTGGTTTCAGGGGGAAGTCCTACCATTCCAACTAAGGATGGCCTTTGCACAACTCAGCGGGGTTTCAATAATGCTGGACTGTGGGTGTTCTCTCGATCTAATGTGCGGGATGAAACATTGATTCAGAAGGTCCGGGAAATTGCCGTGTCTAAGGGTTTTGACGTGGATGTGCTCGAGGATGTGCAGCATGTGGGTTGCAATTATACGTCATCATCCGGGCCCGCATTCCTGCGAGCTTAAGCCGGAGGATGGTATGGGGATGAAGGTGAGAGCTCGCTGGAGGGAGAAAGATGAGAAATAATGCGGAGAGAATCTGATAGCGACAGTGGCATTTAGAGTCCAAAAAGGCTTGTACACGACATCAAAGCAGAACAACAACAATTTATAAAGAGGAACGCATGAGGGGAGGGGAAACCGAGGCGGTAGCTTATGCAAACGGAAGTTACCGACAGTCTGGGACATTGGGTAGTTGCTGGACACGACATTGCAGAAAGAAAAAAAGAGAAGTCGACGGCACTTTAAATAAATAGAAGGCAATCGTGGATCTGCCCAGAATGTTTTTTCGAGTGGGATCTCCCCTCGCCCAGGGACCCCCCGCTCCGGGCCTGTTACTGCATTCTGTGATGTTCCCCGCCTCCGTGTCGCCAACACTCTCGCTGATAGGTTTAAAATTCGCTGGCGTCTATTAGCCGTCACACTTAAACCTTACTCGCAATAATACGCAAGCGCACCAGCGCATAGCCAAAAGTTTACTGCGGAGGGGGAAGCTGTTGGGGTCTAACCTTACGCCCACTTGTGCTTTTACCCTTCAGAGACACAGTACGCGCAGCATGGCGTCCTTGTCTTCCTCGTCGTCATCGTTGGTCCATCAGCTCGCGGCTTGTTTTGCGAAAGACCCGCTCATGTAAGTTTTTGCTCATCTGCTGCGGGGGACATTACGCCTAGTGTTGATCAGCTTCTTATGATGCCTAACTTATCCGATCGCATTATGCTCCGCACGCAGCGACGAGTACGATTTTGTCTTGCTTCCTTCACCATCCGATTTAGCGAAGGGCGCACCGATAGAAGATACTATGGCTTTTGTGTTGGAGGCACACAAGCTTGGGATTGCCACTTGGGCACTGAAACCGATATTCAAAGAAGCTTTACATATGATCCGCCGCATCACCACCGCCTCTTCAAAGGCGAGGGAGCGGGGGGAAACCGGACAAGACGACGAGAAAGAGGACATGATGGTAGATGAGATGGCAACGCGGGCTTTATTGCTGATAAATCCTGACACGTATACAGCGTGGAATGTGCGAAAACGACTGATTGTGGGGGGCTACCTTAGGTAAGGAGTGGAGGATGCGTGGACGAGGCGCATGCAGCTTTTTAAAATAATGGGAAATAATTTATTTTGTTTCCCCCTGGCCTGTCATACGGTACACATACCCCTTTACGTTTGTCATCACCCCTGCATACAACCAGTGCGGTCGATGAGCTGGCCTTCATTGACCTGATCTTCAGCAAATACACTAAGAAATCCTCTGCCTGGGCCCATCGACGATGGTGTGTGTCGCGGCTCTTGGAGCATTTGGCAAAAAACAGCAGGAAAGTCAGCAAGGTTGGGGAGAAGGATCAGCATCACCAGCAGCAGCAGCAGTGGTGTTGGAGCCAGCAGCGAGAGAAGGAACTGGAAGTAACGGCAAAGATTGCCGAGGCGCTTCCCAAGAATTACTATGCCTGGACGCACCGTTGGAGGGTGGTTAGAGGCGAGGACGTAGGGATGTGTGATGCCCACTGGGAAGAAAAGGGGTTGACGTTGAAAATAGAAACGTCAGACGAGGAGAAGAAAGAAGAGGCAGCGTTATGGCAGCAGGAAGTGGAATTTGTGCGGGAATGGACTGGGCGTCATGTGGGGGATATGGCAGCCATGAATTACTTGCAGCAGGTTTTGACTCATGCCATTTCGGTCTCTCCTTCTCCTCCCTCTTCCTCTTCCTCCTCTTCCTCCTCCTGCTCCTGTTGCTCCTCCTGCATCTCCTGCTCCTCCTCCTCTATCCCTGCTGTTGCATTCACTTTCCTTTCGAAAAGCGAGAGGGAGCAAAACCAGTCATTGGCGAGACTTCGTTCCATCACTTCTTCCCTAAATTCGCTGCTGGAGTTGAACTTTGCATCCCTCGACACTTATCCAGGTCACGAAAGCCTGTGGTACCAACGACGGGGCCTGCTGGAACTATGGATGGCGACAATGAGGCGACGAGAAGTAGCAGGATCCCTCTCGTCTTCTCCTTTTTCTTCCTCCTCCTCCTCCTCCACTTCAGCTATTGCCACCGCTGCCGCCGTTTCCCCCTCCTACCATGCTCAGATTACTCTCTACAATGCTGAGATGGACCGCGGTAGTCACTACATGCAGGGGGAGAGACCGTGGGAGGGAGGAGAGGGAGGGAGGGAGGGAGGGCTGTTGTGGGATGCAGCAGCGAAACGGAAGCAGAAGCTTAGTGCGTGGGCACATAGGTGCTGGATGGTACTTCGTTGGAGGAAAGGAGAAGGGTGGGAGGGGAAAGGGGCAAAGGAGAATGAGAGGGCAGCATTATGGGAGGAGTTGATGGCATTGGAGGCGAGTGACTCTCTTTTGTTTGTCCCTCCAGGTTACAAGTGCCTGCTTTTGTCAAGAGGCATGTGCGAACGGGACGGGGGGCGGGATGAGAGGGGTACTGAGATGCGGAGAGGAAGAGGAAATAGGTGTTAAAAAGATGTAAATGAGAAATTGACATCACCTGCAGTAGACATGTGAGAATACTGCATTACTGAAAGCAAAAATTAAAGGCGACCTCCACGACACGAACGAGTCCATCGATTCTTCCTCTTGTTTTTCTTTTCTCTATTGCACTAGGCTGGTTTGAATGGCAAATAGCGTTACCTATTGCTTGTGATCCTCCCCCCCTATGCCCTCCCTCCGACTTCTTGGGAAGATAAACACGGCCTCTTTAGCCATTTCCGTCCCTGCTGCTCCCCTTTTCGGCGCCTTACATAAATGCCTTATCCCACTTCTCTTCTTTTTTTCTACCCCTCCTACCCATCTGTCTTCCTTTCTGACACACAAGCCTAAGCCTCTTCATCCTTCGCTCTCTTTTCTCCGTTCTGCTCATACCTACCGAAGCTCCGCCGCAACCCCCTCAACGGTATCATCCATGAAAATGGCCAACTGCGAAACACTGAAGTAGTTGATCGGGAAAATGCCTGCGTCGATCATGCCCTCTGTCCTAGTCAGAGCCATGCCTTTGCTGAGAATATACTTAAACACAGCCTTGAAATAATCCTCCACCGGCACGTCCTCGACCGTCTTCCCTGCCAAGGTTACTGTCTCCAGGTATAGCTCCTTGCTGGTAATGACCGTGTGCTCAGTCGCGTCCTTGAAGTTCTGCACTTTCACGCGGGCCATATATCCACCATTGCTTTCAATCATTTGCTCGATGAGAATCTCCCGACGAGGACGAGGCTTGGCGGCGGCGGCGGCGGCGGGGGCAGCAGGGGGGGGAACGGTGGTGGCGGACATAGAGACTCGGCAACTCCTGCAGCTGCGGAGTTGGAAGCAGGGGGACGAGGGGAAGAAGGCCTGCGTCGTCGTGGCAAAGAGGGCGAAAGCGAGAAAGAGGGTAAAGAGCATCGGCGTGGCCAACCGTGCCGTGGCGGGTGTACAGGCGGGCATGGCTAAGGGTAAATAAGCTGGTGAAGTTGAAGTGCAGACTGGGCGAACGCCGCTAGATATTTGACCTGAGTGTGCCAGAATGTGAGTGTCGGTGGAGGAGAGGGTTAAGTGATTGCGGAAGAGAGAACAGCTTGGGGAAAGGAAGCGCGTTGGTCGTCGAGGAGAAAGCGTGGACTGGGTGTTGGAATGGACAATGAGAAGCAAGAACACAGAGAAGGGGTCCTCCTTTTGAACGGCGAGGGGAATCTCAATCGCCGTGCGGGAGCGGGCCCCTGCCCATACGAAGACACGCCTCACGTTTGAAGTCCGTCGCGCCGAGACCAGTACCATGCCAGACACATGATTTTCTGACGTACTTAGTGGCTCGTGCACGCGTTTATCAGCTCCGCAGGCGTCCTTTTGTGGACCTGATGAGAGACATAGAAGGAATGCAACGGAGTACATTTCCTCTCCTACGCCATGCTATGGTCGCTAATACAGCTTGAGTGAAGGCCCTTCTCGTCTTAACCCCTAACATGCGCGCAGCACAAAAGTCACCCCCCCCCCCCCCCCCTTAATTGCAGGCACCAGTTGACATTGGGAAGCTTTTCGTTGGCTGTGGATGCGTGCGAATAATGTGTGGACCACGTACGCGTGGTGGTACAACCAGTATCCAGGACGACGAGGACGTGGAGCCTCTGCATTCTCTCTCTGGCTATAAATGCTTGGGCGGGCGCACGAGCAAGCAGACCTCTTGTGCTTCTATGAGGTGGTACAGGGCCTGCCTGTCTACCTGCACGTAGCAGAAGGATATCTGTGCATTTCGAACGCACCTCTTGACGTGCGAACAAGTCTCAACGGGTGACGACATACTAGTCCCAGCCACGGCAAGGCCTTCCATACTCATACCGACGATTACCACATCTAATGCGTACACACCTATGCACAGGCAATACAATTGTAGCACTGGTATTGCCACAGGCGGGCAAGTGGAAAAGGCGCCCCACGACTTTTCTGCTACCAGGGTACCAACGTCCAAGACGACAAGGACCTCGCCAGGCCTAGGGCAGCGATCTTTGCTTCCACGCTCATCCTCGCATAGGATGGCTGCCGTCCAGCACCGCAGCACGGCCTCTCATTTTTCCTTCATGGCTTGCCTTATGCTGGTGTATTTTCTCATGCCCTTTGCCGAGGCGTTCACGTGCGAGAAGCCCCACGCTGTCTCTCTTACTCCTGGACCGAATCAATTGTGTGAATGCAACCCAGGGTGGTTTGGGCCGACATGCGAGATCTGCACGGATGATCAGGCATGCGGCATTTTGTTGCATGACGCGGATGGGGTGTGCAGAAATACAACATTTACAGCCATCAAGGAGAGCTTTGGGTGGTGTGCTATTGCGAGTGAGGACGTCACAAACCTCATCAAGGGTGACGGCTTTGTACAGATATACTACTCGGCCAATGGGACCTTCTTCTTTGATTTCGTTAAGCGAAGAGACGACGGGAAGTTTTTGTCGCTGTTTCGTTGTGACAGCTTGACGACGAAGGTGACAGAGGACCCTGTACTGGGGCAGGTCAAGTATTCGTCGCCTGACTTGCGATGTGGAATGACGTGCGAGATCGGGAGCGATCCAACCTGCACAAAGGGTCTGGAAGGCATAGCCAGTCAAGTGGGTGCCAAGGGGGGCGGGAAGATAGTGTGTGACCCCAAGGCGAGGACGTGCGACGTGCATGAGAACACGTTGGACACATTTCTGGGAGGTGTGAAGACCACGGGGTGCTACATGAGTGAATGCGCTTTAAAGGGAGAGACGGTGACGGTGAGTACGGGCTCATTTACGAATATTTCGAGGCAGCCCCCAGCGCAGCAGACTAGTTATATATTAGGGTCGTCGTTGTTGGCGGCGGCCTTGGTGGTGCTGGCGATTGCGTCGAGTTATTATTTTAGGAGCGGGCCCTACGTGCAGTCTTATGACAAGGCCGCTCATTTACTGGGAAGAAAAAAGATTGGGGCGAAGGAGGATTCTCTGGGTGTTGTGGGTGGGGGGAAGGAGGGAAGGGGGGAGGGAGGAATCGTTGGAGGGGGAAGACCTGGGGACGCAGGGGTGCCTGGAGGAGCAGTAGCATTAGGAGTAGGCATAGCCCCCGCTGCTGCTGCTGCTGCTGCTGCTGCTGCTGGCGGTGGTGGTGGTGCTGGGGGTGTTGCAGATGTTCCTGATGCTGTAGTTGCTGCGGGGGGAAAAGGTTTAGGAGTAGCAGGAGCGGGACACAGAGGTCACCCTGTTGTGTGGGAGGAAATAACTTATTCTGTCGGGAACAAGAAGATTCTGAAGGGGGTGTCGGGATTTGCACTGCCGGGGGAGTTACTAGCGATAATGGGGCCATCGGGAAGTGGGAAGACAACGATGATCGACATATTGTCGATGAAGACGAAGAGGGGCACGGTAGGGGGGAGGTTATTTTATGGGGAAGGGGGAAAGGAGTTTGGGATGGATGGGGGGGAGGATGAAAGGATCAGGGAAAGTGTGGGATTTGTCGATCAAGAGGATAATTTGATGGGAACGCTGACGGTATTTGAGTCGGTCATGTTCTCGGCGTTTTTGAGGCTGCCGAATGCGATGTCGATGGAGGGGAAGACGGAGAGGGTGTTGGCGGTGTTGCAGGACTTGAGGATTAGCCACATCGCCGACTCCCTGATCGGGATCAAAGGGAGGAGAGGGATTTCGGGGGGGGAGAAGAGGCGGGTGATGGTGGCCATGGAAATGGTGAAGGTGCCAGCAATTTTATTCTTGGATGAACCGACGTCAGGTAAAAAAGAGAGAGATATTAACGGTCCCCCCAAAAAAGGAGGAGAGGGAGTGTGTGTGTGCGTGGGTGTCTTGTGCCCTCCTCCTCTCACCTACTTTCCTCTGTCCGACCGCTTATGTGTACCTTATGGGGAACTTAACTCTGCCTCTCCCACTTTTGACTCATCTTCTACCTCTACATCTCGTCCTCCCCCCCTCCCTACGCAGGCCTTGACTCCTTCAACGCCGCCCTTCTGGTAGACTGCCTCCGGGACCTGGCCAGTAAGAACGCCACGAACGTCGTCATGACCATCCACCAGCCCCGCTCTAACGTCTTCGCGGTCTTTGATCGCAACTTGGTGCTCAACCAAGGCGAGGTGACGTGGTTCGGAAAGACCAAAGAAGTCGGAAAATACTTTGAGAGCATCGGTCATGCCATCCCCAGTGATTACAACCCGGCGGACTTTCTGATTGACGTGTTGTTTTTGGCCTGTCATGGGGGGCGGGGGGATGGTCAGGGAGGCAAGGAGGGATCAGGAGGGGCGTCGGCGGAGAAGGAAAAGAAGGGGCTCAAGAGTTGGCTGCCGAAGCAGCTGATAGGCCGAAGGGGAAGAGGAGGAGCAGTAGGAAGGGCTAATAGCAGCAGCGACAAGAGCGATGTCAATGCGACAGAGGTGGAACTGGTGGAGGGATGGGGGGGGGAAGAGCGTCCTCGTATCAAGCCTTGGGCGACATATAGGCACCGATTAGAGTCACATGAAGGAGGAGGAAGGGAGGGAATGGTAGCAGACTCTGCTACAGCCGACCCCCTCCCATTGATTGTCAGGGTGGATCTAGGAGAGGGAGGGAGGGAGGGAAGGCTGGAAGATACGGCGTTAAGACATGGAACGGTGGACGAGGAACGTGAGAGACAATTCGATGGTGTTTCTCCGCCTACCTCGGCTTCAGGGCCGATGATGCGGAATCATACCAACAGCAGCACGAGGAGCAGCTGTAGTAGCCAGAGCGGTAATAACGCTGCCCCTGCAGGTGCTGGTGGTGGTCAGCGGATGGAGCACCTGCTCCCGACGGAGGAGGCGAGTAATCCGTTTGCGTTGGCTTTTCGTAGGTCCAATGCCTACGGGAATTTCTTGGCGGAAATGACCGAGGTGTTGGGTGAGCGCGAAGGAGGGAGGAAGGGAGGGAGGAAGGAGGAGGTGTTGGAGGAGGGGGATGGTAGTAGCCATACGACGGGGAGTGACGAGGAGACCTCGCCTGTGGAGAAGGGAGGGAGGGAGGGCATGAAAGTAGGGTCGCTCACATCGACAGCGATGAAAGGGCAACAGGAGCAGCCGCAGGAGCAGCCACAGGAGCAGCCGCTGCAGAAGGAGCAGCAGGAGCCAATCAAGTCGAAGACGAGGGTGTGGACCGGGATAAGACGGTGGTGTTGGGAGGTTGGGGTGCTGTCCCGTCGATCGTTACTGGATCTGACGAGGAACCCAGTGTTATTTTGGAGCCATGTGGGGGCAACGACCTATTTCGCCGTTGTCCTCGGAACGATTTACTTTGATTTGTCCATGTCGTCTCTGCAGGCGATCCAAAACCGCCTTGGAGCTTTCTTACTGGCGTGCGTATTCTTGTGTTTCACGAGTGTGAGCGCCTTGCCATTGTTTTGGTTGGAGAAGAATTTGTACTTGCACGAGCAGAGCAATCGGTTTTACAGCGCCAGTGCATATTTTGTGTGCAAGGTGTTTTTCGACCTGATCCCTCTGAGGGTGGTTCCAACGTTGATATTTGGAGCTGTGACGTACGGAATGATGGGCTTGAGGCCAGGATTACAGCACTTTGTGATATATCAGGCGTTTTTAGTGTTACTTGTGTGTACAAGCGCGTTGATTAACTTGATTATCGGCATGATGACGCGACACATCATGAGCGGGATACTGGTTGCGACGATTGTGATGATTCACTTTCTGATGCTCACGAATCTGTTCATCAACTTCGATTCGATGTCGGTTGAGTGGTTGAGGTTCCTGAGGAGGGTGTCGTTTTTTAATTATGCCTACGAAGGTAAGTACTGTTAAGAAGAGGGAGGGAGGGAGTGAAGGAGAAAAGAAGGGAGATCCTGTAGGAGCGGAAGGAAAAATACGTTTTTATTCTATATCTCCTTTCCTTCCCCTTTTTCTTCCATTTGCAGGCCTCAGCGAGAACGAACTGGTGGGCCGACGCTTGGAGCACTTTGCAATCAGTACGGGGACAGGTGTGCTGCACGAGCTGGGCTTTTCGACCACCGGGATGTATTTTGATTTGATGTCTCTGATGATCTACTTGCTCGTGACGCTGGTCTTAGCGTTTGTGGTGCTCAAGGTGTGCGTACGGGAGATGCGGTAGATTGCAGCTAGGGAGTGAGTAAAAGAGGTAATGAAAGAGAGAGGGGAAGAGAAGAAGTGGCTTGTTGATATTTATTTTAAAAGAAATACATAAATTCAACGATAAACTATAATGAACCATGTATGCATGATTGAGTGTATTTTCCAGCGAGATACCAGAAGCGGGATATAGAGAGAAAAGGGAACCGGAAAAAGGTAGAAAATGGATGACTGAGTTAGGGAAAGAGGGGGTGAAAGGGAGGAGGGAATGAGCGGCTCCGGGTGAGGATAGGTAGGGGTATGGAAAAAAAAAACTGTGTGTAATCTCATGCAGGGAGGGAGGAAAGTGAATCATGCATTGCACTATCTACGCTTCAAGCAGATCATTTTGTGAAACATAGATTCCAAAGCCAGAGTCAGAAAAAGAAAGAAGGAAGAGACTGCGACCGAGACGGAAGAGCTGCGGGCCAGAGCTGCTGTCGTTTGGCTGGGAAATCATCCCCGGAAGGAGTGACTCGGAGCGGTTGCGGACAGGAGGGAGGAGCTTTAGTGCCGCCTTCACGACCCACGCACAGGAGCATTCAGCGCGCCTTTGCGTAAGTCTAAGTCGCCCAGACGTACTCTTCTAGTTGCGATTGGTTTCAACGTGGCAAAGCCAGAAAATGCCCCACACGAGCCAGGGGAGGCCCCACACGACACTCCCTCTTTCTTGCTCAAGCACGGTCATCCTTCTTACCCGTACACCCCTGCCACAAACAAACACATAGAGCCACTTTCAGCAGCACAAGCGTGAGCACTACCAGGAGATAAACGCCTCGACCATCATGGCACGGCCTTGGTGTTTCTACCACGTCCAGGGCGAAGAGGGAGAGAGCGAGGACGAACCCAACGCCTTTGTCCTCCCTCCCTCTGACACAACTGGGCACGTGACCCTCAGGCACTTCCTTGCCGCCTTTCCCCTGGCCAACAAGCAAGATAGTGACGACCGGATGTATCACGCTCGATTCAAGGTAAAGGACAAGATTTGTGGGTTTGCGTGGCAAGATGTCCAGGATGCCCAAGCACCTCTGCCTTTTTTCCAAGGCGCCCTTCACGCCAAGATCCTCCGTCTGGACATTGTCCCCAAGCCCATCTCTCGGCTGCGTCGGAAGCCCTTGGTCAATATAGCAGGAGGGAGTGGAGGAGGAGGACAACGGAGAATTGAACTCAAGACATCGGCGGGTGTCTGTGTGAAGCCCCCTTCCTCGTACGTCCCATCCCCAGCTCCTCCTACACCACGCCACCACCAAAATCAAACCTCCACCTCACGCAAAGCTTCCCGACCTGCCCCTCCTTTGTCTACACCATTGACTTCACAAAGGATAGCATCACCCTCTAACGGACCGGCGCATGGCAGTAGTGGGAATAGCCACATGGACTCTCGCATTTGCAACGGAGCAGGAGAGGGAGGAGTACGAGGAAGTGCCTCCGCATTCACACCACCGTCACCGCCCCCATATCCCGTCAAGCCATCGTCTTCTACCGGTGGCGATGATCTGGACAGCTTCTTGTACGGAGGCGGCAACAGCAGTGGCAGCAATGGTGGCACTATCCCTGGACCTCGCCAGCAGCACCAACCCCCACGACCACCACCCACCAACGCAGCATCCCCCGTGCGCTCCTCTCCTTCTCCTCCTCCTACCACCAGAGTCTCCCCCCCCCCCTCTTCTGCCCGCATCAACTCCAGCAGCCCTGCTCCGCGTCCCAGCCCTCCCCTCAGCGCAGGTATGGCTGGTCTCGACATAGACGACGACGACGACGACGACGACGACGCCCCTTACCCCTTCTCCACCACCACCAAAACCAGCGGCGGCAGCAGTGGCAGCAACAAAAATGGCAGCAGGAGCACCACTCCCATCCCTCCCATTCCCACGGCAAATGCCACGCCCGAAGAGCTGTTTTTCATGCAGCCCACAAGCGTCAAGCAGGCCGAAGCCGCCAAGGAAGAGCAAGAACAAGAGGCGCTCCGTCACAAGTTGCTCCCTCGCCTGGACGCTTGGGCACGAGATCCCCCCCAAGCAGGTGGTAAATTACGGAATGTTCGCACCTTGCTCTCGACCATGCACACGGTCTTGTGGCCGGGGTGTGTGAGTTGGAAGCCTGTCTTTTTGGGAGATCTGATGGCGCCCGATCGTGTCAAGTTTCATTACCGGAAGGCCATGTTAGTGGTGCACCCGGACAAGAACGTGAACGGCTCGGCGGAGCAGCGGTTTGTGGCGGAGAAGGTACGGGAGGGAGGGAAGGAGGGAGGGAGGAAGGGGGGAAGGCAGGGAGGCAGGATGGTGGGGTGTGCTCGGAGAAGGTCGTTTAAGCATGTTGCACAGGCACGGACTCATACTCACTCCTCCCTCCCTCCCTCCCTCCCCCCTTTCCACCTCTCTTTCCCGCTCACAGGTGTTCACCAGCGTGAACGAGGCCTACACATTGTTTGCGGCTCAAGAGATGAAATGAACCATGACAAGTTGACATGCCGTAGTACCCTCAGCAGGAGAGACTGGTGTTTTCACGCGTATTTGTATTCGACTTACCCCTCCTCGGCGACTTGGAGAGATATAGAAATTAGACGAGACCGACACGAAAGGAAGGGACAGGAAGGGAATCACAAATTGTACTTTAAATAAATTTACATCGAGATGTTTAGATGTGCTATAAGTGTAGATGGGTCAGCAGGCGTCAGAGAAGAGAGCGAAAAGGAAGAAGAGTAGAAAGAAGAGGAACTACAACAACACCAGAACGGTACTTGCGAATTTCTACAGGAAAAATATGGGAAGGAGACTCACCTACATTTGCATGGTTATGGTGGAAATCATCTCTTTTCCTGTACCCTCCCTCCTCCCTTCGTCCCTCATCTCTCCTTCCCCCCCTCCGCAAACAACTTCTCCACCATCTCATTCCCCAACACCCCTTTGGGATCAAAGCCCTTCCTCACAATATTAAACGCCGCCACCGGGTACCTGCCCGCCAACCGTGCCTTCAATCGCTCCCTCGCACCTTCCTCCTTCGGCACCTCGATCTTGGCCCAATGCGGCAAAGCCCCAAACTCCTCACACAACGGCTCCATCTCTGCCACGTACCTCCTGAACGTCTTCTCAATCTCCTCCCTCCCGTCCTCGTCCTGCCCTGGCGGCAGGTACATTATCACGCCTACCCAGCTAAAGACCTCTTCCCTATCTCTGCTACTCGCGGGACTCATCCCCGCGGTACTACTCGCCGTCCACCTCTGCTCGATCGGACAAGGCGCAGGCAAATTCTTCTCCCGAATCATCGTCCTCAAGCGATTCACAAATTCCAAATCCTTTGTCTCAGTCTCCCCTTTCCCTCCACCCCACCAATTTAAACCTTTCCTCCCTCCCTCCTTTTCCCCCTCCTTAGGAAGCCTGCCAATGGGGAAGGCCACCTCCAACACCCATTGTTGCCCCCCGCAGTCAAACCCCAAAATTTCAGTCGAACCTCCCTTACGATAGCCTTCACTCGCCTTCCAATAATTAGCCTCGGCGGCGTTCACACGCCCGACCCAGCTGGGGTCTAAAGGCGCAAGGTCCAGAAGCGCGTCACGCAGCTCGGTGAACCCGAGAGCAGCAGCATCCGTAGGGGAGAGACGACAGGCAGGATGTGACAGGAGGAGGGAACGAACAGCGGTCAGTTTGACGGATTCGGGAATGGAGGGAGTCTGAAAAGAGGGAGGAAGGGGGGTCACGCCTTCTTCATACGGGTTGGAGATGACGACAACGATGCTATCGGTATGTGGGAGCCACATATATCTGACGTGCCTGTACTCCCTCAGTAGCCGGTGATGATCTCTTTTCAGCTCCTTGAAGCTATTCACCACGTAAGTCCTCTCGAGCAATTCATGCTGAGGGATGCATTTGAGAGTCAATTCCGACACAATCCCCAAGGCTCCCAAACCCACTTTGGCCAACCCGAACAGCTCGGGGTCCTGGGTCTCGCTCAATTCAATTACTCCACTCGCAGGCGTCACCAGCTTCATCCGCACAATCTGCTCCTCCACCGTTGGCAAAGACGCGCCTGTTCCATGGGCAGCGACCTGAGTCCAACCCCCTAGTTGCTGCTCCTGAATGGAAGAGAAGTTCTGCAAGGTCAACCCGTGTCTCCCCAAGGCTTCCAACACCTGACTCACCCTCGCCCCTGCCTGTACTGTGACGGTCTGTGTCTTTGTGTCAATATCCAGCACCTTATCCAAATGACTGAGGCACACCATCCCATCCTTATCCATTCCCAGGCCGTTGGGCGAGAGTGCTGTGCCGACAGGCCGAATCCGTTGGCCCTTGGCGTGAGCATCTCGCACGAGCAACTCAAGCTCCTCCATATTATGCGGCTCGTAATATTTCTTCGGGTCCACCGCATGTGTTGCCGACCAGTTTGTCACGCTGGCCTCCGTCGAAAACCCGCGGGCTGTTGCGTCCCTCTTTGGGTTAGGCCAAAAAAAGCCCAGGCTTTCATCCGTCACATTGGCAATTGCGTATCCAGTCCCGATACCGAAAACTACTGCCGCAGCCTTGTACAAATTGGCAGAACCCGGCCCAGGCGCCACGACAGGGACGTCAGGCAGGGGTGGAGGAAGGGGAGAGACCTCTGCAGTGGGAGGAGGGTGGGTGGGATTGCTAGGGATGGTGGACGGCGGGGTAGTCGAATAAGGGTGACGACCACGAAAGAGGGGCTGGCCGGTTGATGTTGATGTGCGAAAACTGGCCCGGCGGAGGAGCAAAAGTTGTTGCCCACGCATGGCTTGACCACGTAGGGGGAGCCTTTATTGTTGTGCGGATAAAAGGTGGTGAGCATGCTGCGTGTATTCGTTTGTTTGGAGCTGAGTGCGTGGCGAGATTTATGATCGGATGATGACGGCCCATATTAACCTCCTGGGGCGTTCCTGCCCTTGGATGCTTACCACCCTCAATGCCTTAGTCTTGCCTCATCTCCTGTTCCTTTCATTGTGTTTTTGTTTTTTCTTTACAATCTTAATCTATTCACACTTATTTCCACCGCAAAGCACCGGCACCACTACCCCTGCCACCAGCACCAGCCGAGTTAAGAACCACACGACACAGGCTCCTGCCCCAGGAAGTGTCTAATTAAAACAGTCGCAAAGCTTCCCGGCGGCAGCTGAAAGGCAAGCTCTATGTCCACCCTCTCCTTCTTCTCTTTGATCCCACCAGCCGTCGCTGCCACAAAAGCAGAATTCGCTGAAGTAGACAAAGAAGAGCCTCGGCGTGTAGAAAGCGTCCACGACAACCCCTGGGGCCTTACAAATAAAAGCCTGTACGCACCCTTTAAATTAGACACCACGTTAGCACCCCCAACTTTCTTCGTGATGTTCTGTTTCGCCCTGAACAATTCCCACACACCCTCTTCCTCCATCAGTCGTCGGCACTCACTCTGCATCTCCTCATTCCCGGGCAGTTCGACATCGTATCCCATCAATGGCAAGACCACTTTCTCACTCCATGCCCCCCCCCCGCTCTCGCCTACCAAATCATCGGTCGTCAAACGCCGCACCACTGGACGCTTCTCTTGCCCCGGCTCTTTTTCAATTCCTCCTTCTGTCCCTCCCTCCTTCCCTCCTTCCTTTTCCGATATTACGAGCACCAAATCCCCTTTTACAGCCTTCGATCCAAACCTCTCCACCCTCCACTTTGCCATTCTATTCCACAACCATGATTGATAAGCATTAAGCCACTGAGTTCTGACTCCATAGGGTAAGCACGCCACAGCCCGGGCAGATTGATCTCGTCCATGCCTTTGCAGGCCTCGGAGGAACAGCCGTTCGCGCGCAAGGGAGGGAGGGAGGAGCTTGAGGATGGTGTGAATGGGTGTTTGTCCGTCCCAAAAGAGGGATTTAGCATGTTGGATCGGATCGTGTTTTTTGCGGTTGTCACTGCTGCTACTGCTCCTGTTGCTCCTGCTCCTGCTGCTCCTGCTGCCATCACCACCAGTCCTGCTACCACCACAACTACCTCTACATTTACTGATGCTGCCTGAGTCTCTGTTACCCTCAATCATACTCTTCGTCGCGACTCCCGTTCCGTCATCGTTCTCCCTCTTCTTCTCTTCCTCCTGACGGACACCGAGAAACAGCCGTTTAAACGCCTCAAAATCCTGCTTCAATAATGCCCGTCCGAGCTCCCACGGCTGCCCTACTGTCCCTCCTCGTGCCGCTGCTGATGCTGAAGATGCTGTTGCTTTCCCTCCTTCCTTTGATCTACCTATTCCCACGCGTTGCACCCCAAAATAATTAACGAATCCTGCACGTCTAAGCTCACATAGCCGTGCTTCCAAGTCCTCTTGCATGACGTTGAGAGCACTCGCTTCATCTTTCCGAGCAGCAGCAGCAGCAGCAGCAACGACAACAACATCACCTGTACCATCCTCGTCTTTATCCGTCTCCTTTTCCTCCTCCTCCTCCTCCTCCTCCTCCTTCCCCTCCTTCTTTTCCTCCATATCTTTCTTCTCCTCTTTACCAGCAGGACCGTCAAGATCCACGTTTCCCTTCTCTCTCCCCCCGTCCTCGTACACACAACACACATCCCTCACCATCACGTTGAAGTAGTTTCCAAGACTCTCCCCGAGCCGCAACGGCCGTTGCCATTCTTCCGCATGGCCTACATGTATTCCTCCTGTATTGCTGCTGCTGTTGCCGTTCCCACTCTCCTTACCAGCAGCAGCAACAGCATTCCCACCACCACCTGCAGCAGTCGCAGGAGTAGGAGGAAGAGTAAAAGGAGTAACAGCAGGAAGAGTAGGAGTAGGAAGAGGAGGAGGGATAAGAGTAGTAGAAGTAGGAGAAATGCTCAAGGACAAAAGCCCTTGCCTAACTCGTTCCAAGGCCATCACTTCCCTTGATATCCTCACTGTGACATATTGATACGTGATTGCCCTCTTGTCTTTCACTCCCGCCACAGCCAGGGAGGAAGGGAAGGACAAACCCCCCAACGAGCAGGATAATCGTTGAAGGGCCTCAAGGTGCTCGAGATTTTCTTTGCGCAAGACAAGACGAAGGAGGAGGGAAGACGATTTACCACCTCCTCCTCCTCCTTCTCCTCCTTCTCCCTCATTCTCTTGGATTTGGCGTTTCCTTTTCCTTTTTTCTCTCTTCTCTTGGTGATGGATCGACGAAGGCTTCCATGCCACATGCACACGTACTCCGTACTTGTCCCAACATTGCAGTCCGGGGAAAGCATCACTCACGACACGATACACCTTTGTACGTGCCGATTTATCGACCATCATTTCACTTAAAAGTAATCCTCTTCCCTGTCTTGCTGCGGCAACAGTGATGGGGTCTCCACGTCCCCGGCCCACATAGGAAAAGAGGGCAAGGACTTGTGCGAGAGTGATTTTTTGCGCGAGTAGCTCGCGGCCAACATTCAAGTTGCGCGCGTCGGTCGTGACAACGAGGAGGGAATGGTCCGAGGCGTCGTGTTGCGTGGCAATGCCTGGGAACGCGTGCTTGAGGGAACGGTGCAAGACGCCGCGGGCGATGCGGTCGGAGGGGAGGGGGATGCGGATTTGATGAGGTCCTTGTCCTTCTCTTCCCCCTTCTAGCACTTGTACTACATGCTGTCGATGAAATATTTCGAGTGTTTCCATGATCCTTTGGCCAAGGACCGATATAAGAGCCTGCTTGTCGTGGCATGGGGGGACAGACAACAAGGACGACGAAGCTGATGCTGCTGCTGGTGGTGGTGGTGTCGAAGCATCAGGGGCTTGGGCGGCTGCTTCTGCTCCTGCTGTCATGGGCCCCAATGTCGCTGGCATAGCGGCAAGGCTTGCGATGTCCGCTACGCGCCCTGTCAAGTCGATTTCACGAACTACGAAGTCCTGCGGATGGCGCTTGATGAGCCCTGAGTATTTTTTCTTGGGTACCGTGGCAGGAGGTTGGTCATGTGCTGCATCCGCGCCACTGATGGCCTCACTTTGAGAGCACATTTCCGCGTCGTTCAAGACAAGGACCAGACAGCTCCTTGCTTGAGCACACTGTCTATGTGGCGTGTGGTGGGGATATGTCAGTTGCCTCGTCTCCAGAGGTTTCGCCAACTCGTTTGCCCGTAACCTTTCGAGCTGCACCTCCCCCCAAAACATGGCCCTCCCTCCATTTGCCCTGGGCTTTACGACAACCATCCCCGCCAAACCCACATAAGCAACACTTGTTAACTTTAAATGGTCAATTGGCATCAGCGCCGCTAGCGCATGCCATCTGTGGGCACAATCCTAGTCAGTGACTTTTGGGTGCCGATAGGCGGCCTTTCCCCTCGCTGCCCTTCGCGGCATCGACTCCCCACAGTAAGCCACAATGTTGAGCCCGCGTCGTTGGGACATCAAATTGCATGCATTCTCACGATAAATCCCTATCACTATAAAAGCCTATCACTATTTGCCCGAATCTGCCCCGCACCTTCTGCGTAAATCAGGCGTTACCACCATGCAGCAGGCCAAGCACGCGCGTCCTCACCACCCCTTCCACACCCACGCATAATAACAAGTGATGCCATCACGACAATTTTCAAGTATTTTGAAATGTGGATTGTTTGTGGCTGCGTTATGATCTTCTCCGTGCTCAACTCGCTCTTTCTCCCCATCTGCGTACTCCTCCTTGCTGCTTGCCTGGGGCGTATTGACCGCTCTCAGTCACTCGAAAAAGACGTAGCCCGCGTTAGCAAGTTGTTACGAAATTGTGTGTATGCAATGCATGTGATGTTAGCCACGTTGACCGCTGCGTATGCCGTGAAGATATGCGAGAATGACGACTCAGAGGATATGGCGGCAGACGCAGCTGGGAACGCCTCGCCCCTTCCTGATTGCCCCAAGGACTTAAAAAAGGCCCAGCATCTGTTGGAGGGTCCGATCCATCGCCAGTTTTCTCGTCTTGTATACCGGGAGGAAATCACAGTATTATCCAAGGAGCGGACATCGAAGATTAATGGGCACGCCATCGAGACGCAGACCAAGACTGAGCTCCATGCACAGGTCAAGGCTTTGAACGGCGAATTCAGCTCTTTTCGCGATGACGCAGTCAAAACGTACAGTATGTGTGAAGTCGCAAGTGAAGCGCTGAAAGACAGTAGAGGTGAGGACGAGGACGAGCAGATCTAAGCCCTTCATGACGAGATTATCATGTATCGCACAAGCGCCGCACGTGAGTGGACCGCGCTCGAGGCACCAGTCCAGGCAACCAAGATGGGTGGGAACGACGATCTCCTGAAGAAGAAGGCTACTACAGCTACTGGGATGGGTGATGGTTACGTGAAGGTGAGGAAGGAGGGAGGGAAGAAAACGCCCGGGCAGGAGCCCAAGGCAGACGCCATGACTGCCGTGACTTCGCCGACGACAAGAACTCAGTGCCCGTCTCTCCTCCCTTCATTCTGCTCTCTCTCCTCTCTCGCCTTGTCTTTCGACGCGTCAGCCGCTCCGGTAGCAGCGACGGCAGGGACAGCCCCCACGACGATCAAGACAAGCCATTTCTTGCTGGCGCCATTGGCTCATCGTCCTTGTCTACACGATCATCTCTGTATAGACCCTCTTCGCCTTCTTCTGCTTTTGCTTTTATTGTACCTCCTCCTTTCAATCCTTCTGTACCTCTTGCTCCTCTTACCTTCTCTGCTCCTCCCGACTTGTCCTTGTTTTCCTATTTCAACCCCTCTTTCACCTATTCTTCGGAAAAACTCTGGAAGGCCCCTACTGATGATGAGCCAGCTCCCACAAAACAGAGGCCCCCAAAATCGGAAGACACAGCAATTCTTCCTTTTCTGCCTAAGTTCCGCAACGAGAAGGAAGACGCAGCTGCATCCAGGGAGGAAAAGGTGGTGGCGCCGCCCGTGGTTGAGACCAAGACAGCCACGAACATGACGGCGTCCCTCCCCATCACCTCTTATCCTAGAACGCTGTCCAAGAACCCCACAAGTCTTGCAACACCTAATATGAAGCAAGAGGAGGCCATGCCTGTATTGCTCAAGAGGGATGTCCACCCCAGCACCAATCTGATGGCGCTGTCTGAGGAGAAGGAGAAGGAGAGCGAGCAGGCAGCCGCGCCGCCAAAGGAGCGGAAAGATGCAGTTAAAAATCCAATGCATCTCCACCGACAATTGCGCCGGGGCTTCAAGATTAGCACGTTTTAGATATCGGGTCGGGTCTGTCGCGTTGGCTTGGTGGGTGAGTCAACACGTGTGTGTGATAGGAGGAGTAAATAGGGAGAAGAGGTCAAGAGGGCCAGATATAGAGGCAGTGTTAGGGAGAGGTAGAGACAAGATAGATCCCAGTAGAAATACAACACCGCAGCGGCGATGTAATGACGCCGAGTAGCGTTGTAGATTTTAGTAACTGTGATTGTCAGGTGGACAGTTAAGCGAATATGGTCAAAAGGCTGTAAAGGGGAGATAGCTAAGGGGAGCAAATGCTGCCACAGCCATACGCACAAAAAAGCCAAGTGCAAAGTTTCAGGATAGTTTCACATGAGAAGAAAGCTGATGCCCATGCGAATCACCATATGGAAAGAAAGTACAATCATGGGCCACGAAACACTCTCGGCTCTCAGCGGCGAACTCTTGAGGTCAGGGCCCCAAAAAGCATCACTTATCATCCCAAGCACTTCTAAACTATACGCGCGTGCAGATAATAGTGCCAACATATAACTTTAAATACGATTTTATTTTTCTGAGAGGCCAATGGTGACATTAACAGTGGTGGAGTGTTCGAGTCAACGACCGAGTTGAGATCAAATCGAGAGGAAGCGGAACCTTCCTCCGCTCATCCAAGGGGGTGAAGCGTAAATTTCTTTCTAAAATTGAAATTTGGACCACTGTGAAGTGAGACAGAGAGGAAAAGGTGAGGGGGGACACATGGTGATCGCAAGCTGAGCTAAAGGGAAGTTTAACCAGAGGAAAATGCATTGCAGTGAAAGATAACTATGCATTGGTCCATGCCGAGGATTCCCCACGAGTCGCCCCGCACTCGTTGAAGCACCCTAAAGTTTTTTATGCCTACGCGATGGGCTGCCTTGAATCGTCGATACGTGACGTTGAATGACTATTGGATTTGGAAACACCCGAGTGGTGTTTTAAAAGTGAGTTCCAGGAAGGTTGCCGTTGTGTTAGATTGCAGGGTGTGGGACTAAACGTGGTCGCAAGTTGCAAGACCACTACTTGTGAAAACATATGTTTCCGCTTATTCGAACTTCTCGGAGACCGCTTCGGTTTTGAAGAAGGGCGAGTAAGCTACGCCAACACTAGTGCAGGAAGACGATCATTTTTATCGGGGCTGATTGCAAGTCTGAGGGAGTCGACAAAACACCACGGTCTTCTTATTTTACCCGTGCTCACCTCACGACTGATGGTTTGAGTGGCTCTCGTGATTCTCACAAGTGAGCGATTGGTTGTGCTTTTTATGTTAAATCGCCCCTTGAAAGGTCGACAGACGGCCGTTCCAGCGCACAACACCCTTTGCGACCAGCCATTTCACACGATGTCCAACCACCAACCCACGAAATTAGGCCATACTCTCTCCAACAGACGGCAACGCCCCCGCAAACTAAGCTGATTCAGAGGAAGCAGGAAACTGAGCTGGGTGAGAGGAGGCATCATCTTCGAAAAAGAAGCACACCCACCGCGGTGTCCTGTTCATCCACTGACCATAGAGGGCCACAAACTTTACCCCCTCGACTTCTATCGACCTGTTGCGGTCACAATCTATGTGTGCAACGGCCCAGTATCGAAATTCTCCACTGGACCTGCAGAGCTTGTCCATGGCCAAGTCCGCTCCCATGGTGGCTTCCCGCACTCAGGCCCTCATCGACCGAAGCGAAATTTTGGCACACGGTGGCCGCGCCTTTGTGGAGAACGTGAAAACGATGGCAGCTTCAGGCATGCTGGATCGGCAGAAGATGATACACTGGGTGAGAATTGTCTCCCTCTTTAACAAGGCCACTGGCAAGGACACATCCCACGGGCTTATTGACATGATCCACAACCTCTTGTCTGACATGCGCTTGACCCACGAGGAGCGGCTGCAGCAGCAGGAAGAGGAGCAATGCAGAGGTGATAGCCGTGCTCATGCAACCGACTTCAAACATCCTGAGCTGGACGAGCTTGCCTGCTACATAGTTTCTCGCGGGGGACACGGTGCGGAGACCATGTTCTGCAGTGAGGCGATGAAGCAGCTCTTCATCTCCACCGACGAGCTAACGATGACCGTACAAGAAACGGGACTCACCTCTTTATCTGTTTGGGCTACCTTCACAACGCGTGAGGGACTGGCGACGCTGAATCGGGCGGCATCTACAGTTTTTTTGCAAAAGGGCACAGAGCATGTGGAGGTGGAAGTGGAGTGTCTGACCAGGACAGGCTTGCTTGTCGTATGTGCGGCCACTGTCAGTTTCCGTGTGTTTGGGAATGGAAAGAGCACCTTGATCCTCACCCTAACTGTCAAGCAAGATGCACCTCCTCGTGCCGTCACCTCCTCCTTTGCCTCCCGAAAGCACACGGTGTCAGAGAATGGAGCAGCAGAAAGGGAAGCAGGGATATCGTCTAGTACGCGGCGCACCACCTACTCTTCGGAACGTCTGGCTGCATTGGCCAGCAAGAGGAAGTACGGGGAGGAGCAGAAGCACCGACAGCTGGTGCAACAGCAGCAGCAACAGGAAGGGCGAAGGCGCCGTCCCCGCCCGCTAGACGAGACACCGCCTTCCTCCACCACCACCTCCATCTCTCCCTCCCCTTCAACCGCCTCCTTCTCTTCCTTAACCTCCACCTCAACTTTGTCTTCTTCTTCCTCTCTTCCCCCTTCCTCCATCCCCTCTTCTCCTTTCCTCCCTTCCTCTCGCCCCCCCCCCCAACGCATCGCTGTGTCAAGCAAGCGTCGGAAAATTCCCTCGACTGTGGCCTGGAGCCAAGAAGGCCCTCCTGTCCCTGAAGCGATTAGTCGTCGCCTCACCACTTGCTCTACAAATCCCCCCTTTATGACTGGACATGGGGTTTCATATGTTAAGGAGGATAAAGTATTCGCCTTTGCAGCCATCCCGGAACAGCAACAGCAGTTGCAGCAGCAGCAACAGCAGCAGTTGCAGCAGCAGCAACAGCAGCAGTTGCAGCAGCAGCAACAGCAGCAGTTGCAGGTTGGGTTGTGGGACGGGGAGGAGGAAGAGCACAATCATTTGCAACGATGTTTTTTTTTACAACAGCAACAGAAGCAGCTGCCACATGAGCAACCTCAGCAGGAACAACAACAGCAGCAGCAGCAGCAGCAGGTGGCGTTGGCCCCTGCTTGTCTTCTTCCTTCGGCGTTTTCGGCGCTTGTCTCCTTGCCCGGAGTGCCCTCACCTCACATTTTTGTCGGAAACAGCAACGAGGACAATAGCAGCAGCGGTGACGGGAGCACAGAACATGAAGATGAGGAGGAGCATCAGGAGCAAATGCTGCAGCCGCAACCGCAGCCGCAGCCGCCGCCGCGGCCGCCGCAGCAAGTGCCGGAACTGAAGATGGATGCGAATGAGGATCACGTGTGGGCATGGGCCAATGCGATTTGGGAGGAAGCTGATGGCGGGCTACAGCCACCTCTTGATCTGGGTGCTGGGACGGAAGCAGGGTTGATAGCAGGTGATGAGATAGGAGGAGGGATGGAGGGAGGGGCGGAGGAAGTAATGATGGGAAGTGTGGAGGATCCGGATTTGTGGCTGATGCTTGAGCAGCAGGGGCTATAGGTAGGAATGGAGGGAAGGATGGAAAGGTATCGTTTTCAATCTTTCACATATTTTTGAAAAGGTGTGATATGGAGCAAGTCAGGAAACGACCAGGAAAGGGAAGACGGGGAGTCTGCTTTTTACCTCATCGACTTCGGATGAATCCCGCTGATTTTTTTTTCGAGGAATGAAGAGTCAGTGAAAGAGGATCAAAGCGATAAAGAAAGTGTGTACCTATTAAAGCAACTCACAAGGAATGGGAGGGAGAAGAGAGAAGCCTAGAATAAGAAAACGAATTAGCAGGCACTGAATCCACGAGGGAGATAGGGAGTGGTAGAGGAAAAAGATCGATAGGCGGGTCATCCAAAGGCACGAGGGAGCGTGATGAGACTCACAGGGTCGCGGATGAGTCTCGGGTGTGCATGGTGTGAAAAAAAGCTACACAGTGAAAGGACAAGAGAGAGCAAGTATATTGAATTCGAACAGCTTTACCCAAGAGAATGTCGTAGATGAGCGACCATCTACTGAAAGTGCATAAAACGATGAAAAGTCTAAACCCGAATAATTATCACAGTACAGCGAGAGATGTGAGAAAAGTGAGAAGGGGACGAGGAGGTATGCAGAGGTGAGGAGAAAAAGCGAGAAGTCCTTGACAGCATCATTATATGAAAGGTTTTCGAGCACTGATCCGTTTGAAGAGAAACAGAGCATTAAGTAACGATAACCACATTACAAATTTACAGAGTGAGGCAAGGATGTTCTACAGAGGGGACTCGAGGGACATTTTTTAAAATTCCCCACCCCTTTCCTCCTTGGGAGTCAACTCAGAGAGATCAGCGAGGTTATAGGGCGGTCCTGTTCGGCAGGAACGAAGAATCATCGAAGTGCTTGAGCGATTATAAGTATTTCTGGCTTTCGTGACTTGTTGTTTTTGGTTGTGTTGACAAATTCCTCAAGGAATTCCTCAATGAATTTACAACTTGGATCAACTTGGAACCTCCCCCACCCCTCCAGGTTCCCTGTTATTCATTGCTTGACTTGCGTGCTTTACATGTGTGTGTAGACTACAAACACGGCCCCAGCATGATATATCTCCCAACCATCCTTCTCATGTTTGCCGACAGCCTCCTTTCCCCGTCTCCAAGCCCAACAAAAATTTACGCCCTAGCCGCCTTTCTTCCATATTCTTTTTCACGCATGACGGGAACGCAGCAACCGACCGCATCATGACCAACGCACCGCAGCAGCCGCTGCTCGCGATGGCAATAGCAGCAGCCTTTGTGGTTTCCGAAGCGTTTCCAACTGCGGGCGTAAGGCACGATGCTTGGCTCACGGGCAGCTCGACTGGCTTCCGAAAGGAGACGCAAGACCAAGACGGCATCATATTTGACAAGCGTAAATTTGCATACTGCAACAGGTATGTTTGCGGACGGCTGGGTGGTTTGAATTTGAATGCTATCTTTGAAGGCACTTTGAGTGGAGGAGAGGCTAGGTATCGTTTCTGTAACCAGAGTGTCGGGCTCTTGGTGGCGTAGAAGAGGCTGTTTGGCCCTCCTTTCGTTACGTCCCACATCCAAACTCCCAACCCCTTTGTCTCACCACCAATAGTCACTGGCCAGGCCTTCATTGTGTGTACAGTCTGTCACTGTCTCTTCCTTCCCAACACCTTCCCCTCCTCCGAACACACAGCCCCAACAACGTCACCTTCCCCCCACTTGATACCTCATACTCCGACAAACATCCGGGCCTCAAGCTGCTGCAAGTCCAAGCCATCGCACGACACGGCTCCCGCGTCCCTTATATCAAATATATGGACTGTTGGGACGGTTACGGGTTTAAATGGGATTGTAATGTGACCGAGATGTCGATCCCCTCGCCCAAGGACAAGGGGAATGATGGTATGAGGATAGGGAGGAGTGGGAGTAGCAAGGGAGGAAATAAGGGGGAAAGCCTCGAGCCAAGCTCACACTCATAAAATACAGCCCGACCTGCGCACTTCATCTTCCGCACAATTTACAATGCCCTTCTGCCCCCCCTCACCCTTTGCCCCTCCTACGGGGCGCCTGTCACCTCGACTGTGCCATGCTGTCTGAATACTGCTTGCTAACGCATACCCAGTCACTCACCCACATCGCATCTGTACGCCCACAGCTCGATCCGCCCCCTTCATCTTCCGCAAGATCTACGACGGCTCCCCCACCATCTTAGGGGGTACATGCCATCTCGGCCAGCTCGTTGTTGAGGGCTACGACCAAGAAGCCGCCAATGGCGAGGCCCTCGGCAAAGCGTACATAGGGCATGGCCCGCTCAATCTCTTCCACACCGCAAACTTGGGCGCAGTCACGGGCGAAATGATTTACCTGCGTTCCGACGACGACCCGTCGTACCGCACCGAGATGTCAGGTGAAGCGTTGCTGAGAGGAATGTTCGATGCACGGCGGGGGGAGATGACGTTGCAGTGGCACACGGGTGATTTTGCCTTGGATGAGATTGCACCCAATCACAACGTCTGTCCCGCGTTGGATAGCGTCGAGGCAGATGCGAGCCACTCGAGGGAATGGGCCGAATACAACAATTCGCAGTGGGTCCAGGAGTTGAATGCGCGGATGGCGGTGGAGCTCCCGGGGTACAGCTATGATCATCTGCTTGATTGTTTGGGGACTACTGCCTGCACCGGCCGACCGTTTCCTCCAACCTTGACCGAGACGACGTTGCAGGACGCATTTGTGCATTCGGCGTGGATGCGGAGTTTTAAGTTTGTTTGGAATGAGGCCTATTACTCTAAATTGGGCATAGGACCGCTCGCGCTGGAATTGCTGGAAAATATGAGAGGGAGGGCGAGGGCGAGAGGGAGGGAGGGGGGAAGGACGGCCCTGAAATTCGGGTTGTTCTTGGGCCATGATACCAGCGTGTTGCCGTTGCTGGCGGCATGGAAGGTGTGGGATGGTGAATGGCCTCCCTATGCTGCCATTTTGGTGATTGAGTTGTATGAGGCCAAGATGGAGGGCGAGGAAAGCGGGGAGCGACGGGGGCAGGAGGGGGAGCAGAAGGAGCACTTGTTTCGGATGCTCTACCGGGGGAAGGAGTTGGTGATGGAAGGGTGTGAGGGAGAGGCACTGTGTCCCTTTTCGGTGCTTGAAACCGCAACGGAAAAATGGGCCTTTGCGAGTGGTGACCCCAAGAGGCCCTGTCAAAAAGTGGATGATTTTGGGGAGGGAAGAAGGGGGGGAGGGGAGACTGCTGGCCCGGCGCGCACGGTATCACCGGGGAAGAGGAATGGGCCGAAGAAGGGGGGGGGGAAAGATGGGCATGCGCGTGTGGGGACGCCCAAGGCGCCTTCGGTCGCATCTGCATTCTCGTCCTCGGTTTTGCAACGGATGCCGCGGGTGCGGACCACGGCTGGGGGGAATGGGAAGGGGAGGGGGAAGGAGGGAGAGGAGGAGGAGGGAAAAGAAGAGCTTATTGTACCTATGCAGTACGTAGTTTCCAAAGCGAGCAGCAATCGCACCAAGAGCAGCAGTAGCAGCAGCAACCACAACATTGGCAACTACAGCAGCACCACGAGCACTAATGCAAAGAAAGCAGAGCCAGGAGGAGAGGAAGGAGACAGAAGGGGCGAAGGTGAAGGAGAAGGAGGAGGAGGGAAAACCAATGTCTCACTGCTCGTTGCCATCGTTTCCAGTTTGTTTGTCGGCATGCTGTTCGGCGTCCTCATGACCTTGTCATGGGCCGAGCGCCGGCGACGCGAGAGGGGGGAAGATCCGGCTTTGCACAATATCGGAGAAGGGGGTGGGATTGCGGTGATGGATCGGATGAGAAATCGCCTGATGGGGTATATGGCGGTGTAGGGGTGGGGAGAGGGAGGAGAGGAGGAAGAGTGCCCTGCCCTTACTTTTGCATGAAGATTTGAAAGGAATAAGAATAGACATGGAATGAAACGATGGTCAGTGTAAGTATATTCAGTGTCCAAGAAGGGGAGAAAACGGAGATGGATGGGCTCGCCGATTGAGAGGGAAAAGCAGAAATGATAGAAACGAGAAGAGAAAGAAGAAAGTATCTACCGGTAGATAAATATAATGAAAGTGTGGACGAGTGGGCCGGAAGGAGGACAGCAGGCGGCAAGCATGAAACACGACACATGACAAAATGAGGGGATGGAGACAGGCAGGGTACAGGCGGATCAGAGACATAAAAATAGAACAGTTCCAATCACTTTTGCGTTTGTGAATACCGTAAGATGAACGACACACTCCTTCTCTCGCTGACTGAATGCACTATACCTTTCTAGTCACTTTCCTACGCTCGACTTTCCCATAATGGACAGTGCTCCTTTTTCTTCGACTCATTCTTCTTTACTTTCGTTTCTTCTTCTTCTTTTTCTTCTTCTCTTTTCCAATTTCACTCATCGCCCTTACCTCACGCAGACACCCCTCACCCCCACTCTCCCTGTCACACCCATACTCTTTCACTTTCCTACCTATCTTAAGTTCCTTAATCATCATATCCTCATGGAAAAAAATCATGACAGTTGACTCATATCCAAATCACACTTATGTGGCGGGGAGATACGCACAAGGCGAGAAGTAGAGACAGGAAGGAAACGCGTGGCAGCTGTCACTCCGGGACCGTCCAAACGACACACCTATTAAGGTGCTTGTCGCCTTCCAGCTTTTCCTTCTGCCACTTGATCCCTCTACTCCTCTCATTTATCTTGTTTATTCGTCTGCCTATGTACATGTCATCATTCTGATGCTGTTGCTGTTGCTGCTGGTACTGCTGCTGCTGCTGCTGCTGCTAATACTACTGCTGCTATCTGCTTACGACGACTGATTGGTTGTTCTGAAACAACTCGTGCGTGTCCGTGTCTTTCCACATCCCTCTCCATCTCTCTCAACGCTCGCATCCTTTGTACGTGCCAGGAAAAATGATCGAAGACAGAATAGAGGATAAGGAGGGCGAGCACTGTATTCACAAATAATCCTTTCCTTTTCTGCCTGCCTGTGTCTCTCCCCATGACTCACTCCTCCCGTCTCTTCCTGGATGTAAATTTATGTGCACAACCCTCCTTCCCTCGCTCCTTCCCTCCAAAACTCCCCTCCTCGCCCTAGAAACACTTCAGCTTCTGTGTGATTTTCTCCCTACACTCCGCACAGCGCTCCACCTGGGCTATGCACGAACCGCAGTACCGATGCCCACAGGGGACGCACACGTGATCTTTCTGCCTCTCCAAGCAAATCGAGCAATACCTATCGATCTCGCATTTCTTTGTCAAGGCACACGCCAGATTTTCCTGCAACTTCAACAGATCCTCTTGACTCAACTCCACTAGCTCCTCCACCGCTAACACCCTCGCTCTCCGGCTCCTCTCCATCTCCTTCTCGTGCACTCGTCTTACAGTACTCAACAGCCCCTCCATCGACCCCTCCATCATCATTGTCCCCCCCCCCCCCCCCCCCCCCCCCCCCCCCCTCCCCTTTCCCCCCCCCCCCCCCCCCCCCTCCCACGGCCCCCATCCCTCCCTCCTCTCCTCCCTTCATCACCATCATCACCGCCCCAACCCCCTCCTCCCTCACCACCTCTCGTATCACAAAGTCGCAGGTCAACATGAATACCTCCAGATCTGAGGAAGGCCGATAAAAATTCGTGTATCCCCTTCCCTTCCCCAATTGAGGGTCCTCCCCCGGGTCTGGGGTCAGCAAGATGGGAGTCAGTTTCTCATGGCGCGAGGTCACCAGCACTCCGTCCTCGGACAGGAGGTTCCACGTGGCCCCCACCCGCACGCCGCGGATAGAGGAATCCTTGAGGGATAGACAGGTGAGGTAAACCCCGATGAAGCCGGGGTTGGACAGCTTGTCGCCTGTAGGATACAGACTAGAGGAGGGAGGGAGGGAGGGAGGGAGGGTTGAGTGAGACAAATTTGCCTTGGCAAGGAAGGAAAAGGGGAAGAAAGGAAGGGAGGGATCTGTCTATCGCCAGGGCCTTTATACCTGATAGTGAAGCTGCCTTCTGGTGTGCTAAAAACAGTGCCCGAGACGTAATCGCCCGCTTGATGCTTCTCTCGTAGCTCCGACAGTGACTTGACGCGAAGTCGGATCATCCTCTCTTCTTGCTGCCTGGCTTTGCTTGCTGTCCATTATCAGTAAGGAATGGAAAAAATGGAAAGTAAGGGGGAGTGTATACGTATGTATGTGTGTGCATCATTGCGATCAAAAACAAGGGAACTTCCACAAGAGAAGCCGCTTGCTATTCACCACGCGGCCGCTCCAATCCACCCCTTGCAGACCCAGCCCAACCCCTTTAAGGCATCCATCCCCTCCTCAGCGCTCTCTTCTCCTTATTCTTAAATTGACGATGTTTGTAAGCTGGTATCATATAGTCCAGACTACCACAGTGCTCTTCTCCTCAATGCCGTCGTGATCATCAGCAAAAGCGATCCTTCCCCCTGGCTTCTGCCCCACCCATGCAGCCACCCTTACCTTTGCGTCGAGGCTCTCCAATCTTTTGTCCCTAGTCTTCACAATATATGTCAGAGCGTTCCTGTTGTGGTGTAAAAAGCAGCAGAACACGAGGAAGTGTGAAAGCTTGCGCGTAGAGCACTGCTGGCATTCCCTTCGTAGCCTTTTCCGCAAGCCCTACCGCCCCGTCCAAGACTTGGGGCAAGGCAAGCAGCAGTAGTGGATTAGCCGGAACCTGGCATGGTGTTGTCATTGGTCGGGAAAAATACAGGGTTGCCTACCCAACAAGATAAAGCAAGGACAGCAATTCACTCATGTCGCCCGTGAGCGAGTGAGGGGAAGAGCACCTTGTAGTAGTTGCCCCTTCACTTTTCTAAATCGATGACGCCTACTCTACCCTAGTAAGTACTACGGTCCCAACCCATTCATTTTCCTCCTCCTCGTTCACACATCTACTTGGGGCTAATTTCAGAGAAGTCCGTGGATACAAAATCACGAGAAGCGCGCCGACAACCTCCCCCCTCCTCCTTGTCTCCTTGCCTGCCGAAAGTATGGGCAATACCAACAGCAACGCGCATGTATCCTTGGCAGTGCAGACGGATAAGATGATATATATGGCCGGGGAAACAGTCAAGGGCTCTGTGTACGTCATGGTCACGGCAGAAACAGAGGTAAATATACAGGGCCCATTTCTTGCTCATGCCTCCAGCAATTCCATTCCAAGAAGCTCCCTTGACGTATCTATGCGAATTTTAAGATAAATGTTCAATTATGATTTCGATGCGGGGATGGCTCTGGTGAACACGGTCTACTTCACACAAATGCCTCCGCGCCTGTTCACCCTCCAACACTCCCCCTCTCATCCTATGTTCGAGCGGCATCTGTGTAAGACATTCTCCACCACCATTCGCACCACTCGCACTCTCACAACGACTCCTATCCTTTCCCCCTCCCTCTATCGCAAGGCCACCGGGGTCTTCCTCCGCGTCAAGGGCCTCGAGCGGGTGAACTTTACCGAACGCCGCACAGGGCGCGATGCCGAAGACCTGGATCGGACGCTGTCCGACGAAGTCTCCTTTTTCAACGTCACCATGCCCTTACTTACCGCTCAAGCCGGGTCGCTCCAACCGGGTCAGTACCAGATCCCTTTCATCTTTTCCCTCCCTGCTTCCTTGCCGGGGACCTACCCGGAAGAAGAAGGGATGAGAGGCGGTGAGACGTATCGATGCTCAATCGATTATGAAGTGCTTGCATATGTGGAAGTACCGGGGGTGTTCACAAACAATATTCGGCATAGGCAGCTCTTAGCTGTCACTGCTAATTTCGACCCGAAGGCCATCCACGCCGAGACAGTCGTAAAGAACAAGAAAGTCTGTTTTGTGTGTTGTATCCCCCGGGGGGAGATTTGGATGAGGGCCTCAATGGACAAGAGCCATTACATGCCAGGCGAGACGGCGATGATTGTGGTCGAGATGAATAATGGCTCGAGGGCAACGATTCGTCATGTGAGCATGCGGTTGGTGCGGCAGCTTCGCTTGGGTACGCGCAGTCAAGGTAAGGAGCTGTCCCTCCCCCTCTCCCTCCCTGCCTGCCTGTGGTCGTATCTGTATTACCACCTCTCCCTCCCACGGTCATTCAATCGCTCACATCCTTTATGTATATAATATCACAATTTCAAACCACAGGCTGGCTTTTCTACCAGTCCGATGTCCTGACGTCCCTCGAGCTCCCAGGTCTACTCCCCGGGCAATCGTTCATGGACGCCACAGGACGCACCGTGCCTTTCCTTCTCTCTTCCACCAAGGACGGCAAGCCCCTCCCCGCAGAAGTAAAAGGATCCATAGTAGAGTGTACATACGCTGTTAAAATCTTTGTCAAAATCGACTGGACTCCCTCCATTGGCATAGAGGTTCCTATCCATATCTACCACTCGCCCGACCTTTTCCCCTCGTCCTCCTTGCCCGAAGCATATCATCGTGAGCCGTTGGCGTTGCCCCCAACGGCGAGCGCCGTCGAATGGAATCCGACGATCGAGCAAGAAGTTGACATTCCCATGGCCTCTGCAGTGGCAATGGAGATGAATGGAAAAGGAGGGGCGCCTGGAGTAGAATCCCCTATAGGGGGGGTGATGCCCTCGGCACCGTCAATGCGCTGGTTTGGGAGGGGTAGGGAATTATAGAAGAGGGACAGGAGGTAGGGAAGGAGGGAGGGACAGGTGCATGCCGAAATTGTTGGTCAGTGAAAAGTATGACCACAGGCATGGCTGTATAAATTTAACAGTGAATAAATAATCACGAAGGCGGGGACGACGAGACTGCGGGTGGGAAAACAAAAATTAAAGCGTGTAAAACGTTTACAAAAAAGAATACAATGATCAGTCGTCGAAGGAAGGCTTGCAAAAAGTCATCTTGTTTGTATATCTATGTGTGCCTTTGCATCGCTTCGCCTTTTTCTCCTACATACCAATCAATCACATTACCCCCTGTCAAAATTTATACCTCTCGACTCTTACCTCATATCCCCTCTCCTACTACCACACACATGTCATCTACATTCAATTCTCAGTCATCTGCATTTTTGAATTTGTCACCCAAACTGTCTCGCAGCTGGTAATGGGTAATTCTGGGAAACATCCGATTTGTATATCATCTAATTTCTGTATCTTGTGCCGAAGGCGGGAGGAAACCAAGCGCGGAGGGGAAGAAGGAAAGAGGATCAGTGATTGAAAATGTGAGAAGAGGATAAACCTTGAGGTTTTCTAACGATAGAAAGAATATACAGGAGGGACTGATAAAATGTACGACTCGTGAGAATGAGAGATGGAGAGGGACTACGAAGACGGACCTGGCATGACACAATTAATTACCAACTTCCTTACTCACACCGACAGAAGCAGCGACATACATTTAGAGCTAGGGAGAGGGGCGGTGAGAAATACAGACATCCAATCTCAGCGACACAGAAGCACACACACATACACACAGCGGCAGGTGTATGTATATGTACAAGAAGAAATCGTCCAATCAACGGAAAGAGATGTGCACTCCCTTGGAAGTCCGGTGATGCCATGATTGTTCAAAGGCAAGAGGGATGGAAAGAGTGTTGTTATAAAAAATGAATCTGCCGACCTTTTCGTAAAAGTGAATGTCCGTAGGGTGAAGGAACTCCTTTTAATTGTCATAAGGCGGCGATTGAGGGAGGAGGGGAGGCGGGGAGGGAGGGGAAGAGACAGGAGACAAAGGAAAGAGTGCGCACACAATGGTAAACGGACAGACACACATGCCAGAAGAGATTTGAGATACGGTGTACAAATTAAAATACACAGAACTATCCTTCCCGCTCTTTCACCGACGACCAAAAACTTACCGCTCACTACTTTTCTTCCCTCCAGGCTGCTGTTGTTCCTCCCTCACATCCTCCGTAGCTCCTCCATGCCTTCCCATCCCTCATTCATGTCAAATAGCAACCGCGCTCTCAATAAGTTGGTCATCGGCCCCGGTGCCATCGGCAGATCTACTCCCGACAACCCCACACTCGTTCCCTCCACCCTTCCAATCGGAACTAGCACCCGTCCCGAGCCTGTCAAAAATGCCTCCTCCCACTCCCCGATTTCCTCAATTCTCAAACAGTCATTCACTTCCCCCACCGGCACACCTAAAGATCGCGCGGCTTCTAGTGTCATTGATCGCATATGCCCCGGCAACACACCATCTTGGGCCGTCACGAGCTTCCCTCCCTTGACTGCAAAAATATTGCTCACCAACCCCTCCAAGACCTCTCTATCCCTCCCAGATCCTACAGGGCGAGACAAAGCTACCTCCCCCCCGGGACCCGAGCGAAACCGCTCGAGTTCTTGTCTGTCACGTACCCATCTGGAGTGTTTGATTTCTGGGTGTTGCCGCCCATCGCCTCGGACTTCCAAGGTTATGGCTGGAGGCATGATTGTATAGGGCATGGTCACGGCGTGGGCGTTTAAGACCAGGCCCGACGATAAAGAGGAGGAGGAGATCGCGGCGTGGACAGTAACAAAGGCGTCGATGGGGGTTTTAGAGGGCTTCTGTTCGCCAGATTCCTCTACTCTCCGAAAGAGGGCTGCGTCTTCCAGGGCCCCGGCAATCACGTCAAGCACTTGGATGCGCATTTCCTTCTCTTGCACCCTGCTTCCACTGCCCCCCGAAGCTCGAATCGCGTGCATCAAGCGCTGCATGTGAAAGTCAAAACCTAACAATGCACCGTCGCGGGCTCGAAGGCAAGTGTAAGGACCCGGAGGGCGTTCCATCAAAAACTCCCGTGGGGTGATCCCAACGCTCATCCCCCCCTTTGGCGGAGGCGGGTTTTGCGGCGACAGGCTTGTCAAGGTGCTACCAGAGAACGCTGTGGTGGTGATAGGCAAGAGAACAAGGATAACGAGGAGGAGGAGGGCGAGGGCTGCTGATGGCCGTAGAAAGCTGGTCTTGACTTGTTGAAGCAGCATCGCTCTGAAGTTGCCGCTGGCGCTTGGGATGAGTGTTCCAATTCGGTTTCTCGCAGTCACCGAAAGTTGTGTGGTCGTTCTGGACTGGCAATTTGAAAGGTGTGTGAGGTGGAGGTGGTGGCCGTGCGGTGGGAAATAAACTATGGTTCTAACGTTGTGGGCGTGGGGTAAGTGGGGTAAGGGGGGTGCGTGGTCATGATGATACTGACCAAATGGTTGAGGAGGTTAATCCCCTGGGGTCTAAAAAACAAGGTGGGGATGTATGATATTGAGTCACAATGTGAACCGCTTTAAAGCAACATGAGTAAATGGGACGGATCGCCCCTCAAAGCACACCATGCACAAACGCACACACACACACACACACCACATTATTCGTTCTTTGGTACTATTTGCCTCTTCCTGCTCGCTTTTCCTTCTTCCCCATGTTTGACATGTATTACAGTATCTACTGCCCTGTCAAAGATCCCCTGTTGGTTGATCTTGGTTGCTGATGCAAACACTTCTTGCTCTCTTCCTTCCCCTACCTTTATTCTCTTTAAAGTGCACACAGAGGAAGCAAACACCGAAGCCGCTCCTCTCATTTGTGCCTTGCTTCAAACAAAACTCCTGCAGACAGTCAAAATGAACAGATACACACCTCCGCTAGTCATACGTCATACCTATCTCCCGCCATTCCGTCCCCAGATCCTCCCCCCGTCCCCCCCTAAAAAAAAGTCCCAAATCAAAGCAAGCATCTGAGGATGTGAAACGGAAAATTTACGCATGCCCATTTTCCCCTTCCCTTCCCTTCCCCCCTCCCTTCCCCCCTTCCTTCCCTCCCTCCCATCCCACCTCGCTTCTAAACCTAAATCATATTTTCAGCTCTTAGCTCCTGCTCTGCCTGTCTCCGAGCCGACTCCGCCGCCTCCCTCAACTCAAACTCACTCCTCTTCCGCTCAATCGTTGCTTGCTTCTCAATTGCACCGACGCTCTTGGCCGCCATGATGTGCAATGCCGCAGCTGATACCAACGCCAGGATCCCCACGACCACCACACGATAGAATGACCTGCCATACGGCAAGCGGAAACTCGCAAACTCCGGGTCCAAGGCCGAGGTGAGGGAGGAGTGGTAGGCTTTCGTTAACGCCATCCACAACCCCACGGTAGCGAAGGCACACCCCGCTTGGACGATGTGTAAAACCATGCTGACACGCGCAGTCTTGGCAATATACTGCCCCTTGAGAGATCGGAAGGCAAGGATACAGTATAGCAAGAAAGTGACCCCCCCAAGGATGGCGGTTACAACCCCCGTGGCCCGCACGCTGTGCAGCAGGCCACAGAGGTGGTGCGCGGAGGGGTTGTCGAAAGACGAGGCCGAGGGGGAGCACCAGTCCGAGTATGAGGTGTAGCTGAAAACCACAGTCTCTTCTTGCACGGCCTCCATGAATGTTTTAAAGGGGCCCATACGGAAGTCGATCGTGTCCTCGTAGATCTCGGCTTTGGGGCTAATATCGATCAGGCTCGTCGTGTTCACCGTCCAATCTAGAAAGGAAGGAGAGAGGAAGGAAAGAAGTGGAGTGACAGGAGGGACGATAAACATCAAAAAGAGTGGAAAGCAGAAAAAGTTGGGAGCTACACCGGGGGGGGGGGGGAGTGCCATATACGCCATGGATGGTAAAGTGGTCAGGAGTTGGAAAGGGGACAGATCAAGGTCAGGGATATCATCCAACAGCATGGCTTTAACAGAAAAAAAATTGCAACCAATTAAGACATACCTTGGCTCAGCAGGGACATGATCATGAGAATCACGGGGGCGAGGGTCAGGCCGAAGCCTGCGTGATTCGGGAAATGAGGAGGTTAGAGGAGGGGCGGAGATAGATAAGCATAAAGCTTGAATGGGGAAAATGTTATGAGACACCGCTCCACATGTACATGACGACGTATTCATGCGCATACTGATATGGCACATTTACAAGTACGAGTGCCGACTCCATATAAATTCTCTCTCCCACTCTATAATGCTCTACTCTCAGTGCACGTACCGAGTCCCTTGAAAAAGCACGTCATGATGAATGAGTGAGGGCTTTTCAGTAGACAAGCGCCTGTTGTTTGTATACCGTGTAGTACACAGGGGAGTCAGAGTTGTGCAGACCTGCGCTTGAATGAATGGCGTGGATGCCATCACAGCGCAAAGCATGCCATCGAAACAGGATCTGATCCTGGTTATGGTGGTGAGCCAGGAGCGGGGAAACAAACAGTCGTGGACATGTTGGCTCCACAACCAGGCAAATCATAGCACCTCGCATGTCCTGAAACAGCTCTAGACACAGGGATCCTATTCTTCGGTCGGCATTGTCGTGTGCGATGCCGTCGGGGGCTGGATGAAGAACTGTGCATAGAAGCGAATTGTCTGGAGAAATAAATTTGTTGCACCTGGTAGGTTGGATGAGAGTTGGTTGGGAGTCTAGATTGTGCAGTGCGCTGTCAATGAGACCACATTGTTGATTAACAATGTCCTCATTCCAAGCCCATGCCCATGCAAGCGCTACAAAGACACGTGGATACACCGGCACACCTCGCAAAAACTGGTCCAAGCCGGGGACTGTTCTTTTGCAAATCAACTCATTTTGTTCCTTGTCGCCCATTCGCAGACTTCGGGGTTCTGAAAGCAGTAAGGTTTTGGGCGAGAACAGTGCAACCCCTACAATCCAGGGTCCTATAGGACAGGCCCTCTGATAACTTGTATCCTACACAAACAGACAGGCAAGTATCTCTCCGCGGTGGCTTAAAAAATGGAACCTCCCATCAAGACTCCACTGCCGCCTCCTACCCCGGAGCCATCGACACGCCATACTGAAATGCAAGCCCGCTTTCGAGCCCAACAAGAAGCACGGATGCAATCCCGAAAGGACAGCAGGGCCAAGGTTCAGCTCGGCAAAGACCCTGCGGAATCTGTTGGCGTCTTTTGGACGGAATTGCGGAGGGCACACGAGGACGTGACGAGTAGGCTGGACAACTTGGCCTTGACCGATACGAGCAGCACCAAAATTAGCTGCAGCAGCACCAAAATTAGCTGCTGCAGCAGCATCAATAGCACTGTGGAAGAATCTCTTACTTATTTGAGTGGCAAGGTCCAAGCCCTCGATAAGCAGATCGCCGACGCCGCGTTGTTCTTGCCTCCGTATGACGTCCGCCGGGCCCAGGAAGAAGCTAGTGCCTTACGGAGCAAACTGGAGAAAGTGCGCGCAGCCTTCACACCACGCAAAAGATTTTCGTTTGCTTCTCGTCGGCGTACAACAGCAGCAGCAACAGCAACAGCAGCAGAAGAGGAAAGAGCGGTGAATGGAGGCTCCGACGAACTGCGCGGAGAGAGCACCAACAGCAGCACCAAACAAACCTGGCGTCCGACGCCGTCCGTAGCACCAACGTCATCGAAAGCCTCTCCAAACACCACTGCCACTACCAGCAACGAATCGTCTGGTCTGACAGCCATGGAGGGCTTCTCCTCGCACTCCGACGCCACCCTGAATCTCAACACCCTCCTCTCAACCACCACCAGCCGCAGCAGCAGCAACAGCAGCAGCAGCATCATCATAAGCCACCCGAAAGACCTCCTCCTCCGCGACCTTACTCGCTGCACCATCCATCTTCTTGCGCCCCTTCACTTCCTGCGGCTCGAGAACCTGATCGACTGCAAGCTTCTATGTGGCCCGGTTGTCGGTCCCGTGTATTTGGAGCAATGCCAAGGATGCACATTGTATCTCGCGAGTCGACAGCTACGGATCCACTGTACCTACGACACTACCTTATATGTACATGTGACCTCTGGTCCAGTCATCGAAGATTGTGATGGGCTGAAATTCGCGCCGTGGGCCTTGACTTATCCGGGATGGGAGGAGCAGCTTGTGGAGGCTGGGTTCAGGGCGAGGGGGAGGGAAGGGGAGGGAGGGCAGGGGAATGCGTGGCAGGAGGTGAAGGACTTTAAGTGGTTGAAGGTGCAACGGTCGCCGCATTGGTCTGTGGTGCCGGAGGAGGAAAGGGTGATGGAAGAGGTGGTTGGAGGAGGGAGCAGTGATGGAGAAGAGGAAAGACAAAGGGAGGAGGAGGAGGAGGAGGAGGAGGAGGAGGAGGAGGAAGGAAAGCTGCGATTGTAAATCATAAGTCCGGAAATAAGGAATCAAGTCGAAAATGAACTGCAAATAAATTTCTGATAATGAGGAATAAGGACGGCCAATTTGAGACCAATCTTTCTAACCTTCACACTCTCCATCATTTTGTTCCAGCCTGCCCTGCCCTCCTTGATATTGGAAGGAGGCTCTTAATTGGAGTCGGGCCTCCTCCAACGGGACGTCAATCATCATCAAAGCTCGCCAACTATGCAATGATAACAATGGTGCACCGACCAACAAACACAAAACCACTACCATGGAGGGGGATGACTTGATATCTTCCTGATATGTGATATAGCGTGGTGTTTTCTTCTCGTTCTATTGTTTCTCTTCCCATTCCCCCGGAAATGTTTGCCCGCCCTCTATCCACTCCCTCCCTCCACAAATATTCTCAGCATTATGCTACCGCGATCCTCCCTCCCTCCCATCCTCTCTCATCCCCTTCCTCCCCCTCCTCCTCCACCCTCCTCTCAAAGGACCCATGACGATGCTGCACCAGCCACGCCCCATCCACAAATTCATCCCTCTCCCTCCCTCCCTCCCTGGGCTCTACATCACATCCCCGCTGCTCATAATACAAGTGTGTGGCGTTGTGCACCTCCAAGATAGAGTAACCCCAAATCTCCGCTCGACTCGCCACCCTCTCGGGCTGCTCGCTCTCGAACGGCGTATTGCCCTCTCTGTTCCCACCCGCTCCCGTCACAATATACGTCGTCGCCCCCATTTCCCTCGTCCTCCCACCCGTCTTCCCTCCCGGGGCGATATCATAATGCCTCTCCGAATTATGCTCGTGCCCGCAAATGTACACGTCGACGCCATACAGGTAAAACAACTCTTCCAACCCCCACTTCCTCTTCCTCCCTCTTTTCCCCGCCCTCCCTTCATCAGTGCCTCGCAAGGACGATGAAAGACAAGGCGCATTCCCAGTGGTACTGAGGTTGGCATTAGCAGCAGCAGAAGCAGCAGCAGCAGCAGCAGATAGGACGACGCCCTCCCTCTGGCTCCTGTACCAGTTGTCGCATTTCTCGGGGGTCGGGCTGGAGCAGTAAAGAGGTTTATGCCCGTGGACAATAATCCAAGGAGCGAGCGTGCGGTTGGAGTTGGCGCGCTTCAGATCCTCCTCTGTAAAGGGAAATCAGGGAGGAGGAAGAGGACTTAGGTTCTGGAGGTGGAAAACAAAGGCGAGGGACAGAGAGGAAGGGGATACATAAGAAATGCGCGAAGGGAACGACCCGAGGGGCTTGATATGGTACCTAGCCACTGGTACTGCCGTGGGATATAGTCCAAGGGGCCGAAATCGTAAATTTCGGTGGAGACGGCCACCAGATGCACGGGTCCAAGATTGAAGGAGTACCACCTAGTTTGGGGTGAGGGAGGGAGGGAGGGAGGGAGAAAGGGAAGATAGGAGGGGTGTCAGTACAGCTGTCACGATGTCGCGGGGAGAGGCTAGCGGAGTAAAATGACAACTCTTATCTTGCCCATGTAAACCGTCATCAATCGTCTCAGGCACGTGCTCACCAATTGTTGGGCGCATTCGGCCCATTCTTGGAGGCCACCTCCCCGTCACTGACAGGCATGTTCCGGAAGCGTTCAGAGTAGTGCAGGAAATTGTATGCCTGAGTGTATATGCGTATTAATCAGGAAATGAGACGATGATGTCACTCTTGTCCTTTCCAATCGTGCCACACTCCCTCATCCATCTCTTCCTTCCCTTCTTCCCTTCCTTCCTCCCTCCCTCCCTTCCTCACCTTCTCATGGTTCCCCATCGAGGTCATATATGGCAACCTCGCAGCAATCGGTTCGATCTGCCGCATAAATAAATCACCCTGCTTTCCCTCTCTCTCGTACATGTCGTACGCAAAATCTCCTACATGCACAACGCCATCAAATAAATCCGGGTCCCGATTCAAGTGCTTCAACAAATGCCTGATGACTGTACTTCCGTTTAAATCCACACCCATATCACCATACACAACCAGACGTACTGGCAAATTATCAGCAAGGGTAGCCGCGTCAGGAGCAGTCTTAAAGGAATAAATTTGAGAGAGTCCGTCGCTGAGTGTCTCGTCTCCGACCTGATAATGGTAACGAGTCGAGGCCTCGAGGCCCGTCATGTTCACTATGTGATGCCGCTGCCGTCGCTTCGTTTTCCCTCCGTCGATAAAATCCACAGTGAGCCCCTCTGCAACGTTGTCGAGGTTAGCCGGGTCTTTGCCCCAGCGCACAAAGGAATGAGGCTGGAGCGGCTCCTCGACCTGCTGCTGCTGCTGCTGCTGCTGCTGTGGCTGCACGTAGCTGCGGGTTGACCATTGCACTGCCACCAGGTCCGAGGTCTGCCCAAACGCAATGTGAATTTGCTCGGGCTTGTGATGCCGGGCTTGGATGAGGATGGGAAGCGCGAAGAGCAAGACGGCTGCGCCGAGGAATAAGACCTTCATGCTTTACTTCAATTCACGCCTTGGCTGCAGCTGCGTTTCAAGTTGCGTGCCTTGAAAGCTTATGAGAGGACGAGAGGCGAAACCACTGCGAATGACACGTACGTCTGTTATGCGATAAAAGAGGCCCTAGTGAGGAAGTGAACGGGGTGATGTAGCAGCGAGGCTCTACCCCTTCCGAATGACGAACATCGAACCTCCCCCCATCCACTTGAAGCAATTTCGGCATGTTGTGCCGTCGATTTTACTTCTTTCACACACTGTTCTGCTGCCTACTGTCTACACAACACTAATTTACAAACAGGAGACCCCCCCCCTCCATTCAGAACTTTATTCCACAACCCTTTCCTCTCCATCCCCCCTTTCCATTCGCCGCTCCTCATACAACTCATCGACCGACGTTGCATCTGTATTTATCCTTGCAACTGCCTGAAACGCTCTAAAGGCTTCGACATCCAAAATTTTCAATTCTGTATCCTCGACGTCCTTTCTTGCAATCACCCGTGGCCCCACCAGCCTCTCCTCCCCATTGCCTCCCCCTCTTCCTGACCCCCTTCCTCCTCCTCTCCCCGGCACACGGTCATGCCTCCGATTATTATCGTACAATGTCACCGTGTCAAACGTCATGGAAAATTTCTCAAAATTCTTCGCAAACAACGCATGGCTCCTCAACTGATCCCTGACCGGTACCCCTCTCCCCGTCAACAACCTCCGAGTAATCGCCCTCCGTACGGCGACCTCCGGCCGTACAAAGACACCAACCAACTCCACCCTGTAAGGCGTTACCTGCTGATCCCTCGGTAACGTTGTCTCGATCGCCCAATACCTTTCCTCTACAACCATCGAGGATAATCCTCCCTCCTTTCCATTCTCACCGCTGATACTGCCGTTGTTGCTGCCGGTGGAGGGAGGGGGGGATGGGGTCTCCACGTAGCCCGGGCCGCGTTTGTAGGTATGGCGGTTGTCGCGAACCATGTCCAGGGTTTGCATAAGAAACGGGGCCCAGGCTGTGCGATGTGGAGGGAGAGAGGGAGGGAGGAAGGGGAGGTTGGGTATGTGTGTGTGTGTGTGTGAGCACTTGTCACAAAGGCCCCTCCCGACCTCGCCCTCCCCCCTTTCCTCCTTCCAGTCCTACCTAGGGTCGAGTCAAAGATGATGTCCCTCCTAAATTTTAGGGCGGAAAGAAAGAGCTCCTCTGCTGCCTGCGTGCTGTAGTTGTGGACCTGCTCGGACGCCTTAGGTAGCTTCGCGCGGGTTAGGAGCTGATAGACAGGATCGATGGCTTTGAAGTGGTCGGCTTCGACGGAGACTACATGCTACAAAAGGACGAAAGAATGGACGAAGGAAGGAAAGGGGGGGGGAGTTAGTGTCGCCAAAAACATAATGTACCCTCCTCGCTGTCCGGACCTCTTCTCAAGATCAACTGCACACACCCCATTCTCCCTTTCTACCCATTCGTCCGTCCCTCCGTCCCTCCCTCCGTCCCTCCCTCCGTCCCTCCCTCCTTCCTCGCCTACCTGCCCGTGCTTCCTCCAGAACTCAGTCTGGCTCACCATCTTCTTCAACGTCGTTTTCCCCGCGCCCATCCCCCCCCCCAACAATATTAAATGTGGAGGCTCCACCCTCTCATCCCTCCCCCTCCCCTGCGCCCTGGTCAAGGCCCGGCAGGACGCCTCGTCGTGACACCCTAAGGCTCTGAATATCTCCATGGCACTGACCCACTTCCGGCGGGAAGCCAAGTCACGTCTGCAGCTGAGCTCGGTGTGGAGCTGGGAAATCTGGTCGAAGGAGGGGGGTTGGTCGTCATGGGGAACTTGGCTTGCAACAGCAGCAGCATCAGCAGCAGCAGCGCCGGGAGGTGTATTTAAGATGGTATCGAGGTGGGGTTTTTTGGGGGGCTTGACGCAGGGGGAGGAGGAGGAGGGCTTGCGCTTTTGGAGAAAGGGGAGGGATGGAGGGAAGGTCGAGGAGGTTGAGTGTGGTGGTGATGGTGTCGCTGCTCCATTCTTTTCTACTCTTTTTGTGTCTCCTTCCCCTTCCTTTGCTTGATCCTCGTCATCGTTGCTGACTCCCGGGGGAGGTCCAACGGCAGCAGCTGCTCTTGATGCTCCTCTTTCCCCTCTCCCTTCCCCATCCTCTCCTCCCTCCCCTCCATTCCTCCCCTTCTCGCCGTCTTCATAATACCCCTGCTGGTCCATCAATACCCCATCCACCCCCGACGCCGAGAGGGAGGACGGCTGAGCCAACCACTCCCCCATTCTCTTGATTATCTCCTCGCTTTCTAGCCCTCCCACAGGCAGAGGAGGCCAGTCCCACAACATGTTGCTCTTGCGATGGATGACTTTCAAGGTCGGGAACCATTGTACGTCTAACCGCTCGAGAAAGGCAGGATTCTCAGGGCCGTTGACAGTGACGAATAACACGGATGGATTGTCCCTGTAATGCGCCGCAGCAGCAGCGAGGGAGGGGGCAAGGCGCCGGCAGGCAGGGCAATGGTCAGAGTGGACCTCCAGAAGGATGAGCTCGGCTTGTTCGAGATTTGGAATGGTGGTTTGTCGGCCGTTTTGTACGGCAGGGCCTGGCAGGCCGGAGAGTAAGAGATCGATTCCACCCTCGTTGATTTCGATGACGCTGCCTAAAAAAGGTTCGGGTGAGGAGGAAGAAGGGGGATAGCGGGAGCCTTCTTGTGTGCACGAGCGGTTTCCTGACTTTGCTTCTTCTGCCGCAGCTGGCGTTGCTGCCTCTGCTTCTTTTCCCTCTGTTGTTGCTCCCTCTGTGGTTTCCAGCAGGCTATGTCTCTTCTGGGACTGCTGTTGGTGCGTCACCGACTCCCTCGCACAGGACAAGGACGAGGAAGAGAACGTTGCCAAGCCTGGCCAAGATCCCTCTACTCCATGATCCTTCCCATGCTGCTCATGCTCTTGTCCTTGTTGCTGCTCGTTCTTTTGGAAGGCCCGGGCGGCTTTCCATGCCTCCAGGCGTTCTTGGTTGACTTGAACCAATTCATCCACTCGATCCCAGTTCCGCCCGAAATATTCCGCGGCCAAGTCGTCCAAATGATCGATCAACGGTGGCTTCCGTCTTTCGGGGTCCTCGTCGTCCTTGACACTACTGGCGGAGGAAGGGCACGCAGACAATGACGTCGGTGCAAGGGGACACAGCGGGGAGGTGTTACTCGCGTCAACTGCCTCCTCGTCCAAATGCCCGAAAAGATTCGTCTCTGCCAGTGCCAGGGCCTTATCATAGTTCTCGCCTTGCTCTTTGGTGCACCCCCAGGAGCTGACCACAAACTCTGCAAAACTTGGCAAGGGAGATGCATCAGACACATCGCCTGATGGGGCCGAGGAGGTGAACAAGAGGCGGGGTAGCGGCGGGTCCTTTCCAGCCGTGGTCTTTGGCCCGTAGGCTGCTGCAGCAAAGGCCATTGCTAACTAGGTGTACACGATTTTTTTTGGGCATAAGCGAGGATCGTCAGTACGATGGCAAAGAGAGATGCAAAGGCGGTCGTCAGACACAGTGCCTCATCAAGATGCCGGCCATGGGCCATCTTCTTGTACATTTTCGCATCGCAGTGCACTCGAAAATGAAGCTAATTAATGCACTCATTACTTCACCCTTACTGTCCGATAATAGGTATCGGCCAGCTGGCCCGGGCGAGGCTCCGCCTGAATCAACTAGACGCTCGATCCCACAAACCTCCGCGTAGTCGCAGGAGGTCAGGTCCCCGCTTACCTTACACACCAAATGCTGCGCCGCGCCGCCCAGACCCTTGGTCCCGAGACGGCGCAACTGGTAACTTGGGTGGAGAAGCAGGCACAGACAGCAGGAAGGATATGCGCACTCGGTCCAAGACCCCCTTTACCCATCCTCACACCTTCAAATGGCTTGGGCCTCGCGGCCCTCTCCCCTCAAGGCTACGCAGCAGGCGATGTAGTCTTGGCCCTACCTTTGACAGTCTGGGGACCAACTTCGGCACATTTTGCACTCCAAAATGCTCAAGCGACAGCTCCAGCGTTCTATCAAACTTTAATTGCCATAGACGAGGAGCTGGGTGGGGGCAAGCAGAAGCTTTTGCAGCCTGTGGCCTTGGCAACACACCTCTCCCTCGCGTTGCTCGACCCTGACGATGCAGTTCACCCATACGCCCGCTTTTTGTACGAGACAAGCCAGAAGGGTGTCCCACATCCGTTGTTGCTCGACCCTCATGTTTTAAGGGAGGGGCTGCAGGCCAGTCCAGTGGTGGCGGCGGTGAAGAAACGACAAGAGCTTTTCACATACGTACATCAACGCTTATTTGGCAGTGCTGCTACTGCTACTCCCGCTGAGACAATTTCGAATCAAGCGTCATTTTTGCCTATTTCGATCTTTCTCTGGTCTCTTTCCAGGGTCTTATCCCGTGGCGTTTCCGGTCCTGGTAAGCCGTTGACCTTCCTCCCGTTCTATGATTTGATGAATCACCGGCGCGCAGAGGCCAACTGCGAATACACCCTCGATATCAATGAAGGCACTATTAAAGTCAAAGCCACGAGGACAATTGAAGGCGGCGAGGAATTGTTTTTATGTTATAGTGATACCAAGGATAATCATCAGATGTTTTTGACGTATGGTTTTGTGGACGAGGGAAACCCTGTAGGGATGACAATGAGGGTGGGTTTGAATGAAAGTGAGGAAAGAGAGGAGGGAGGGGCAGATATAGAGTGGGTGATAGGCGGTGGCGCGGAAGAAGAAAAGAAGGAAAGGGCGAGGTTTGAATGTGCTTTGGCTGCTGTCCGCGGGGGGAAGGGGGGGAGGGACGGGTTGTCAGAGGGAGAAGGAATGTGTGTGATGAAGGGGGCGGTTGTGCGACGTTTGCAACAGTACCAGACATCATTGGAGGAGGACAGGGCGACGTTGCGGGAGATGGATGAAGAGAGGGAGTGTAAACATAAGAGCGAGGAAGGACAAGCACAGGATTTGGTTTTGCGACGGACAACGCTCGCATTGCTGGTGGAGGAGAAGACATGTTTGCAGCGAGCTTTGAAATGCTTGGCTAGAAGAGAAAGGGAGGGTATTGGATTTGAACAAAGTTAGATAAATAAATGAAATGACAGAGACAAAGCAAAATTCCAGGATTTTCATCATGCCTTTGGTTGCAGCTTTTGCAGCTTTTACCTAATCTATGCCAGGTATAGGTACACATTGCGAAATTCTCCTGACCTTAATTTCTTCTTTGATTCTATTGCTGACCTTTTTTCGTTTTCTAATGATAGCTACACCTGTGGGACTGTGTCTCTCAGAGTCCCGGAAACGTCTCAAGCTCCCGCCTCGCACACGTCGTATATAAATCTATGATACCACACGGCAAATGTGTGTTGGGTCTGTGTCTCCAGATTATAGTTTATCGCTTTCTCTACATCAATGTTTTTGGTACACAAATTTTTAGTTCTCCCGCTCCATTCTGCCCCGCAAAACTGTCTCTCCTTCACCAACTCTCTCATTACCTTTCCTTCTTCTCCTTGCATGTCAACCTATCAATGTACGTATGCTCTCCTTTTCCCATGTTCGTGTCCGTGGGGTTCACAGCCTCATCTCCCAAGACGTAGGTCGCACCCCTTGAATAGTACATAACCGAAAACCACTCACTCCCTTCCTTGTATCCTTGTCTTATACAAAACTCGTCCGCGGCGGGCTTCCCACAATCGTGCCCATGCTTTGCAGTCAAAGAATTGTCTGGGCCGTAATGCGCGAGCTCGTAATGAAGGCAATAATCGAGAGGTAGCCCATCAACGGTCGGGCCTTGGAATTGGCTGAGCTTGCGGAAAGACAAGTGCAGAGACGACGAATCCAAGCTGCTGCCCACGACGGCCAAGCCGACAAGTAGAAAGTGGAATGTGCGATATGCCATGGTAGTCTTAAATGGCGCCTGTGGTTGTTTGCAAAGCTTAGTTGTGCTTATGACTCGCAGGCTGCTCTTCGCGATGAGCTCCCTCCTGCGCCTGTCTGCCTCTCGGTGCTTCCCTTCCTTCCTGTGACGTGAATGCGGGATAAGAGACGGTGAGTGGCCTAGGCACATTTCCTGTTGCATGGCCTTGTGCATCGAGTGTACACGGTGTTGTTTGTGGTTGGTTATCTTTGGTCTCGTTTGAAAAAAAAAAAGCATCGGCGGGCTTGGACATTGCTTCGACACGGAGCCGTGCCATGCAGTGCGTACCCAAGGGAACATCGCGTGGTGGACGAGAAAAATAATGGTCTACGACTCCTATACCCTGTCCGACTGCGGGCCAGAGCTCTGAATATTATAGAGAGGGCCTGGGTGGGTGTGATGGTGGGTTGTGAGTGGAGACATGCACGTGACACGAGGACCAAAAAGAGCTGCTCCTCTAAAGTTTGGGAGATCGCCGACATATTGCCTTCCGGTAATGGCTCGGCACGGTTTTGCATTCCAAACGTCATAATCGTTCTTTTATTTCTTTCCACGAGGTGCCCCCCCTGTGTTCTCCCGCCTTCCTCCGTACACCATGGAATCTCCCCAGGGATCCGCACGGGAACTTGCCCCCTCCCCCCTCCTTCTCCCCCCTCCCCTGCCGCAGACATTCTCTCGTCACCACCCACCACCACACCATGGCAATCCAGACTCGCATGCCCAAGTCCCAAGTATTCCAAGGTCTCAGACTTGGACTTTCCACGGCTGCAGACTTGGACTTAGACTTGCGAGTCTGGATTGCCAGGGTGCGGTGGTGTTTGGAGGTGACAGCGGCCGGGGGGGGGTGGGGCAAATTAGCGTGCGGTGCCCGAAAGGATCACACGGCCGGGGAAAGGCGGGAGAAGACAGGAGAGTCGCATCGCGACCAAAGAATGTGCACCCAACACTGCTAGCGGCTGTCCGATACTTGTATTTTTTACCGAGATACCGGGGAGAGTGCGCTTGGCGCGAAAGAGCCGAGGGAGGAAGAGGGGGGGGAGTCCAAATAATATACCACAAGCCTGGTGCAAGGGCCAAGAAAAGGGAAGCAAAGCATAAAAGTACATTTACATAATTTCTTGCTTCTAGGCTCTATTGTGCTCCTGCTGATGTTATCTGAGCCACCGAGTCTGCTTTGAATTCCTCTCGTACTTTTTGCCTCTTGCTGCACAAGCATTCTGCCCCAGCACACTCCTTTCCCCCCTCTCTCCTCTTGGCGACCACCACCCCTCCCTGCTCTACCTTCGCCGATCCAAAATAATCATCTGCATAATGATGTAAGCCTTCAATGCCGATGCTTCCGGCATCCATCCTCTTTCCCTCCCCCTTCTCCGCCACTACCCCGAACAGTTCCGCCAAGGCGTGCAATGTCTTGGTTCTACTGACCGTATTCACATTTATCCCCTCAGAGACGTCAAGAGGGAGTAGGACGGGCTTGACATGGTCAGGGTGGCGACGACGGACGATCATTTCCAGAACTACGTATTTGGCATTGCTGACATGACTTTCGTATCGCAGACAGACCCGGAGATAGGCACGAATGACCTCAATCAATGGAAGGAGTCTCAAGGATACGGGCGAAGACAACGCTGAGGACGACGAAATGGTCGTAACCTCGTGGACAGTAGCGCCCTCTTTCCCTCCATCCTTTGTCGTACCACACCTCAAAGTCCGCAACACACTTGGATTGTACAACACAGGTCTCGCCAGCATCACCGCCGCGCACCCCGACATCGCCCTCATCCTCTCCACGTCCTCCCTCGTGTACAAATCCCCATTGGCAACGACAGGAATTTGAACTGCATCAACGACTGGCCGCAATAGCTCCCATCGGGCTGGATCAGATTGCTTGTCCTCCTTTGTTCTCATATGCACGTTCAAAGCACAGGCCCCTGCCGCTTCCATGGCTTTTGCAAACGCGATTGTTTTGGGAAGTGGGAGATCGGTGTCCAAAAGTCGAATCTTACAGGATATGGGGAGGTGTGGGCAGGCAAGCCGGAGAGCAGTGATGAGGCTGGAGGCTGTTTGGGGGTTGTCGAGCAGGGCGGCGCCCATGCCGTCTTGGAGGGAGAATTTCTTTGGGCAGCCCTTTGATTTGAGAGGAGGGAATGAAGGCGGAGGGCGGGAGAAGAGGATGTGAGTTAAGAGGCGTAATTTATAACAGTAAAAATGACAGAGACACCAAATGGATGCAGATGCTATTTGCTTTACTCTTGGTGGTGGGTCCTCTCTTCCGTCCGTCCGTCCGTCCGTCCTCCGTCCGTCCTCCTCCAAACCTTCTTATACTCACCATATTCAAATCAATGGCCGCCACGTCATGCTCGATCACCTTTGCAGCCTGCACAGCCCATTCCGGATTCCGCGTACCCATCTGGAAAATGACGCACTCCTTCTCTCGTGCGACTGTTTGGAAAACAAGGCGTCGAAGCTCCGTTATCCCCTTGCCCTTGCTGCCGCTGCTGCTGCTTTTGGTGACAAAATCGATGGTGCCCAAGGCCGGGTTCTCTTCCCGAATGCATTGCATGAGTTTCCTATCGATGATTTCTTCGCCGTATACGACATTGCACCCATACTGGAGGGCGAGCAAGCGTAAAGGCAACGTGCCGGCGCGGACCATAGGGGCTGTATGTTGGAGAGTGTAGAGTGGAGGGTTGATGAGGAAATTGATGACAGGAGGTTGACTGGCATAAAGAGGCACGTACCGAGGGCAACCGTATCATGATAGAGGCGGTGGATGGCCCGTTGCAGGGAGGGTGAGGGACTGGGAGCAACATTTCCAGTGGAAGCGGGGGTTGGCGGAGTTGACGAAGGTGCGGCTTGAGAAGCGAGAGAGGGGATGGGAGAGGGGTTGGGCTTGCCAGACCTTCTGCGCGCCACGATCGTGTTCAGGTCTACATAGTCAACGCATTTGTCGTTGTCAACATATTGGGTCATGCCTGTGCGTGTCCAGGGTTTGGGTGGGTTGGTGGGCGGGTTAGCCAGATAATTCGCAATGCGGGGAGGCATGGCCAAGACGAAAGCGAGCCTCACAGACGAAGCAGGCAAAGCTGCAGGCATAGCCTCGGCGTACGAGGCTCAGTAGTACATTCTCATCGTCGTGCATGCGTGGGGCCTGCCATGGTTGTGTAGTATGACGTGTGGGCAAAGGCTATCGGGGCCGCGTGCCCCACTATCAGATGCCCCATCCCATCCCATTCCTAAGCTACCACGACGTAAAAGAAACACGGAGTCCAACTTGCCATCTCTCAAGCTTTCCCACACCACCCTTGCAACTGCAGCCACAGCTCACCTCACCTGCTGCTTTTAATTAGAGAAGCCCCCGGAGAAGAAGAAACGTCGTCACACTTGCCTTCGTTTACCAAGGGCTCCTAGAACGAAAACACCACATAGCAGACAGCCACGGAAGCAGCACAAAGCTGACGGAAAGTATCTCGCGGAAGAGCAGCAGCACCACCACCAGCAGCAGCAGCAGCAGCAGCACCAGCACCAGCAGCATCAACAACAGCAGCTGCAGCAGCAGCATTAGGTCCTTGCTCTGAAAATTTCCAAGCAAGACAGTTCCCATTTCTGCGGCACCACCACCTATTTCCTTCGTCCAAGTAGACTAGCCACGACACCATGGACGAGCTCGCTGCGCAGGAGCTCGAGATCCATGAGAATACGGCTGGGAACATTGTCCCGACTTTGCACTCGTTTATTGGTGGATGCGTAGGTGGCCTAGTCTCGCTTGTCGCTGGACAGCCGTTTGACACAATCAAGGTCCGCCTTCAAACTTCAACGAAATTCGCCGGCGCCGGGGACTGTTTTCGGCAGCTGCTTGCCAACGAAGGCCCTTTGGCACTGTTCAAAGGCATGTCCTCGCCTGTTCTCTCCGCTTCCCTCGTGAACGCCATCGTTTTCTCCTCCTACAACGAAACCATGACCCTCATGAAAAAAGAAGCGGCGGACTCCAGCAGCATCAGCAGCAAACCCACCTACGACCAAGTCTTTGTCGCTGGCTCCGTGGCCGGGGGGCTGCAGTCCTCAGTTCTCACCCCCACAGAGCTGGTCAAATGCCGCTTGCAGATACAGATGACTTCTCCCCGATCTCAGGGCTTGGTGCAATGTATTCGGGACGTCTTTAAGGAAAGGGGTTTCCGGGGTTTTTTCGCGGGATTAGGCCCTACTTTGCTGCGGGATTTGCCGGCGTTCGGCTGTTATTTCTCACTGTATGAAATCACAAAGGACGTGTTGGAGAGCAATGGGCGATCGTTGTGGTTGAGTTCATGTGCGGCGGGGGGATTGGCCGGGTGCCTGTCGTGGGCCGTGGTCTACCCGATCGACGTCATAAAAACCACCATGCAGACACAAGAAGGGCCAGGGCCTCGGGTGGGCATGCTCAAGACAGCGACGAGGCTCCTCGAGACAACGGGGCCGGCAGTATTTTTCAGGGGTATGTCGGTGGCGCTTCTGAGGGCACTGCCGGTAAATTGTATTGTCTTTCCCGTGTACGAATGGACGGTGGAGTTTTTGGGAAATGTGGATACGGTGCATAGCACTAGAAGGATTGTCAAGCCGCCGGCACCGGAGAGCAGCGGCGGCAATAGTAATAGTAATAGCGGAATTCCAGCGACCTGAAGGGGGAGGGAAGCCAAGGAGAAAAAGATTGTACCATAGTGTGAGCCGACACAGCAGCAGCAGCAGCAGCTGAAGTAGCAACCGCGAGTGATGCGTAGCCAGAGAAAGGGTGATTCTGTACACAAATATTAAGCTTATGTTATATAGATGAACGTGTGACATCGCGTGAGGCGGTGAGGGTCAGGCGGCCACTCCTCTCTCCTCCCCCCGAAATATATTTGAAAGCTCACACAAAAGCTAGAAATATAAGTACTAAATGAAGAGCACGCTCAAATACTGACTCACATCAAAATACATCATTCCTTCGTTACGTAAACCCCGTCAAATTCAACTCCTTGATCACATGCTGATAAGCCCCGAAGTCCTTCCGCCGCAAGTACTGCATCAAGTTACGCCGCCTCGTCAGCAACGACGTGTACCCACGACGGGCCGCTTTATCTTGCCTGTTTGTTGCGCAATGGTCTTTGATGTGCTGGATGCGGATCGTCAAACAAGCCACCTGCACAGACGTGGAGCCTGTGTCGCCTGGTCGGACGCCAAACTTCTCAATTCCCAGCTGCTTCTCGGCTTGCTTGCGTTCGGGTGCGTCGGCGTTGTCAATGTTTAAAGCCCGTTCTACTGGCTCGGGGACGGATTGCAGCAGGCTGGCTGGGGTCAGGTACTTGTACAAAGGCTTGGCGATGGAGGAAAAGGAGTCTGACGGGGCGGCTGAGGAGGAGAGCGGGCGACAAGTCGGGGAGGCGGGAGGAGGCAGGGACGAGGGCGAGGACAGGCGGACCGAATAAAGAAGCCGCTGGCGCCACATAACTTATGAGGTCTTGTGTATGTGTACCTGTGTAGTATTCATGTGTGGTCATTGTGTGAGAAGAGCGATGTGGTCAAGTTGTATGTCGCGTGAGGATCTTCAGGGATGATGCTTCATGATGAGTGGCCGATAGGAAGACCAGGAATCCGCCGCCTGCTGAAGCATTACAGCCTTTGTACTATCGATGCAGCGGTGATGTCAATAACATGTGAGCGCTCCCCTTCCAAAATGGCATACGTGCAACGAATGAAAGACGAGACCCTGCCCGCCCACCGTTTCCGGGCTCCGGGTCACATCTCGCAGCAAGGGGGAGGTTCGCTTTGAAGCGTACAAATCTACGTCGCTCACAAAAGCTGTCTAGAGACATGATTCTAATGCTGCACACCATGGTTAGTATCTAGCTCAATCAGAATCTGGTACACTTTACGCTGAAATTGCAAAACATGCCCCCTCTTCCCCCAGAAAAAGCAAAGTCCCCGTTTTTCCACCAAGAGAACAAAATAAATTGACTAAGAGATCAGCGCCGCCATTTCTTCGTGCGGAATTATATCTTTTGCTCAAACCCATGCAGACTAATTGTTCAGTGTGCACGCGTCTGGATGGGCCTCAAGCCATAACACGTTTGCTAAATCTCAAACCAAAAAATGCCCGGTAAACTGCACAATAGAAGGGATGTACATGTAAAATACTCGCTGGCGACCCCGCCCCTGTAACCATTTCCCCTTGACCTCAATCCCCATGCCCGGAACAGGACACCAAAGATTGCGCACAAGCTCTCAGCAGTGCTACTTCTACCACACCGGTCGTCGCCCTTACTCGGAATAGACAGGTGTGAAGCTGGAGTTTATCCAAGTCATCATACGCAAAGCCAGGCGAAAAGAACGCCGAAATTTTCCAGCCATACTTTGCAGCAAACCATATCCTGTGTACGATGAAAATTGTTGCTCACGACCTCACCCGGGTCGTCCGGATATATCAGTGAGTCAACCTCCTCAAACTTGAAAAGAACGCCGGCAGGAGTCATGACGCCGCTTGTACTGCTGCCCTCTAATTCGGGCATTGTGCACCGATGCTGGCCACTGACCGCACAGTTACTAAGCTCAAACGATAGAGTGTCAGCGTAAGCAGCAAACATGGACTGTGAAGATCCGGGAAACGCGCTTGCGTTTGTCATCGCATTATCCATTTGGCGCCATCTCTCTTTCTATTACGCGAAACACACAAGGAGCGGGCCAACACCCTGCTTCCCCGGTGAATAAGGCTAGGGAGACAACGGCACTGTCACCCCTGTTGAGCTGACAATCACCACTTCTGCGTGCGCCACGCCCTTCTCTGTGTCCACCGACCCCAAATGCCAACGAAGGAGATTCGAGCCCTTGAAGTACTCCTCCAAGAACGTGCGGTAATTCCCCGGATCGTCTTGCAAAGGAATCTCGAGCGTGTGCAAACTCAGCACTTGTTCGCCCTCTTTTTTGTCGTCATAACTAGTGGCTCCAGCCCCGAAAATTGTTGTGGTGGTTGTGGACGTGGCGCAGATGACGGAACAAGAAAGAGGGCAGAGGCCCAGCACGGGGTGACTCTTGGTGGCGGCCCGCGAACCGGTGCTCTTCACACCAGGAATCATAAAGGCAGAGGTAGGTAGAGGTAGTATTGTAAGGAGAAGGAGCCCGATCAGTGGCACAGCCACCAGTGGTGTGCGCGTGATACGCACGGAGCTCGACCAGCGGGGCTGACTGGAGGCGCAGGAGAAGAGTGTTGCCGAGGACATGATGATTTCGATGCAGCTTTCTGCAGGCAGTGTGAACCTGTGAATGTGTAGATGTGGGTGCGATGTGTGAATGTGGATTGGTCCTGTCTGTGATGTGGTGAAGAAGTGTCCAAGCAAGCAACAGGCCTTTGGTCGTGCTGGTGGAAGCGAGAGAAGCTTCTCCATCCGTCCGGCCATGCTGGTACGTATTTGTTTGCCCCTTTCTCAGTCTTGCACAAGCGACACGAGCACGATGACAATAGTACTGTCATGAGATATTCTTCCGGCATCTTACCCACACTTCTGGCTTTAACACAAGAAAAGCACAGGCAGCAAGCCACGCACCCACGCACCACCGCTAAATCAGCTACAGACGCTCGCATATGGCCAAGAAGAAAGACACGGCCAGACAGGCCATGCCTACCTCCCGCCGCACTGAGGAGGTGCCCGTCATGGAGGACCCTCGCTTCAGCTCTATGCACTCGGCGCCGGTACGTTTCTTGATAATCTTGTCTCCCTTCCCAACTTAACTTTTCCCAGCCGACCTCCCCACCCCCCCTCCTCTTTTTCCTCCACTCATCCTCCCCCAAACCCCCCCGTAATACCATTTCATTAGACCTTCCAGCGCATTCCTAAGGACGATCGTAAATTCAAGATTGACCCCCGGTTCAAAGCCGTGCTGACAGACGATCGTTTTCGAGCAGTAGATGGAGGAAAGGTGGACAAGCGGGGTAAAAAAATGAAGAAACGCGAAAAGGTGGTGGATGACTTCAAGGCTTTCTATACCGTTGATGGAGAGGAGGGGGGTGACCAAAGTGCGAAGAAGATGGGAAAGGGAGATGAGGAGGAGAAAGAGGGGTTCACTCGAAGAGGAAGGAAGAAGGGGGAAAGAAAGCAATCTAAGGAGGCACAGCCAGATCCGCGTTTCCAGTTGCGCCCGGAGCAGCAAGACGACGAGAAAGAGGAGGAAGAGAAAGATAAAGAGAGAAAGGAGGAAGAAGAGGAGGAGGAGGAAGAGGAGTGCGGAGACGATGGAGCTGAGGGGAAGAAGAAGGACGATAAAATGAAAAAGAAGTCCTCTCCTTCCCACAACGAGGACGAAGACCGACTGGAGTACCTGAATCGCCTCGCCCGCGGAGAGATCAGTGATGCCTCCACATCGTCCTCCACTGGCACCTCCTCCTCTTCCTCTTCCTCTGAAAATGACTCCTCGGGTTTCGAAAGCGAAGACGAAGAACCCCAAGCTGACGACGACGATGACGACGATGATGTCATCGAATCGAGGAAGCTCGACGAGGCGCCCATTCCTATGGGTGAAGCCACCTCCCGTATAGCCATCATGAACTGTGACTGGGAGCATTTAAAGGCCTTGGATATTTTGGGCATTCTGCTATCGTTTAAGCCGGAGGAGGGGAAGGTGGAGAGGGTCCGAGTGTATGTTTCGGATTACGGGAAGGAGAAGATGGAGGAGGATGCAAAGAGGGGACCCGGGTTTATGCTGAAGGAGGGAGGCCCGGGGGAAGGAAGGAAGGAGCAGGAGGCACACGAGGAGGACAAGGAGTGTGAGGATGAAGGGAGTGTGGGTAGTGAGGAGGAGGACGAGGAGGAGGGAGGGGAGGAGGTGAACCAGGAAATGATGCGTGCGTATGAAGTCCAGAAGTTGAGGTATTATTTCGCGGTGGCGGAATGTGATAGCGTCAATACGGCTTCGAAGCTGTACGATGAGGTGGACGGCCTTGAATTTGAAAATTCAAGTTCGCAGATTGACGTCCGATTCGTTCCTCCCGATGTGGAGTTTGAGGGGAGGGAGGTGAGAGATGAGGCAAGTGGGGGCTCTTTACCTGTCACGTACGAGCCACCCGTGTTTGTGACCAAGGCGCTGCAGCAGACTAAAGTGGAGTGCACATGGGAGGCGGGGGATGGAGAGAGAGAGCGGAAGTTAACTCAGTACCATAAGTGGCATGAGATGGACGAGGATGACTTGGGCGCGTATTTGGCCAGTAGTAGTAGTGAGGAGGAGGAGGAGGAGGAGGAGGAGGAGGGAGGGAAAAAGCAGAAGGGACGAAAAGAAGAACGGAGGAAGAAGTTGAGAAATTTGTTGTTGGGCGGATTGGTGGGGGAGGAGGAGGAGGAGGAGGAGGAGGAGGAGGAGGAGGAGGGAGGAAG
>Ga0160419_100101_pt1 | contig 59622 bp, 52 predicted proteins | sample CelAP2metagpilot_2_FD_108196 | JGI IMG/M metagenome (GOLD analysis project Ga0160419, IMG submission 108196) | Phycosphere-associated microbial communities from Cellana algal ponds in Kailua-Kona, Hawaii, USA - Cellana AP2-4-25 metagenome pilot ...
ACAGAGTGATGTTCTTGATCGAACCCCCCAGCCGCCGCCCCACAACGGAATGGGCAAGCTCATGCAGAAAAAGCGAGGCGAACAACCCCAACACCGCCACAACCGCCATGACCAGATAGACGGAACCGGCCCGGCCGGGCAGCGCATCCGGGAAGTACCCTTGCGACAGGCTCCAGGTGACAAGCCCTGCGATGATCAGCCAGCTTGGATCAACCCTGATCTCAAAATTGTTAATGGTGCATATTTTCACGGCATTTGAGAACATACGCCCTCCATCTCTGCCCTTAGAATAGCAATGGCGTTGCGGATCGAATTGATTTTCCGCAAGCCGTGTCAGGCGGGATGAAAAAGCCCGCCCACACCGTATGCCAGAAGGGCCGCGACCCCCCCGATCAAGAGCGTTTCCAGACCGGAACGCCACCATTTTGCCAATGACCAACGGCTCTTTCCGGTGCCGATCAGGAAGAAGGTCAGCAAGGTCGCCAGAACCGAGGTTGCGAAGGGATTGGGCAGGCCAAGCAAAAACGGCAAAAGCGGCACCGCACCCGCAACCATGAACGCCGCAAACGTGGCCAGCGCCGCGCGCATCGGGCTCGGCTCTTCGCGGGCAAGCCCGTATTCATCGCTGAGCATCAGGTCGATCCAGTTCTGCTTGTTCCGGGTGATGGCCTGCGTGGCCTGTTCCAGAACATCCCCCGACAAGCCACGCCTTGCCAGAATTTGCCGCAACTCTTCCCGCTCCCCTTCGGGGTGTTCTTCTATGTGCCGCTCCTCGATTTGAGTGATGCGCTTGCGGTCATCCAGCTCTGCCTTGGTGCCGGAGTAGTTGCTGGCCGCCATCGAAAAGCCATCGGCGAGAATGTTCGCCAATCCAAGGGCAACGATGATCGTGTGGGACAGTCCCGCCCCTTCAACCCCCGCGACAATAGCAAAGGTGGTGACCGCACCGTCGATCCCGCCATAGATCATGTCCTTGAGATGGCTCTGCTTTTGTCCTTCCGAAAGGCGGCGGGTGATGTCCTGGGGGCTGTGGCTGTGTTCCTGGGTCATCCGGCAAGTCTGCCGCTTTTTTTGCCCTTGGTAATTGAGCCAGATCAAGAAACGGCATGGAAGGTTTGTTAGGCGGGCCCCATGGATATTCCCGCAACCACGTTGGGGCAAAGCGCGCTGATCTTCTTGTTCAGCGCCATCTGTGTCTGGATCGCAGGCGCCCGGCTTGCCTATCTGGCGGACGCACTTGCCGATCGGTTCAAGCTCGCCAAATCGCTGATGGGGCTGCTGATCCTGTCGCTTGCCACCTCCTTGCCCGAGGTGGCGACAACGCTGGGTGCAGCCATTGGGCAGGCCCGTGATCTGGTGCTCAACAACCTCTTTGGTGGCATCACCCTGCAAACGGCAATTCTGGCGATGTCGGATTTCTGGGCGCGGGGTCCGATCACGAATTATCCACGCAAGGCCAATCACGCGCTGGAGGCGACGTTGCTGGTGCTGTTGCTGTCGGTGGCGTTGATCATCACCAATCTGGGCGAAACATTTGTCTTTGCAGGGGTGGGGCTGGGCAGCGCCTGTATTGCTGTGGTCTATGGTGGCGCGATCTGGCTGCTGCGCCGGTATGATGACAGCAGCGACTGGGTGCCGGTTGATCTGCCCGATCCGGACCCGCTGGCCTTTCCCGCCCCGACCGGCCTGGCCGAGAAGAGCAACCGGGCTTTGATTGCCCAAGCCGCCGCAGCCTGCATCGCCATTTTGATCTTTGGCCTGCTGCTGGTCTTCTCTGCGGACCGCATTGCGGTTCAATCGGGGCTTGGTGCGGGGTTCATCGGGGTGACCTTGCTGGCGCTGGCGACCTCTCTGCCGGAACTGACCACCAGCATCGCGGCGGTGCGGATCGGGGCCTATACAATGGCGATTTCCAACATTTTCGGCAGCAACCTGATCATGCTGGTGCTGGTGTTCCCGGCAGACATCCTGTTTCGCAGCGGCCCGATCCTGCAAGACACGTCGCGCACGGTCAGCCTTGCGCTGTCCTTCGGCCTGGCGGTCACGGCCATCTATCTGATCGGTCTGATCGTGCGGCGCAAACCGCGTGTGGGGGATGTCGGGCTCGATTCCATTCTGGTGATGCTGACCTTCATGGCGAGCCTCGCGGCCTATTACTTCGCGCGTTGAAAGCGCAGCACTGCGGCCTTCAGAACCTCTGGAACAACAAGGATGGGCAGGGCGAAGGCGCCAATCATCAGCCATTGGTCAACACCCATGGGCACTGTGCGCAACAGGACCTGCAAAGGCGGCCAGTAGACTGCCGCGACCTGAGCACCCAACGTCACGGCAAGCGCGATCAGCAGGAACGGATTGCTGAGCCAACCAATCCGCCACCCCGTCAACCGCAGGGAGCGAAAGGCGAAAACGCTGACTTTCTCAAACACCACCATGGCTGTGAACGCAGTGGTGCGGGCCAGTTCCAGACCAAACTCCATGAGGTGAAAGAAGATCCAAAGGCTCGACAACCCGGTGTAGGTGCCCAGCAGGACGATTGTGAGGATGCCATGCAGACCCAATATGGCGGTATGTTTGTCACGGGGGGGCTTCTGCATCTGATCCGGCTCGGATTTCTCTACCCCCAGTGCGACGGCCGTTACCCCGTCTGTGACAAGGTTCATCCACAGGATCTGCGTGGCCAGAAAGACCAGCGGCCCGCCGATGGCGATGTTCACGACAAGGGCAATCACCTCACCCGCGTTGGACGACAGCAGGTAGCGCACGAATTTCTGCACATTGGCGAATTGCCTGCGGCCTTCGCCGATGGCCCGCACGATGGTGGCAAAGTTGTCATCCAGGAGCACCAGATCTGAGGCATCGCGTGCCACGTCCGTGCCGCGAATGCCCATGGACACCCCGATATCGGCCTGTTTGAGGGCCGGGGCGTCATTCACCCCGTCTCCGGTCATTGCCACGATCTGCCCCTGTGCCTGCAAGGCAGAGACAATGCGCATCTTCTGTGCAGGTTTCGTGCGGGCAAAAAGGACATCCTCCTTCAGCACGCCCGCAAGGGCCGTGTCGTCAAGCGCATCAAGATCCGCACCGGTCAGATGCTCTGTGACGTCCAGTGAAAGCTGCGCTGCGATGGCGCCTGCGGTAATCGGACTGTCGCCGGTGATCATGACCACCCGGATGCCTGCCGCACGGGCAGAGCGGATGGCATCGCGCACTTCCGCGCGCGGTGGATCAATGATGCCAACCAGCCCGACAAAGGTCATGTCCCGTTCGATGATCTGCTTGTCAGGCGCCTCGCGGTGGGCAAATGCCATCACGCGCAGCCCTTCTGCGGCAAGGCGGGTATAGGCGCGGGTGATCTCTTCGTGGTCTTCTGCACGCAAAGGGCGCACCCCGGCCTGAGTCATGATCTGGCTACAGACCTCAAGCACCTGTTCAGGTGCGCCCTTGGTCAGCACAACAGTCCCACGGTCCGCCTGATACAACACGCTCATCCGTTTGCGCGCACTGCTGAAGGGGATTTCAGCAAGCAGGTTGCGCTCTTCCGGCAGGCTGCACCAGCCCTTGTACCCCAACGTGATCAACGCGCCTTCGGTGGGGGCGCCGACCATGCGCCACTCCGAGCCTTCGCGGTTCAGCCGCGCATGGCTGCAATAGAGCCCGGTCTTCAACAAGGCGTCCAGAACCACATCATCTGCGGCCCGTATCCTGTCGCCGTCCAGTTCAATGTGCCCGGCCGGGTCATATCCTGTGCCGGTCACGTCATAGCGGCGGTCAAGCGTCCAGACATGCGTGGCGGTCATCTTGTTCTCGGTCAGCGTACCGGTCTTGTCCGTGCAGATCACCGATGCAGCGCCCAGCGTCTCAACCGCCTGCAGCCGCCGCGCCAGCGCGTTCTGCCGTACCATCGCCGTGGCCCCCAGCGCCAGCGTGATGGTGACAACGGCGGGCAGCCCCTCGGGCACCATGGCCACCGACAGGGATAGCCCGGTCATGACCATCTCTGTCAGGTCACGCCCCAGATACAGCCCCAATCCGGCGACCCCTGCCGCAACCAGCAGTGCTGCGATGCCAAGCTGGCGCGCAAGCTGCCCCAGCTTCTTCTGAAGGTTTGTCGTCTTGGTCCCCACCGACCCGGTCAGATGAGCGATCTTGCCAAACTCCGTCTGGGCCCCAATTGCCGTCACTTCCGCTTCGGCGCGCCCCGCCGTGACAGACGTCCCGGCAAAGACATCCAGTCGGCCCTCCTCGCGATCCTTTGCGACAGGCACCGATTCCCCCGTCAGGACGCTTTCATCCACCGCCAGTTCAACCGATCGCCGCACCACGGCATCCGCCGCGATCTTCGCGCCGGGGGTCAGCACCAAAATGTCGCCGGGCACAATTTCCCGTGCGGGGATGACCTGCTCTTGCCCCGCGCGCAGCACCATTGCCTGCGGCGACAGCAGGTTGCGCAACGCGGTCAACGCGGTCTCTGCTTTCCATTCCTGACCAAAGCCGAGGGCCGCGTTCAGCACCACAACAAGGGCGATGGTGACGGCATCCATCATCTCTCCCAGCGCCACAGCGACCGCCGCCGCGGCAACCAGGATCAGGACCAGAAAGCTGGAGAACTGACGCAGAAGCACCCAGAGCGCGCTTGTCTGCCTGATGGCAGGAAGCTCGTTCCACCCGTGTTCTTCACGGGCCTTCTCGACCTCCTCTGGCGTCAAACCGGTCTGCTGCACATTCCCTGACACGTGACACCCTCAATCCTGTGAATGTTTGTGTCGGTATCAGGCGAAAACACAGTCAGGGATTGAGCAATATCAACCCAAACGCGCCCTGCGCCGCCTATTCTTTGCGGGCAACTTCACACATTGGAGGATCTACAATGCCCAACACGTCACAAAAGCAGGACAGTACAGCCAAGCCCGACGCAGAAGCATTCAACCCTTTCACCCAGCTTCAGGAGGCCGGTCTGGGCAATCTGATGGGGATGGGGACGGCATGGGTCGAAGCCATTAGCGATCTGGGCGCAGAGGTGGCTGGTTTCGTCGCGGAGCGGATCAAGGAGGATGTCAAAACCCAGCATTAGATCCTGCATTGCAAGAACGTGACCGAGCTTCAGCATGTTCAGGCGCAATTCATGCAAAAGGCGATTGACCAGTATCAGGCCGAAACCGGCAAGCTGGTCGAAATGACAAGCAAGGCCTTTGCGCCAAAGACGACCGACAGCTGAGGTTACCCCAGAACGTAGCGGCCCGGTGCCGCGCCCATCACGGTCTCAGGGGCGCGGGTGTGTTCGGTCCGGGCACCGCTGCGTTTCTTGAGCCACGCCGCCCAGTGCGGCCACCACGAGCCGTCCTGTGGCCCATGTTCTGCAATCCATGCCGCTGCCGTCTTGTTTTTGTCACCTTCGGTCTTGTGGGCGCTGCGAAAATGGCGGCCCGAATGTCCGGGCTCTGACAGGATACCGCCATTGTGTCCGCCATTGGTCAGCACAAACGTCACATCCGTGTCGGTAAGCAGCGACAGCCGGTAGACGGAAACCCAAGGTGACACGTGGTCGGTCTCGGTGGCCACGCAATACACATCCGCCCGAATGTCGCTCAGGGAGACAGCGGTTCCATCGACCTTGAACCGGCCCTTGGCCAGATCGTTCTTCAAGAACAGGCGGCGCAGGTATTCGGCATGCATGCGCGCAGGCATCCGCGTGGTATCCGCATTCCACGCCAGCAGCGGATTGTCAGCGGTACGCTCTGCCAGCAGATAGTGGCGGATGACCCTGCTCCAGATCAGATCATTGGAGCGGAGCAGTTGAAATGCGCCTGCCATCTGATCGGCCTTGAGGTATCCGGTGGTGGCCATGATGTCCTCAAGAAAGGCCACCTGACTTTCATTGATAAACAGCCCCAACTCCCCAGGTTCGGAGAAATCGACCTGCGCCGCCAGCAGGCTGACGCTGGCAAAGGTCTCATCCCCGTCCCGCGCCAGTGCGGCCGCCGTGATGGAAAGCAACGTGCCGCCAAGGCAATACCCGGCTGCGTGAATCCGGTCGCAACCCATTGATTTGATGGCCTCAATCGCAGCACGTGGGCCCAGATCGACATAGTCCTGCATCGACAGGTCCGCGTCGCTGGCATCGGGGTTTTTCCACGACAGGATAAATACCTCAAACCCCTGATCGCGCAGATACGCGACCAGCGAGCGCTGGGCGGTCAGGTCAAGGATGTAGAACTTCATGATCCACGCAGGCACGATGAGGATCGGTTCAGGGTGGACGCGATCCGTTGTCGGGCGGTAGCGGATCAGTTCGGCCAATTCATTGCGCATCACCACATCGCCGGGTGTCGTGGCCAGTGTCTCTCCCACTTTGAATGTGCCCGAGGCGCGGGGTTCCTTGCGCATCAAACGACCAAAGTCTTCCACCCAGTATTGGGCACCCAGCATCAGGTTCTGTCCGCCCGTCTTGCGGGTGCGGTCAAGGACTTGCGGGTTTGTCAGCGCGAAATTGGCGGGCGAGAACATGTCCAGCCACTGACGCGCGGTGAAGTTCACGACCTGCTCGTGTTTGGGATCAACGCCCGCCAGTCCAGTTGTCGCCGCCTCCCACCAATCCTGTGCTGCAAGAAACCTCTGGGCCATCACGTTGTAGGGAAAGGCGGCCCACGCAGGGTCGGCAAACCGGCGATCATGCCGTTCCTTCGGTTCAACCGTTTCGGCCCATGCGCGTTTGGCAAGTGTCGCCTGTTTCTCCGGTGACCCCATCAGGTGCATCGCCCAATCGACATATGCCGTCGCAAGGGCCGTCGGCGAAAGCCCTGCGGTCAGCCGACCAAGCGCCGCATGCCAATGCGCGTCCACACCGGGTTTCGGAGGGTCAGATCTGCTCATAACTGCGATCTTTCGACCAGCGGCACACCCGCCGCGATTGCATCGCTGGGATGGGTGATGACACGTTCGTCCACTTCCAGCCCGCTGAGGACTTCGACCATGCGGTCATTGCGCTTGCCAAGCGTGACGACACGCCGCTCAGCAAGCCCCTCAATCGCAACGAAAACCGCCCATTCATTGCCTTGGCGAAAGACGGCGCTCAACGGGATTTGAAGCGTGTCTTCAACGCGCCATTCAATGATCCGCAGAAAGACGGAGAACCCATCCCCCAGACTGGGCCGCGCCTCTGCCGGGGTGGTGAGGGTGAAATAGGCATCGACCCTTTGCTCCTCGATCCCCAGTGCCGACACCTTGGTGCGGGCCTTGGGATCAATGCGCTCCAGCCGGGCCTCCAGCACCTCATCGCCGCCCCAACGTTCCACATAGGCCTTTGCGCCGGGCGACAGGCGCACAGCGTCGTTGGACAGGATGTCGGCCACAAGCTCAAGCTGGCCGGGATCGCCAATGCTCACAAGGGGCGCGCCAATGATGACCGGCCGCTCGCTGATCGTCTCCACCGACAATACCACCCCATCCGTGGGCGAGGTGACCTGAACACAGCAGCCGTCGGGCGTCGGGTTCGCATCGGTCGGGACAAGCAAGGTCGCGCGTGCCCGTTCAATTGTGCCATTGGCCATCTCGATCCGGGCCTGTGCCGCTTCTATGGCGGCCTGTGCCACGGCAAGCCTCTGGGTGTCGTCCTCCATCCGGGTGATCGACGCAACCCCGCGGGACACAAGCGCCTGCGTGCGGTCGAACTGGGATTGGGCAAAGCGGGCCGTTTCCTGCGCCTGCTTCAGATCCGCCTGTGCCACGTGCCGTGCGGCCATGGCCTCCTGCAAGGACGCCTCCGCTTGCAACTGCGACCGCGCATCAAGCAGTCCCGAAGAGGCAGGTTGCACAATCGCGACAATTGTTTCGCCTGCCACCACGACGTCCCCCTCTGACACCGGCGACCGCAATGCCGTGCCCGAAATGGGGGAGGCCACCTCAAAGAGTTCGCGCACCTCGGTCTGGCCGTCCGCGTTGATCGTCACTTCCAGCGGACCCCTGCGGACCGCAGCCAGATCGACAGCGACCGGATCGGCGCGAAAGCTGACGTAGGACAGCCCTGCCACCAGCGTCACGCCAATGCCAATCAGGACAAGTGTGCGGGTTAAATAAGCCATTGGGTTACTCCCTTGTTTTCATGACAGCCACCAGATCAAGCCGGTCGAGCCTGCGTCGCACGATCAGCGCAGAGCCGAGTGCTGCACCCAGCACCACAAGGCTGGCGAACGAGAACCGCGCCGGGTTCAGAACCAGCGGGATCTGATAAAGGTCACTGGTGAAATTGCTGCTCATCAGAAAGGCGATGTAGGCTCCGATTGCCCAGCCGAAGGGCTGTGCAACCAGCGCGATCAGCATCATTTCCCCCACCAGAATGTAGGAAACCTCCCCCCGCCCAAATCCCAGGATGCGCAGACTGGCCAGTTCGCGGGCGCGCTCCGACAACTGAATGCGGGCCGCGTTGTAGGTCACACCAATCGTGATCAGCACCGCGACGGCGATGTAGATGGAATTCATCACCACGATGTTTTCCTCAATCGTCTCCTGAAAGGACCGCCGGTTCTCGTTCATCTCAACGATGCCGGTGATGCGGGGCGTTTCCTTGATGACGGCATGCAGGGCGTCCGTCTCGTTCTCGTCCAGTGTCACATTCACGGTTGAGACACGCGGCGCCTGCCGGAAGAGCGCGTTCATGTATTCAAAGTCCATATACGCACCAAGGCCGAAGTGCAGTTCCACCAGCTCTGTCACGGTGATGTCGAAGGTCTCCCGCTTGCCCGTCAGGAACGCGACTTCAATCTTCTCTCCGGGCTGGACATCAAGATGGGCGGCCAGCCGGTCGGACAAGACGATCCCACCGGGCGGCACATCGACCGGAAGGCCGTCGGAATCCAGCACCCGGCTCAGATCAGTCCCGGCGCGGCGCGCCTCGACAGCAGAGCGTTTGCTCAGGTAGCCATGCCGCAGGATGGCTGCGTGAAACTGCTGGCTTTCGGCTTGCAGGACACCGGGCAGGTTGCGCACATCCTCAAGAACCGCTTCGGGCACGTCTTCGGCAAACAGCAACATCGCGTCCTGCCGGTTGGTCTGAAAGAACGCCCGCTCGACGATTTCATCCAGTGCATCATTGATGAAGGTCGCCGCAATCACCGACGCCACAGCCAGCGCCAACCCCATTGAGGTCAGAAAACTGCGCAAAGGCCACCGCAGGAGCGAGCGCAGGATCATCACCGTGGACTGCGCCAGACGCATCCGCGCCATTGCATCATCAATGAAGGACCGCTTGAACCGCGGTGGGGCAGGGGGCTGCATCGCGACCGCAGGGGCAAGCCGCGCCGCCTTCATCGCCGCCTGCGCAGCCCCAAGGCTGGTGGTGGCAATCCCCGCCAGACCTGCTGCTGCATAGACCCAGTATGAAACGCGGAAGATCACATACGGAAAATCAAAGAACTCCGCATATTGCCGTGCGGTGGATTGGGCCAGCGCCGTCCCGGCAATCCAGCCAAGTCCAACCCCCACAACCGCGATCAACCCGGCAAGCATCAGGTAGTGCAGGCAGATTTCGGTGTTGGAATAGCCGATGGCCTTCAGCAATCCGATCTCACTGCGTTCAAGCGTGATGATCCGGCTCATCACCATGCTGACCAGAAAACCCGATATGCCAAAGAAGATCGGCGGCAGGATGGCAGCCATGCCTTTCAACTGGTTGATCTCTGCATCCAGAAAAGCGTCTGACACCTGCGTAGCACGATCATAGGCGCCTCGCCCGCCAAAGGGTTCAAGCAACGTATCAAGCGCATCAATAACCGGTTCCGGTCTGAAACCCGCTGTCAGCGAAAGGGTGATATTGTTGAACGCCCCCGTCATGTCAAAGGCGGCAGCGGCGGCCCGTTCGGACATCCAGATGATCCCGAAGGCCGCATTGTCCGGCATCAAGGCGCCCGGACCGATGGTATAGATGAACTCAGGCGACAGAACCGTGCCGACGATCACCAGCTCGCGTTTCTGCCCTTCAAGATTGGCGCTGAACGTATCGCCGGGGGCAAACCCGTGCTCCTGCGCGAAGGGGGCGTTGACGACAACTTCATCGGTGCTCGCCGGGTCGGGAAAGCGTCCCGACAGCAGCAATGGCACATTCAGAACCGGCTCCGCGGTTTCGGGATAGGACAGGATATGCCCGACCGCCGTCCGCGTTCGGCCGGGAATGTCGAGAATGGCAAACCCCGATATGCGCGCTTCGATGCTCTGCACCCCGTCGATCTGCGCAATCTCGGGCAACAGCGACAGCGGCGCGCGGGTCGTCTCGGCAAAGACATCGGCAAAGCGGTTGCGCTCGTAATAGGCAAGCCGCGTCTCGGACAGGGCGTTGTACATGCCAACGGAGGTCAGCAGGATCGCAACACCGCATGCCAGCACCAGCGCGATGGCAACGGCCTGCACCCAGAGGCGTTTGAAGTCGCGCAGCAGTTTCTGGTCAATGGCCTGCATGCTGCCTCACCACACGATCTCGGACGGGGCGAGGCGGTCCTTGTTTTCCCGCGTTTCGCTGATCTTGCCGTCCTGAAAGAAAATGACCCGGTGCGCCATGCGCTGAATTTCGGCGTTATGGGTGATGACAACGGTGGTGGTGCCGAACCGTTCGTTGATGTCGCGCAGCACCTCCAGCACCTGTACGCCCGTGGTGCTGTCCAGCGCACCGGTGGGTTCATCACACAGCAGGATCTGCGGCCGCTTGGCGATGGCGCGCGCAATCGCCACGCGCTGCTGCTCGCCCCCCGACATCTCGGAAGGGAAGTGATCCATGCGTTTGCCCAGCCCCACCAGATCCAGCGCTTCTTCGGCAGGCATCGGATCAGGAGCCACATCCGTGACCAGTTGCACGTTCTCCCGCGCGGTCAGGCTGGGCACAAGGTTATAGAACTGAAAGACAAACCCCACGTGGTCCCGGCGATATTTCGTCAAACCCCGGTCCGACATGTCCGTCAGCTCTGTGTCCTCGAACCAGACACGCCCGTCCGTGGCATGATCCAGCCCGCCAAGTATGTTCAGCAGCGTCGATTTCCCGCTGCCCGACGGGCCAAGCAGGACGGTCAGTTCACTTTTGTAAAGCGCAAGGTCAACGCCCGCCAGGGCATAGACCTTCACCTCACCGGTTTCATAGACCTTGGTGATGCCCTCGGTTCTGAAGATGATGTCGGCCACGGCGCTCTCCTGCTTGGGCCCGTTTTAGGCGCGGGGGTCAGGGGGGGGGATTGATCAATCTCAATCCTGCGCATGGGCAGGCAGGCTTGCGCGAAACTGTCGCAGGAATTCCCCGACCATCCGGTCCTCCTCATCCGTGCCTTCGGCCCCGTTCGGCACGCAGGCCGTGGCGACAAATGCCCGTCCCAGATCCGCCGCGCCTGTTTCAAACGCCTTGTCCGGCGGGGAATGCGCGCCGCTCGTCAGGAACAGGGCGACGCCGCCCGCGTGATCCTGCATCGCGCGCAGCTGATTGCGCAGCGGCACGCTTGGATAGGACGTCCAGACCGGCCCGCACACAATCGCGCGGTCAAATCCCGCAAGGGATGGCAGCGCGACGCGCCCTGCGCCTGCGCTCTGTTTGAGACTGTTGTATCCCGCGCGCATGTAGCCAAAGATGCCACCGTATGCAGGGGCCTCGATCTCCAGCAACTGGCCCTGCACCTGCTGGGCCAGACGTTCGGCCAGTCGCTTTGAGTGGCCCGTGCGCGAATAGAAGATGACAGCGGTTTGAGAAGTCCTTGCATCCATGATCATGTCCCCTTGGCTTATGCAGGCAAATCTATCAGGACAGGCAGGGCCGGGTTGATACAGATCAAAAGCCGCGGGGGTTTTCTGACCTAAAAGACCACAAAGAGGATGCAAACAATGCTCAAGAACCCAACATGGAGAGATCGGTTTCCCGGACTGACGGGCCTGTCGGATGCCGTTTCCGATCTGCTGGACCGGCGGGCAACATCCGCGCATCTGTCTAAGGGGGCGCTGATCTTCGGACCGGGCAAACCTGCGCAACACCTGCTGTTGCTGGTGTCCGGCACGGTGCGGGTGCAACAGCTGTCCGACGCGGGACGTGAGATCGTGCTCTACCGGGTCCATGCCGGGGAAAGCTGCGTTCTGACCACCGCCTGCCTTCTGGCGTTTGAGGATTACTCCGCCGAAGGCATCGCAGAAACCGATGTCGAAGCGATCCTGATCCCCCGCGACGCCTTTGATGAGATGATGTCCGTCTCCAAGGAATTCCGCGCCTTCGTGTTCGAAGCCTACTCCAAGCGCATCACGGAGCTGTTCATGGTCATCGAAGAGATTGCGTTCAAACGGATGGACATCCGCGTGGCGCAAAAGCTGATCGAACTCAAAGGCTCAGACAGTGTCCTGCATCTCACCCACCAGCAACTGGCGGTGGAACTTGGCACCGCGCGGGAGGTGATTTCCCGGCAACTCAAGGAATTTGAGCGTCGGGGGTGGGTGACCCTTGGCCGTGGCCAGATCGAATTGCAGGACATGGCGGCCATCGATCGGCTGGCACAACTGCCATAGGCCCACGCGCGGTGCCGTGTGACAAAATCACAGACCGCGCGGCAAAAACGGGTCATACTGAAACCAACAACCGTGAAAGGAAGAAGACATGTCTGCCAATCTGGGAAGCTTTGACCGCCTGTTCAGGGCCGCTGTCGGCCTCATCCTGCTGTTCGCGCCCCTGCTGAACCTGCCTGCGATCTGGTCCAGCGCCACATTTGCCTATGGCAGTATGGGCGTTGGCCTTGTGCTGATCCTGACCGCGCTTTTCCGGTTTTGCCCGCTGTACCGGGTCTTCGGCATCTCAACCTGCAAGCTCTGACCTATGGAAACAGAATTCACACCATTTGCCTCCCTTGCCGGGGGGGTGTTGATCGGATTGGCGGCCGTGCTCCTGATGCTTGTGCGTGGGCGGATCATGGGCGCCACCGGTGTGCTTGCAGGCGCGATGCTGCCTGCCAGCCGCTATGACTGGACCTGGCGGGTCGCGTTGCTTGCCGGGATGTTTGCAGGCCCCTGGGTCTTTTTCGCCCTTCAGGGCCAATTGCCCCAGATCGAGGTGCCTGCGGCCACGCCGATGCTGCTGGTCGGCGGTTTTCTGGTCGGGGTCGGGGTGACGCTGGGAAGCGGCTGTACCTCTGGCCATGGGGTGTGCGGGATGGCGCGGCTGTCATCCCGGTCATTTGCGGCGACGGCGATGTTCATGTTGACCACCGGTCTGACAGTCTACGCCCTGCGCCATCTTTGGGGAGCATGAACCATGCGTACACTCTTGACCTTCTTCATTGGCGTGATCTTCGGCACAGGTATCGCCTTTTCCGGCATGGCCAACCCTGCAAAGGTGATCAACTTCTTTGACGTGGCAGGAACGTGGGATCCAAGTCTTGCCTTCGTCATGGGCGGTGCGGTGGTGACGGCCTTCATCGGCTACCGCCTTGTCTGGCGCCGTGCGGCACCGATCTATGAACCGACTTTTGATATCCCTCAGAAAACCACACTTGATGCCCGCCTTCTGACAGGTGCCGGCATCTTCGGGGTCGGATGGGGCATCGCGGGCTTTTGCCCCGGCGGGGCATTGCCCGCGCTGGGCACGCTGAATACGCAGGTGATCCTGTTCGTGCTGGCGCTGATCGCGGGCATGCTCGCCACGCGGTTTGTCTCCTCCGCGCTGGCGCGCCAGCAATCACGGACCAGCGCCGCACAGTAGCGCAGAACGCTGGCGTGTCATTGATCCCGGTCAATGCGAGGGCCGCTGCAACAGGCTAGGCTCTGTCCATCCACAACGAAGGACAGACCATGCCAGACCTCACCCACTACGAAACACTGATCAAAGCGCGGCTCGGAGAGCTTGATGAGCGGGTTCACGACGTTGACCATGAACTGGCAGAGCCGAAGTCAGCCGATTTGAACGAGCAGGCCATCGACATCGAAGATGATGAGGTGCTGGAAAGTCTGGGTGCTGCTGCGCAAAAGGAGATCGCCTTGCTCAACCTGGCACTGACCCGGATCGAAGATGGCACCTACGGCATCTGCCAAAAATGCGAGGAGCCGATCTCCGATGCGCGGCTTGCAGCGGTGCTGTATGCGCCATTGTGCAAGACCTGCGCCCAGGGTGGCTGAAACAGGCGGCGCATGATGTGGGTGCAACATGTCTCAGGCGCTGCGCCGGACGGCCCACATGGTGGCAATCGGGCCGATCACTTCAAAGATAACGGTGGCACCGATGGTCAGGCTCATGATCTGATCGTGCCACTGTGGCAGGGTTTGCCCTGCCAGCAACGCCATCCCGATTGCAACACCGGCTTGGGGCAAAAGCGCAAGGCCAAACAGCTGGCGCTCACCCGGCGCACTGCCCGCTGCAACAGCACCAAGCCATCCGCCCAGCAACCGCGATGCAATCCGCAACATCACAAAGGTGAGCCCCAGAAAGCCCAGATCACCCAAGGTGCCCGGATCCAGCGATGCGCCCGCCAGTATGAAAAACACGATCATGAAGGGCCACTGGACATGCTCAATCTCATGAAACGCGCGGCTGTGATGGCGGGCCAGATTGACGATCAACGCCCCCGCCATCATGCCCGCCAGCAGGAATGACACATGCAGCCAGACCGCAAGGCCTGCCGTCAGAAACCCGATGGCCAGCGCCTCAATCTGCAAGGGCTCCCCCTGTTCGATCCGGCCGGTCAGAAAGGCCGCGGGCAAGCCGATGATCAGCCCCAGCCCAAGCGCGCCGGCGATCTCGTAAAGGGCGGGCAGCACAACGGGCTCACCGTTCCCCGTCAAGAGCGCAGCCACGGTCAGACACAGGCTGAAAACCAACAGCCCCCAAGCGTCATCAAGGGCAACGATACCCTTGATGATCTCGGTAAAACTGTTGGAAACCCCGCTTTGCCTCAGCACATCCAGCGTCGCGGCAGGGGCCGTGGCCGTGGCCGTGGCGATGCTGGCCAGAACCAGCGCCAGTGCAAGATCCACACCAAGCAGAGCCAGCCCGGCGGTCACGAAGACCAGCGTGATCAGGACAATCGCAATCGAAATTGTGAGGATCTCACGCCCATGGGCCTTGAGGGTGGCAACCTTGAGGGACCCACCCAGCAGTATCGCAACCAGCGTCAGCGCCATAACCGTCACGTTCTCGGTCAGCACGGCCATGCTCTGCGGCAGCAAACCCATCATGCCCGCAATCACCCCACAGACCAGCAACAAGGTGACACGCGGGATACGTGTCCGCCGCCCCAACTGGTCCGCGCCCAGACCAACGGCGAAGAGCACACCAAGGGTCAGAAGGGCGTAAGGGTCAATCATGTCAGGCGGAACCGGTGCTGCACGGGAGGTCGCAAATCGCGGGGACTAACGCTGTATGGAAGCAAGATAATCCAGCAGATCCTCAAAATCGGCCTCCAGCACTTCCCCATCGGCACCTCCCTCCGGGTAGACATGCCGCAACCCGACGGAGGCAAAATCAGGCATCGCCGCATCGGGGTCGTCTTTCTCCAGCAGGCCCATCACGAACCGCCTGACAAACTCACGCGGGAAATACCCGTCGTTGCGTTGACTGAGGCCGGTCAGATCCGGCGCCGGCACCCCCATCCCCAGAGAGGCAGGCCCCGCGCCAGCGCCTGCGGCACCATGACATTGCGCGCATTCCTTGGCGTATATCACCTGGCCCCGCTTTGCGCCCGTTTCAGCGTCTGTGAATGCGCCCGAACACGCGACCAAAGCAGTCAGCGCGAAAAGGAAACTGAATGAAGTCCGGATTTGCATTCTGCTGGTTCTCTCCTGCCTGACTGGATTGCGGCGCCACTTGCACCATGGCGGGCGCCTGCTTGCAAAGCTCTCACGATCTGAGAGGTTCCTAATTGATCTGAATCAAAGTAGTCATTTCCCTACTTCCTAGGGATAGCAATGACCAAGAGGGTAGACGGGCCCCTAGCGATCAGAGTCCAGTGAACAGGGTGGTCCCACGTGGTACGCGCACAGCCAATTTCCAACAGGACGATCAATACGTTCATCGAGGAGGGCCGACTGGTTCTCACGGGGGCGCTGCTGATTGATACCCTGACCCAACTGCCCCGGGACATCCTCTCCATACCCCATGACAACGTGTCTGCCATTGATGTCTCCGGCTTGTCTCAGATTGACACAGCGGGTGCGTGGTTCCTGATCGAAAAGCAAAACCGGACAGCACAGAGCGGGCCGCCCGCACAGATCACGGGCGCGACGGATGTGCAGGCGCAGCTCATTGAAACCGTGCGACGTCATATGCCGCCCACTGACGGGCCCTCAGACAGGCCGATATCCCTTGCCGACCATCTGGAGGCCTTTGGCCAAAAGATCACGCGCGGTTACCGCATGATGTTGGAGCTCACGTCCTTTCTGGGACAGGTGGTCGCCACGCTGGGCGGGATCATCCGGCACCCCGGCCGTCTGCGCCTGACCTCCGTTGTCCATCACTGTCAGGAAATCGGCGTGAGCGCGGTGCCCATCGTGGCACTGATGGCGTTTCTCATTGGTGTCGTGCTCGCGTTTCAGGGGTCCGCGCAGTTGCGGCAGTTCGGTGCAGAGGTGTTTGTCGTCGATCTGATCGCCATCTCGATCCTGCGGGAACTGGGCATCCTGTTGACCTCGATCATCGTGGCGGGGCGGTCGGGGTCGGCCTTCACGGCCGCCATCGGCTCCATGAAAATGCGCGAGGAAATTGACGCCATGCGCACGCTTGGCCTTGATCCGGTGACAATCCTTGTGGTGCCGCGGGTGCTGGCGCTGATGCTGATGCTGCCTGCGCTGGGGTTCATCGCGAACATATCGGGGCTGATCGGCGGTATGCTGATGTCCTGGATCGAACTGGGCGTGTCACCGGCGGTCTTCCAGACCCGCCTGGTCAGCAACACGGACGTCTGGCACTTTGGTGTCGGCATGATCAAAGCGCCGTTCTTTGCGCTGATCATTGGCATCATCGGATGTTACGAAGGTATGAAAGTCGGCGGCAACGCTGAATCGCTGGGGCGTCTTACCTCCGCGTCTGTGGTGCTCTCGATCTTTCTGGTCATCGTGATGGACGCCCTGTTCTCCATCTTCTTTGCCGTGGTGGGGGTGTGATGGATCCCGCAGAAGACCCCATCATCCGCGTGCGGGGGCTGGTCACGCGGTTTGGCACCCATACCGTGCACGATGGGCTGGATCTGGACGTCAGACGCGGAGAGATCGTCGGCGTGGTCGGCGGCTCCGGCACGGGCAAGTCGGTGCTTTTGCGCGCCATCGTCGGTCTGCTTGAACCCCAGGCCGGCCAGATTGAGGTCTTCGGACAAAGCGTGCGCGCCACATCAGATGCGGAGTTTCGCGCGCTGCGCCGCCGCTGGGGTGTGATGTTTCAGGATGGCGCGCTGTTTTCCTCGCTGACGGTGCGCCAGAACGTCGAAGCGCCGATGCGCGAACAGCTACAGCTTGACGACCGCATGCGCGAAACCCTTGCCGGGATCAAGGTGCGCATGGTCGGCCTGCCGGAAAACGCGATGCAGAAATACCCCTCTGAGCTGTCCGGCGGCATGCGCAAACGGGCAGGGTTCGCCCGCGCCATCGCCATGGACCCCGAGATCGTCTTTCTGGACGAACCCACCGCCGGTCTTGATCCCATCGGCGCGGCCGCATTTGATATCCTGATCAAGCAACTTCAGGCCGCTCTTGGGCTCACCGTCTTTCTTGTCACCCACGATCTCGATAGCCTGCATGCCATCTGCGACCGTATTGCGGTCCTTGCGGATCAAAAGGTGCTGGCAGTGGGCACGATGGAGGACATGCTGAAGGTGGATCACCCCTGGGTGCACGAATACTTCCACGGCCCGCGCGCCCGCGCGGCTTTGTCAACAGCCCAACCTGACGGGGTAAGGTAATGGAAACCCGCGCGAATTTCATCCTGATCGGGCTTTTCACCCTGTTGTCCATTCTGGGCACGCTGGCATTCTTTGTCTGGCTGGCAAGCGTGCAGATCAACAAGCAATATCAGACCTATGGCATCCTGCTTGAGGATGTCTCGGGCCTCGATCCATCGGGAGACGTGCTGTTCAACGGCATTTCGGTGGGGCGCGTGATCGGGCTGCGCATCGCGGAACAGGATCCCTCCAAGGTCTTCACCACCATCGAAATCGAAGCGGGCACGCCGGTGCGGTCTGACACCATCGCGCAATTGCAGGCGCAGGGGGTCACAGGCGTCGCATTCATCTCGCTGTCGGGCGGTACACTTTCCGCACCGCCATTGGTCGCGGATGAGAACGGATGGCTGATCATCCCCTCCCGCCGCTCCACCGTGCAATCCCTTGTGGAGGATGCCCCGAACCTGCTGGAAGAAGCGACCGAACTGCTGGAACAGTTTCAGGTGCTCACGGGGCCGGAAAACCAGGCCTACGTCAGCAACATCCTGCGCAATCTGGACCGCTCATCAGGGCGTCTGGATCAGGCGCTGAACGATTTCTCCGAAATCTCCGGCACCGTGCGCGATGCAACTGCCCAGATCAGCGGTTTCACGGACCGTCTTGATGCCATCGGCGCCTCGGTCACCACCACGCTTGAGCAGGCCGACAGCACGCTGACCGCGGCACGAGGCGCCTTTGAGGAAGCGCAAACCGCGCTGACCCGTTCCGTGGATGCAATAGACAGCGCCGAAGGCGTCTTTGATCAGGGGCAGCTTATCCTTGCGGAACAGGTGCCTGACATCCTCGCGCAGATATCCCAGGCCGCAGCACAGACAAACGCGGCAATTGCCGATCTACAGGCGCGGTCCGGCGCGACACTGGAGGGGTTCACCGAAACCTCCGATCTGCTGAACAGCCGCCTCAGAGAACTCGAAGTCACGCTGCAAGAGGCCAATACCGCGTTTCTGGCGGTCACCGGTGCCTCAGACAGCTTTGATACGCTGGTCGTGGGGGACGGCGCGCAATTGGTGGCGGAGGCCCGCGTTGTCCTTGCTGACGCAGGGGCCGCGATCGCAACAATCGAAACGGTCATGCGCGATGATGTGCCCGTGATCATGACCGATATACGCGACGGGATCAGCACCGCGCGGCAGGCCGTTGATGACGTCGCCGCCAACCTGACCGGCGTGTCTGACAATCTCGCCCCCATGACCGATGAGATGCGAGAGGCGATTGCCTCTGCCAATACGTTGTTTGCCAAGGCGCAAGGCAGTCTGACGACCCTCGATACGACACTGGAGGTGGCAGAAGGCGCGCTGGGCGCTGCCCAGACGACCTTCGATGCCGCAACAGGGGTGCTGGAGACGGATTTTGAACCAATGATGACCGATCTACGCACAGCATCTGACCAGATCAGCCGGGCCATTACGGAGGTGACCGCGGACATACCCGCCGTGACCGAAGACCTGCGCGCCCTGATCGCGCGCAGTGACGCTGTGGTTCAGGACGTGCAGCGCACCGTCGCCCAGTCCAGACCCGGCATCAATGATTTTGCCAACCGGGGCCTGCCGGAAATGACGCGCCTTGCGGCTGAGGCACGCACGCTGGTCAAAACCCTTGGTGATCTGGTGCGCCGGATTGAGCGTGACCCCGCGCGTTTCATTCTCGACGGGCGCGTGCCCGAATACAGGAGGTAGTCCCATGCCCGATCTGACCCGCCGTGTTGCCATGTCAGGGGCGCTCTTCGCCCTCGGAGGATGCAGTACGCTCAGCGCGCTCAGCAGCGCAAGTGAAGTGCTGGACACCTACGATCTGACCCCGGCTTCCGGGTCGAAACAGGGGCGGCGGACCGCGCGCACCTTGCTGGTCGCCCGCCCGCAAGCCACCGCGGTGCTGACAACAGACCGCATTCTGGTCAAACCGGATCCCGCAACCGTCACCTACCTGCCGGACGCGCGATGGGGGGACGAACTCCCTGCCGTGGTGCAGTCCCTGTTGATCCGCAGCATCTCTGAAACCGGGCGCATCGGATATGTGGGGCGCAGTGATGCGGGCCCGGTGCCGGACAAGGCGATGCTTGTCCGTATAGATGCGTTTGAAGTTCAGGAGGTACCTGCCGGCGGCTACCTTGTTGCGGTGGATATGGACCTGACGATCCTCAACGACCGGGACCAGACCGTCGTTGCATCGCGCCGCTTTCAGGACACCGCCCGGATTCCAGATGATCAACCAGCGACCATCGTCGGCGCGTTTCAGGCCATCCTTGATGCTGTGTTGCCGGCAATCGCCGATTGGGCGGTTGCGCGGGTGTAGCGGGGACCGGCAGCGAAAGCGGAACGGCATTGATCCAGATCAGGCGGGACGGGCGAAAGCGCTGTAGCGATGGGGCGACACCCACCTGCGCCTGAAAGGACGATGATATGCTGTCACGTCGACGACTGCTGACCACGGGTCTGTCCGCCGCCGCTCTATGCGCTGTTGGCTACAGCATGTGGCCCCGCCTTGATGCCTACAATGAACAAGTCGCCCGCCAAAGACGGCTGATGGAAGCTGACCCGGAACGGGCGGATCTGATCCGCATGTCCACACTGGCCGCCAACAGCCACAACACCCAGCCGTGGACCTTCCACCTGGAAGACCGCCGCGTGATCATCCGTCCGGATTTGACCCGGCGCACGGCTGTTGTCGATCCGGAGGATCATCACCTCTACATCAGTTTGGGATGTGCTGTTGAAAACCTGTCTATCGCCGCCCGCACCCATGGATGGCAGCCGGCACTTTCGGTTGTGCGCGGAGCGGAAACCGCGATCTCCATCGACCTCGACAGCACCGGTGCGAAAGCCTCTGACCTCTATCAGGCGATCCCCTTGCGGCAATCAACCCGGTCGGACTATGACGGGCGCGCGGTGCCGACACAGGACCTGAACACGCTGGCAGCGGCCGCAGCCCAGGAGGGCGTGTCGGTTCGGTTTGTCACAGACCCTTCTGACATGGATGCGATTGCAGATCTGGTGGTCGCGGGCAACGGCGTCCAGATGGACAACCCTGCGTTCGTTCAGGAGTTGCGCGACTGGATCCGGTTCACACCGGACCAGGCGATTGCCACCGGGGACGGGCTCTTTTCAGCGTGCAGCGGCAACCCGGTCGTACCCGAATGGATGGCGGCGCGTCTGTTTGATCTGTTCTTCCAGAAAGAGAGCGAGAACGACAAATACCGTCGGCACATCAGATCCTCTGCCGGGATCGCCGTCTTCACGGCCGATCAACAGGATGCAGCGCACTGGATCAATGTAGGGCGCAGCTTTCAGCGGTTCGCGCTGCAATCCACAGCGCTCGGCATTCGCAACGCCCATATCAATCAGCCCATCGAGGTGCCTGAACTGCGCCGCGACTTTGCAGGCTGGCTTGGGGACGCCACAACCCGTCCCGACCTGATTGTGCGATTTGGCTATGCCCCGGCATTGCCAATGTCCCTGCGTCGTCCGGTGGCAGATGTGATCACCTGACCGTGTCTGACGCCCCCTGATTTCCCGCGTAAGGAGAGGTCGCACAGCGCGCCTTGCCGTCACCGCCACGCTTGATACTGTCCCCAAAACAGACCGTATCTTTGGGAGGGAAAACCGAATGAAAACACTGATCAAATCGCTTGTCGCAGCATCCACACTGGCGCTGCTGGCCACCACCGCCACCGCGCAGGACCGGATCACCTACAAATCCGCCAAATCGACGTCATCCTATTACCAGATGGGCGTGCAGATCGCCGAAGCGATGCGCACAGGCACGGACGGCAATGTTGTGGTGACTGTGGAAGAAAGCCAGGGCTCCGTCCAGAACGTGATGGAAGTCCGCGCCCGTGGCGGCGATTACGTCTTTACCACGCCGCCCGCGCTGGTCGGGCTGGCGCAGGGCGGCAAGGCGATGTTCAAGGACAAGGGCGATCCGGCCTTTGACACGATCCGTGCGCTCTTCCCCATTCCGTCCCTGACCATGCACTTCGTCGTGTCAGAGGCGAGCGGGATCACCTCCTTTGATGAAATTGAAGGCAAGACGATCCTGCTCGGCTCCGGTTCTTTCGGGGCGCGCGAAGGGGCGAAATACCTCGGGCTCTTCGGGCTTGAGGGCAAGGTGACCCTTGCGGATTCCGAACTGTCCAACGCGGTGGGCGCGCTCAAGAACGGCCAGATTGACGGCTTTGTGACGGCGGGATCGTTCCCTGCACCCAATGTGATCGAGGCCGCCGCTTCAACCGGCGTCAAAGTGCTGTCGCTGAGCGATGATCAGGTGGCCAAGACCAAGCGCACGCCGCTGACCATTCCGGCAGGCACCTATGCCGGGCAGGACGCGGACATCTCCACCACATCGCTGCCCGTGGTGGCCTACACCACCGACAAGATGAGCGATGACACCGCCTACCTGCTGACCAAGACCTATTGGGAGCAGAAGGAAAACCTTGGTTCAGCTGCGGCATGGTGGAACGGCGTGGATGCAGGCATGATCGGCAACATCAGCACCCGGATCCACCCCGGTGCGATCCGCTACTACGAAGAAGTGGGCGCGCCCCTGACAGACGCCCATCGCTAAGGACATCAGCGCGCCAGCCTGTGGCCGGGGCGCTGACCATCGGGCTTTGACATGACACAGATGCGGACACCGTGGATCGCGTTGGGACTGCTGACCATCGCGGCCCACCTCGGGTTGATCTTTTATGGTCTGGTGCCGAACCTCGTGTCACGGCCGCTGCATCTGGCGTTGATCCTGCCCTGGGTGTTTGTGTTCGGCGCCTCGTCCGTGCCCCGCGCTGTGCTGGGCGGTGCTGTGGCCCTTATCGGCATTGCCTGCTGCGTGTGGATTGCGCTGAACCATCAAGTCTTGCGCAATCAATACGGATTTATCGAAGGGCAGGGGCAAACCGTCATGGCGGTGTTCCTGCTGCTGCTGGTGATGGAAGGCGCACGCCGGATGATCGGCTGGCCGCTGCCGCTGGTGGCGCTTTTGATGCTGGCCTATGGCCTCTTCGGCCAACACATCCCCGGAGAGTTCGGCCATTCCGGCACCCCGCTGGGCAGCTTTCTGGGTACGCTGGTGATTGCCGAAGGCGGCATCTGGGGCAGTCTGACAGGGGTATCGGTGGGCGTCGTCTCCGTCTTTGTGATCTTCGGCGCGGTCCTGAATGCGGGTGAAGCGGGGCAGGGTTTTATGAACGTCGCCTCCGCCGCCGCCGGCCGGTTGCGGGGCGGGGCGGCGAAGGTCTCCGTGCTCTCCTCGGCGCTCTTTGGCTCGATCTCCGGCTCGGCCTCGGCCAATGTCGCTTCCACCGGGGCGATCACGCTGCCTGCAATGACCAAGCTGGGATACCCCAGGAAACTGGCCGCCGCGGTTGAGGCCGTGGCGTCTTCGGGTGGACAGATCATGCCGCCGCTGATGGGGGCAGGGGCCTTTGTCATGGTCGAACTGACCGGCGTGCCCTACACCGACATCATGTTCGCGGCCCTGCTGCCCGCCATTTTGTTCTTCACCACCGTCTGGTTCGGGATCGACGCCTATGCCACGCGGTATGAACTCAAGGGCATTCCAGCGCACGAACGCCCCGCGCGGCGCGACGTGGTTGTGACGTCACTGTTCTTTGCCGTGCCCTTCACCGTGCTGCTGCTGGCGATGTTCGCGCTCAAATACACCCCGCAATATGCCGCCGCACTGGCGATTTTCGTGGGCCTCGTGGCGCTCCTGTTCAATGGCAAGACCGGACTGGACATCCCGCTGGGTCTGAGCCGCCTGGGCGATGCCTGCCTGAATGCCGGCAAACAGATCGCCATGATCGGATCGATCATCATCTGCGCGTCGATTGTGATCGGCGTCTTGGGCATCACCGGGTTGGGGGTCAAGCTGACCTCCTTCATTGTCTCGGGGTCCGGCGGGTTGCTGTGGCCCTCCTTGCTGCTGACCGCATTGGCCTGCCTGCTGCTGGGGATGGAAGTCCCCACCACGGCGGCCTACGTCATCTGCGTGTCTGTCGCGGGACCTGCGCTGATTGATCTGGGGCTGGAGCCCTTGCAGGCGCATCTCTTTGTCTTCTGGTTCGCGCTTTTGTCCACCATCACGCCGCCAGTCTGCGGCGCGGTCTTCATCGCGGCCGGCATGATCGGAGAGAACTGGCTGCGCGTCGCGCTCAGCGCGATGGCGCTGGGGATCGGGCTCTATGTTATTCCTCTGGGGATGATCGCAAATCCCGACATCATCCGGCTGAAATTGAATGCCGCCGGGGCGGGTTTGGCGTTTGTGCAAATGGCTGCCGGATTGGGGTGTCTGTCCCTTGGGATCATCTCAAACCTGAATGGGGTGTTGCGTGTCGTCCTGATCATCGGCGGGTTGTGGATTGTGTTTATCCGGGTGTTGATCTGATCTACCTGTACCCGTGACGGTGTGGAGTGAGGCCTTGCAACAATGACAATACGGTTCTTTTCAGACGCAAAACGCCCCGTCCACATGGGGCCTTACCCGACCGAACGTCTGGCGCGGTTGACCGGTATGCCGGATCTGAACAGCGTGCCCGCAGCGCCGCATCTGTCCTACGACAGGCCCTCTGATCCGCGCTCCATCGTCAATGCGATGCGCGAACATCAGGCGATGCTGGATGCGATTCGGGATGGGTTGATCAACAAGGCCGTGGCGCAGGCGCCGACAGACCCGCAGGAACGCGCCAACCACCTCAAGGCGTTTGGGTATTTCTCCGATGCAGCCCTTGTCGGGACCTGTCTGCTGCCCGCTGCTGCCGCGCTGGACACACCACACCGCAACCCGGATGTGGCGCGGCTGGCGCAGGACCTGCAAACCCGGCAGACCAAAACACTCGCCTCCGGCATCGACATGATCATGGCGGACCTCAAGGAATCGGTGGAGGCACCCGACACCGGGATTGACGGCCACACCCACGCGCTTGTGTTTCTCTATGAAAACCCCCGCGATCCGGAGCCGGGGGAGGAGGGCACCGATTGGATCAAGGACGCGCAGGCCCACCGGGCCGGGCTTCTGGCGGCCGAAACCGCTGTGGTGCTGGCCAACTACCTGCGCCTGCTGGGCTATGATGCCCGCGGCCACACGGTTTCCAGCGCGGATGTCGATCTGAACAGACTGGCCGTTGCCGCAGGCCTTGCCACCGTTGAAGGCGCGGCCCTGTCCAACCCCTACATCGGCGCGCGCTTTGGTCTGGCGGCTGTGACCACCACATTTGAAGTCGCCCCCGACCGCCCCCTTGCCCCCATGGCGCAGCAGCCAAAATCCGCCTTCGGCGCCGCCTGGACCTGGGGCACCGCTTCGGCCAAGAACGCCATGAATGCGCTGCCCTATGCCAAGCGCCGCTTTGTGGATGGCGCGCATCCCTTTGAGAAACTCAAACGGGTGGAGACGCCCACAACCTACATTGATGAACCCAACGTCGCCCGTGTGCCCAAACGCACGGATATGTTCGCCCGCGCCCAATTCGGCGACATGGGCAAGAAAATGCAGGACGCCGCCAAAGGCGGCCACTACGTGCGCAAAGCCGCCCCCTCCATGGCGCAGCGCCGCGCCCTGGGGGCCTTTGTCCTGCTACAGGATGGCGCGCCTGCCCCGGAACGCCAAACCCTCGACCCGGGTAAGGCCGCCGCACTGATCAAGGCCACCAGCTATTACCTTGGCGCGGATGCGGTTGGCATTTCGCGCTGCCCCGACTGGGCATGGTACAGCCACGACGCGCGCGGAGAGGTCATTGACCCGCCCCACGATCAGGCGATCAACATGATCATTGATCAGGGGTATGAGACGATGGACGGCTCGTCGGGCGATGACTGGATTGCCGTGGCCCAATCCATGCGCGCCTATCTGCGCTTTTCGCTGCTGGGCGGGGTGATCGCACGGCAAATCCGCAACCTTGGTTACAGCGCCAAAGCCCACACCGTGATGGACGGAGAGGTCTTGCAGCCGCCCTTGCTGCTTCTGTCCGGTCTGGGCGAAGTCAGCCGGATCGGAGAGGTGATCCTGAACCCCTATCTGGGGCCGCGTCTCAAATCCGGCACCGTGACCACCGACCTGCCCATGGCCCATGACAAGCCGATTGACTTTGGCCTGCAAACCTTCTGCGAAAGCTGCAACAAATGCGCGCGGGAATGCCCGTCAGGGGCGATCACGCTGGGCCCCAAACTGATGTTCAACGGCTATGAGATCTGGAAATCCGACAGCCAGAAATGCGCCACCTACCGCGTCACCACACCCGGCGGTGCAATGTGCGGGCGCTGTATGAAAACCTGTCCGTGGAACCTTGAGGGCATCTTCAAGGAGAGACCCTTCCGCTGGGCGGCGATGAATGTGCCCAAACTGGCCCCGGCCTTGGCCAAACTTGACGATGTGGTCGACAATGGCACGCTGAACCCGGTCAAAAAGTGGTGGTGGGATCTGGAGATTGAGGAAGATGGCGGCTACCGCCCGACCAGACAGCCGGTGAACAAACGGGGGCTGCAAAAGGAGCTTGATCTGAAATACGAAGACCAGACCCTCGCTGTCTACCCCGCGCCGCTGGCCCCGCACCCCTATCCCTATCCCTTCCCGATGGACCGCGAAGCGGGGATCGAAGCCTATCAGCAGATGGTCACGGCAGAGGAATACCAGCGCCGTCTGGCGCAGGGGGACACCAGCGTTGTCCACAACGTCCTGCCCGAAAGCGAAAGCCCGGTCATTCAGGTCACTGTCACCAAGGCCGAGGAAACCGCGACCGGCGTGATGAAGTATGAATTTGAACCCGTGGCGGGGGGCGATCTGCCCGCCTGGGAGGCCGGCGCGCACCTTGATATCGTGGTCGCGCCTGAGTTCCTGCGGCAATATTCCATGTCCGGCGATCCGGCGGATCGCTCCAAGTATCAGATCACCGTCCTGCGGGAGGACGAAGGCCGGGGTGGGTCGCTGTTGATGCACCGGATTTTCACCCCAGGGCGGCGGGTGTTCATCTCTCACCCGATCAATCATTTCCCGCTTGAGCCGTCCGCCCGCAAAACGATCCTGCTGGGCGGTGGCATCGGCATCACGCCGATGGTGGCCATGGCCCATACCCTGCATGCGGAGGGGCGCGACTTTGCCATGCACTACTCTGGCCGCAGCCGCGCGACGATGGGGCTTCTGGAGGACATCGCGGGCTTTGACTGGTCCGACAAGGTACAGCTTCACATCACCGACGAAGGCAGCCGTGCCGATCTGACGGAAGTTCTGGGCACCTATCAACCCGGCACCCATGTCTACACCTGCGGCGCGGAGCGCTATATGGCCTCGGTCATGGCGGCGGCAGAGCAGGCGGGCTTCCCCGAGGAAGCCCGCCATCTGGAATATTTCTCCGTCCCGGAGCAACCGGAATATGTAAACCACCCCTTCACGCTGAAACTGGCCCGGTCGGGCAAATCGCTCACCGTGCCCGCCGACAAGGCCGCAACAGACGTGCTGGCCGAAAACGGGATACAGGTGGACGTCAAATGCAGCGATGGCATCTGCGGTGTGTGCAAATGCGGTCTGCTCTCCGGACAGGTGGAGCACCGCGACTTCGTGCTGTCCAAAACGCAACGGGAAACGGCGCTGATCCTGTGCCAGTCACGCGCATTGGACAAAGACGGCGTGGTTGAAATCGACCTTTGAGGGGCGCAGATCCCCTCAAAATCCGGTTCAGCCGTGTTCACAATTCCATTCGAAACACCACGCTCCATTGCAGGTTCCGCCCGAAAGACGTTAGATCACCTTAAAAGAACCAGATCGCAACGACCGGTCTGACTGTGTGGTGTATGGGTGTGCAGGGGATAGGTGTGAAAAGAGCAGCAATCGGGGTCCGCGTCAGGCAACTGGCGCTTGCCTGCGCAATGGGCTGTGTAACAGGGTCCATCGGGCTGGCTGCGGATCTCAGCCTGAAAGGCATTGATCCGGACAGCGCGCTCTATGACACGCTTCTGGGCGGCTCGCTTCTGGCAGAGCAAACGGCCGAGGACGCAACCCCATCGACGCAGGAACTGGTCGCCGCCGCACAGGCGGACTACGGGCGGCTCCTGGCCGTGCTTTATGATGAGGGGTTTTTCGGCCCGGTCATCACGATCACACTGGACGGCAGGGATGCCACGACGATTCCGCCCGTGCAGCCCCCCAGCCGTATCAGCACCGCGGTCATCACCGTTGATACCGGTCCGCAGTTCCGCTTTGGCACGGCCCGCATCGGCCCCATCGCACCCGAAACCGAGCTGCCCGAAGGTTTCGCCACCGGGCAGACCGCCAGCCTGAGCGTGCTCAAGGACACGGCGGCAGCCGGGATCGAAGGCTGGCGGGCGCAAGGCTACGCCAAAGCCACGCTGGCAGGGCAGGACCTCACCGCGCGCCACCGCGATCAGACGATTGATGCGGACATCACACTGGCCCCCGGCAAACGCCTGCGCTTTGGCCCGCTCAGCGTGAAGGGTGACAGCAAGGTGCGTACAGAACGCATCCTCGAAATCGCAGGCCTGCCCACCGGACAGGTGTTCTCTCCCGAAGAACTCCGGCTGTCCCAGACCCGTCTGCGCCGCACCGGAGCCTTCAACGCCGTGGCGCTGCTCGAAGCGGACCAGATCGGCCCGAATGATACCCTGCCCATCACCGCGCAACTCACCGACGCGCCCCAGCGCCGCTTTGGCTTCGGGGCAGAGCTTTCGTCGCTCGAAGGGCTGACGATCAGCACGTTCTGGATGCACCGCAACCTGTTGGGCGGGGCCGAACGCCTGCGGCTGGAGGCAGAGATCGGCGGCATCGGCGGCAATTCAGGCGGTGAGGATTACACCCTCTCCGCCCGGTTTGAACGCCCTGCCACCTTCAACGAAGACACCAATTTCTACGCGCTGGCAGAATTGGCGCAGCTGGATGAGGTGAATTTCTTCTCCCGCCAGTTCGACATCGAAGCAGGCATCGAACGCATCGCCAATGAAAACCGCACCTACCGTCTGGGCCTCGGCCTGCGCACGGCAGAGACGGAGGATGCCTTTGGCACCAACCGCTACACCCTGTTGACCCTGCCGCTGGAAGCGGAGTTTGACTACCGCGACGTGGAGCTGAACCCCACGGATGGATACTTCCTGAAAGTCAGCGCAACGCCGTTCCTCGCCATCGATGGGGCCGACAACGGCATTCGCAGCTTTGTGGATGCCCGCGTCTATCGCACCTTCGGCACGGAGCGTCCTGTGACCTTTGCCCTGCGCGGACAGCTGGGATCCGTAATCGGTCCCGCGTTGAACGTGGCGCCAGCGGATTACCTTTTCTACTCTGGCGGCGGCGGCACCGTGCGTGGCCAACCCTATCAGGCGCTGGGCGTTGATCTGGGCGGCGGCAACGTTGTGGGCGGGCGCAGCTTTGTCGGCCTGCAAGCCGAAGCGCGGGTGAAGATGACCGACGCCATCGGCATCGTGGGTTTTGCCGATGCAGGCTACATCGGGTCTGAGGAATTCATTGATGGGTCCGGTGAGTGGCACTCCGGCGCGGGCCTTGGCCTGCGCTACGACACCGGGATTGGTCCCATCCGGCTGGACCTTGCCGTGCCCACCTCCGGCCCGGACACGGGCGAGAACTTTCAGATCTACATCGGCATCGGGCAGGCGTTCTGATGCGGTTCTTGGTCCATATCGCCGCTGTTGCCCTTCTGTGGGCGTTCTCCCTGTCCGCCGCCATGGCCCAGGACGCGGACAAGGACTTCCTCACGCGCACCATCCAGAACGCGCTCAGCGGGGCAGGGCGCACGGTCAGCATCGACGGCTTTGCCGGCGCGCTCAGCTCCCGCGCGTCATTTGAGCGGATGACCATCGCTGATGACGACGGCATCTGGCTGACGCTGGAAGACGTGCTGCTGGATTGGGACCGGGGCGCGCTGCTGCGCGGGCGGCTGGAAGTCCAGCACCTGACCGCCGCCCGCCTTGATCTGCCGCGCCTGCCGCAGGCAGAGGAAGGCGCGGAACTGCCTGACGCCGAAGCCACCCCCTTCAGCCTGCCGGACCTGCCGGTTTCCGTGAACCTTGCCGATTTCGCCATTGATCAGATCACCCTCGGCGCGCCGCTTCTCGGAGAGGCGGCGCAACTGCAACTCAAAGCCAGCGCGCGTCTGGACGGGGAGGGGTTTACCATCGATCTCACCGCCGCGCGCACAGATGCCAAACGGGGCGCGTTCATCATCAAGGGTGATCTCAAACGCGACGACGATCTGCTCGACCTCGACCTGCGCCTGTCGGAAGGGCAGGAAGGTCTGGTTGCGCGCCTGCTGCAAATCCCCGATCAGCCCGCGGTTGACCTGTCCATCAAGGGCGCAGGCCCGCTCACCGATCTGGTCACGTACCTGCAACTGGCCACCGACGGGCAGGAACGGCTGGGCGGGCAGGTCACGCTTTCCGTGCAACCCTCCCGCCGCAACGACAGCCAGCCGGACCGCCGCATTCAGGCCGACATCGGCGGCGATGTCACGGCCCTGCTGGCCCCCCGGTTTCAGGATTTCTTCGGCGATGACGTCCGCCTGCGCATCGACACCCTGCTGGAAAGCAACGGCGCGGTCGAAGTCAGCACCTTCGACCTGACCGCCCAATCCGCCCAGATTGCCGGCGCGCTTACCCTGAACGCGGACAAATGGCCCAGCCTGATCGACATCACCGGCACCATCACCAGCCCGGACGGCACGCCCGTGCTGCTGCCCCTCAGCGGGGAGGCGAAGACCGTCGAAGCCATGGATCTGCGCATCGCCTACGATGCGGCTGATGGCGATGCGCTGAACGCGGATTTCGACATCACCGCCCTTGCCATGCCCGGTGTCGCCATCGCCCGCACGCAACTGGGCCTTGATGGTACGCTCATGGGAGACGTGGGCAGGGTCGGGGCTTTCGAAGGCGATGTGACCTTTGCCACAAATGGCCTCGCCCTCACCGACACGGCCCTGTCAGAGGCGCTGGGGGAGGCAATCGCTGGCCGCGCCACCATCGCCTACACCGAAGGACAACCGACGCGGATCAGCAACCTTGACCTGTCCGGCCCGGATTATGGCCTGACCGGTAACGCCGTGATCGCGGGGATTGAAGACAGCCTGCGCACCGAACTCGACGCGCGGCTCGAAGCCCGTGACCTCAGCCGCTTTTCCGCACTGGCCGGGCGGGAGTTGGACGGGCGCACCGCCCTCGACCTGCGCGGAACCGTGACGCCGCTGGATGGCGCCTTTGACCTGACCGCCAATGGCAGCACCGATGAACTGAAGCTGGGCATCGCACAGGCCGATGCGGTGCTGGCCGGGCGCACCACCGTTTCCCTGCAAGCCCTGCGTGATGAATCAGGCACTTTCCTGCGCGACCTGATCTTGCAGAACGCCGCGCTCAACCTGACCGGAGAAGCCGCTTTGCGTAGCAATAACAGCGATGTGCGCGCCGACTTTAAACTAAACGACATCGCCCTCGTCGTGCCCCAATACGAAGGTCCCGTCACGGTCAGCGCCACCGCCACTCAAGATGCGGCAGGCTGGCGCGTGGATGCCCGCACCGATGGCCCCTACGACGCGGCTCTCACCGCCAAGGGCCTCGCCACGGGGCCAAACGCCCGCATCGCTTTCACCGCCGATGTGCCCGAAATGAAACCTTTTGCCGACCAGATCGAAGGTCCGGTCAACGCCACCGGCACCCTGCACCAAACCCCCGACGGCTGGCGCGTGGACACCGACGCCAGCGGTCCCTACCAGACCCAAGCCGCCATCGAAGGGCTGATCACCCCGCTCGACATCACCTTTGATGTCTCCGCCCCCGATGTGAACCCGCTGGTGCCGCAGCTAAACGGCCCGCTCGCCGCCACAGGCCGCCTGCGCCAGACCCAGAACGGGCTTGAGATCGCCACCCAGGCCACCGGTCCCTACCGCGTCCGCGCGACGGTCGCAGGCCAGATCACCCCCAGGATCGCCATCACCTACGACCTGACCCTGCCGGACGTCCAACCGCTTGCGCCGCAATTCACCGGCGCGCTCAGCGCTCAGGGGACACTCAGTCAGGAAGATCAGGGCTTCGTCATCGACACCACAGCCCAAGGCCCCTACGGCCTGCGTGCCGCTGTCGAAGGACTGGCCACCGGACCCAAGATGCGGCTGCGGTTCGACACCAGCCTGCCCAACGTGGCCCCGCTGGCGCCGGGGATCAACGGATCCTTCGCCGCCACGGGTGTTGTACGCCAGACCCCGGACGGCATCGCGGTGGAGACCGACGCAACCGGCCCCTACCGCAGCACGGCGGCCATCGCGGGTGTTGTCACCGGCCTGCAAGCCAATGTGACCTATGACATCGACATGCCCAACCTCGCAGCCCTCGTCCCCGGTCTGAACGGCCCCCTCGCCGTGGATGGCACTGCGCGCAAGCAGGGCGATGCCTGGCGCATCGACACAGGCGCAAACGGCCCCTCGGGCACGCAGGCCCAGATCGCGGGCAGCGTGAACCCCGGCGGCACCCTGAACCTCGACATCGCAGGCAACGCCCCGCTGGGGCTGAGCGCCCCTTTCATCGCGCCGCGCAGCCTGCAGGGGCAGGCGCGCTTTGACCTCAGCGTGAACGGCCCTGCGGCCCTGTCCTCCGTCACCGGCACCATCCGCACGGACAGCGCCTCGCTGTCTGCCCCGAACCTGCGGGTTGCGCTGAACGGCATCGCCGCAACCATCCAACTGGCCCGCAACCGGGCCGAACTGGACATCACAGGCAACGCCGTGACCGGCGGAAGGGTGCGCGTGGGCGGTGCTGTGACCCTGACCGGATCGCTGCCTGCTGACATCCAGATCGGTCTGGATAACCTCGCGCTGATTGATCCCAAACTCTACGCCACCACCCTCAACGGCGCGCTGCGGCTGGCGGGGCCCCTCACGGGCGGCGCGCGGATCAGCGGGGCCATCGACGTGGGTGAGACGGAAGTCAACGTGCCCTCCACCGGCCTCACCTCTATCGGGGATATTCCCGCCATCACCCATATCGGTGCCACGCGCCCGGTGCTCTCGACCCGGCGCAAGGCCGGTGTTGACGAAGCCAGCCGCGCCGACGCCGCAAACGGCAGCAGCGGTCCGGGCTTCGGCCTTGATCTGCGCGTCAATGCCCCCAACCGCATCTTCGTGCGCGGGCGCGGGCTGGACGCGGAACTGGGCGGCGGGCTGACCCTGACGGGCAGCACCAACCGGGTGATCTCTGCCGGGCGGTTCTCCCTGCTGCGCGGGCGGCTGGACATCCTCGGCCAGCGGTTCGACCTGACCGAAGGGGCCATCCAGTTTCAGGGCGATCTGGTCCCCTTCATCCGCTTCGTCTCTGCCACCGGCACCCGGACGGGCGAAGTCCGCGTGATCGTCGAAGGCCCCGCTGACGCGCCTGAAGTCACTTTTGAATCCACCCCCGAAGCCCCGCAGGACGAAGTCCTCGCCCAGCTTCTGTTTGGCCGCAACATCGGTGACATTTCCGCCTTTCAGGCGCTGCAACTGGCCAGTGCGGTGGCAACCCTGGCAGGGCGGGGCGGCGCCGGGGTGATCTCCAACCTGCGCGACGGATTTGGTCTCGACGATCTGGATGTGACCACCACCGACAATGGCGCCACAGCGGTGCGGGCGGGTAAGTACATCTCTGAAAATATCTATTCCGACGTGACCGCCGCGTCAGATGGCACAGCGGATGTCTCGCTGAACATCGATCTCACGCCGAACCTCAAAGGCAAAGCCACGCTCGGCTCGGACGGTGACACCGGCATCGGGATTTTCTTCGAAAAAGACTACTGATGCACCCACACAGCCCTCCATCAGCGCGCCCGCCTTTTGCCCCAAACAGATGCGCCGCCTGCATCGCGCGCTGACGGCAGCCACCATACCACCACCCGCTCCCTCTTTTTGGCTGTAAATATCCTGCACCCCGGCGCAACCGGATGCCCGGCCTGCGTTTATCCCTCAGCGCCCGCGCTGAAATGCCCAAACCGCCCGCGGTCAAACAGCAACCCCGCGCCCGAGCCTTTCCGCTCCGCGGCATGGGTCACCCGACCCACAATCAGCGAATGATCCCCGCCCGGATGCACCGCGTAGCGGTCGCAGTGGAACACGGCCAGACACCCGCCAATCATCGGCGCACCCCTGGGCCCTTCGGCCCAGTCGAGCGTGTCCAACCCTTCTCCCTGCCGCGCAAAATGCTGCGCGACCCCCTGCTGGTCCATGCCCAGCACATGGATGGCAAAGTGATCGGTTTGGGCAAAGGCGTCATGCCGCTTGGACCGAAGTGCAGCGCACCAGAGGATCAGCGGCGGATCAAGCGAAACGGACGTAAACGAATTCGCCGTCATGCCGATGGGGCCAATCTCGCTCTGCGTTGTGATAACAATCACGCCCGTACCAAACCGCCCAAAGGCAGAGCGCAGGGCTTCGGCGTTCTCGGCAGGCGCAAAGGGGATCATGTCGTCATGGGCGTTCATGGGGCAAGCGGTGCCATGGGGGCGGGGAATTGTCCAGAGATAGGGCGTTCGCAGAACTTGAAAGGCTGTTTCATCACTTGTCGGACAACAAAGGATGTATCCTTTGGAGGACGACGTCATGCGCGGCGCTGCGCCCCTGTGCAGATGCGCCGCAAAGCGCAGGCGGGCCACCGTCTTCGGCCAGAATTGCGGGGCCTTTGGGCGTGCAGACGCCAAAGGCGTCAAAGGGGGTGAGCGCTGCAAACGGCCCGTCTTTCTGTCCAAACGTCAGCACATGTGCTGCTGCGGACATGGAAGGCACGGGGTGCCCGAAAGCGCTGAGATACTCCGGTGACAGCGCGATGACCGTCTTGATCCGCTGATCCCCCCGCAGGCCGGCAAGCGCATCGACATCCATGCTGTCCAAACCGACCCCTTGCGCTGCAAACCAGGCGCAATCGGGGCCTTTGGTTGGCCCTGTGCAACTGGTCATCACCTGTTCGAGGGACAGCGTGCCTCCGGCGATGGACAAAACAGCCGTCCCACCAAGCGCGAAACCCACGGCTGACACTGCCGTCATATCGGCCACATCACGCCAAATGGGGGCCGCACTGATGGCATCCAGTGCCCGAACGATATCCCTTGGCCGTTGCCAGACTTCGTTGATCGCCTGCGTGGCATTTGCCGGACGCGGGGCGTTGACCTCAATCGCAAGATACCCTGTGCGCGCCAGTGCTGAACTCAGCCAGGCACCGGAGTCTGTCGCGGATCGCAGCCCTCCATGTGAAACAAGAACCACCGGCAAAAGAGCATCAGGGAGAGGCGCATCAAACACGCCCTGAACCCCTTCAAAGACGGCATTCCCCCCAACGGTTTGCGCGGTGCCCCCCTCAGCCGGATACCAGAGTGTCAATGACAGCGGCCTCTCCCCCTCAATCATCAACGTCCGTACACCGACGGTCCCATCAGCAACCGCATAACAGGTCCAGACAAGATAAAAACTCAGGATCGCGAGGCAGCGCATTCAGCCCTCCGGGGTTAGGTGCATATCAATCCCGAGACGCCTACCAATCCGGTGCCACCTGCACCAGTCAAACCGGTCCCGAAGGGCCAGAAGCGCGCGACTATCCCCGGTTCATCCGGTTCTCAATCAGATCATCCACCACCGACGGATCCGCCAGCGTCGAGGTATCCCCCAGCGCGCCATAATCATTCTCCGCAATCTTGCGCAGAATACGCCGCATGATCTTGCCCGACCGTGTCTTGGGCAGCCCCGGTGCCCATTGGATCAGATCGGGCTTCGCAATCGGCCCGATTTCTGTCCGCACCCATGTCTCCAGCTCCTTGCGCAGGGCGTCTGACGGCTCCTGCCCGCCCATCAGCGTCACATAGCAGTAGATGCCCTGACCCTTGATGTCATGCGGATAGCCCACAACCGCGGCTTCGGCGACGGTGGCATGGGCCACCAGAGCGGATTCCACCTCCGCAGTGCCCATCCGGTGGCCGGAGACGTTGATCACGTCATCCACCCGGCCCGTGATCCAGAAATCCCCATCCGCATCCCGTTTGCAGCCATCGCCGGTGAAGTAATACCCCGGATAGTCGCTGAAATAGGTCTTCTCGAACCGTTCGTGATCGCCCCAGACCGTGCGCATCTGGCCGGGCCAGCTGTCGGCAATGACGAGCACACCTTCGGCCGGATTACCGTCCAGCACCTCGGCCGAGGTTGGCTCCAGCACCAGTGGCTTGATCCCGAAATAGGGTTTCATCGCCGCACCGGGCTTCATCGCATGGGCACCGGGCAGGGGGGTCATCAGATGGCCGCCCGTCTCCGTCTGCCACCAGGTATCCACGATGGGGCACCGCCCGCCGCCGACAACCTCGTTGTACCAGTTCCAGGCTTCGGGGTTGATCGGCTCCCCCACGGTGCCCAGCAGGCGCAGGCTGCTCAGATCAGCCTTTTTCACCCAGTCGTCACCTTGCCCCATCAACGCCCGCAAGGCCGTCGGCGCGGTGTAGAACTGGTTCACCTTATGCTTCTCACAGACCTGCCAGAACCGGCTCGCATCCGGATAGGTCGGCACCCCTTCAAACATCAGCGTCGTCGCCCCATTGGCCAGGGGACCATAGACGATATAGCTGTGCCCCGTGACCCAACCCACATCCGCCGTGCACCAGAAGATATCGCCCTCGTGATAATCAAAGGTGATCTCATGGGTCATCGCCGCATAGACCAGATAGCCGCCGGTGGTATGCACCACCCCTTTGGGCTGCCCGGTGGAGCCGGAGGTGTAGAGGATAAACAACGGATCCTCAGCATTCATCGGCTCGGCTGGGCAGTCGTCGCTGACTTCTTCCAACTGCTCATGCAGCCAGAAATCCAGATCCCCGCGCCACGCAACCTGCTGGCCGGTGCGTTTCACAACAAGGCACTTCACTTCGTCAAAGTCATTCAGCAGCGCCTGATTGACGTTGTCCTTCAGGTTCGTCACCCGCCCGCCGCGCGGCGCACCGTCAGAGGTGATCACCAGTTTCGCGTCACAGCCATTCACCCGTGCCCCGAGGGCATCCGGAGAGAACCCCGCAAACACGATGGAATGAATGGCCCCGATCCGCGCGCAGGCCAGCATGGCATAGGCGGCCTCAGGGATCATCGGCATATAGATCACCACCCGGTCGCCTTTGCCGACACCAAGGTTTTTCAACACATTGGCCATCTTGCAGACATGGCCGCGCAACTCTGCATAGGTGATGTGCAGCGCGTCATCATCCGGGCTGTCCGGCTCCCAGATAATCGCGGTGCGGTCCGGCGTTGCGGCGGCGTGACGGTCCACGCAATTGGCCGCCACGTTCAACTGCCCATCCGCGTACCAATTGATCTTCACATTCCCCAGCGTGTAATCGACGTCTTTCACCTGCGTGAACGGCTTGATCCAATCCACACGGCCCGCCTGATCTGCCCAGAACGCATCCGGATCAGCGATAGAGGCGTCATACATCTGGCGATAGCGATCCGCATTCACATGGGCTTTGGCCGCAAAGTCAGCACTGGGCGGGTAGGTCTTGGCATCGGACATAGGTCGGGTCTCCTCCGGTGGTGGGCCTGCGTCTTGGATTGCGCAGCGCTCCGGTCGTTTGGGCAAAGCTTATGGCCATCGGCGGATGAAGGGAACACGCAACACGAAGACCGCGCAGACCTTCTGTAAAGTTTTTTCCGCAAGGCCGAAAAGGTGTAAAGACTTGCGCCTGCCGGATCGGGGTGATGCGTTTGCATGTTGGGCCGGACGATAAGGGACAAGGTGCATGGCCTGGCCAAGCTGATGCCAGGCTCAGGTCGTTTTCTCGCCCAGCAACCGTCCCGGCAGCAGGGCGTTGTTATGCTCCGGACTGTCGAGAATGGCATAGATGCAGGAGGTCATTTTCCATGACCCGCCATAGCGGCGGAAGATGGAAAAAACCGGGAAAGGCGCGCGTTCCGCGGTGCCATCGCGATGCAGCATCTGGCAGACATGGGTTGAGCCGATGGTGCCTTCATCCAGAAACTCCGACGATACCACGGTGCGCACGAAATCGAGAAAACCGTTGTCTTTCATGTACTGCCGCACCCCGGCCAGCGTCTGGCGAATTTCCTGATCTGACACGAACACCCGCTGACCGTTGATGGTCTCCATCAACAGCGGCAGCGCGACACATGAGATGAAAATGCTGTCGTCATTCTCCAGAATCGCCTTGCCAGTGAGGTACAGGATCTCCTCCGCCACGCTCTCTGCAGCAATGTCTTGCGTCATGCAATTCAGCCCAAGAATAACGACAAATCCGGAAATCCCGGCCCGGTCATAGCCACCCGTCGAACGGTCAGAACCGCCCATGCAGCGCAAGAAATACTATGGATTCGGCATTTCATGCAAGCGGGCCACTCCGGAAATGGTTGTTTTTGTCCAATTTTCAACCATGGCGCGAGGAGCAGTGAGCAGGTCGCTCTTGCCCTTTGTCACATCGCCCGTCAGGCTCTGCGGCGTTATCCACAACCGGAGCCTCCCATGACCGAACTGCCCCAAACGATGGCTGCATTCGTCCTTCACCAGCATGGCGGCATGGAGGCCCAGCAGTTCCACACCGACTGGCCTGTGCCGCAACCGGGGCCGGATGATGTGCTGATCAGGGTGGGGGCCTGCGGGTGCAACAACACCGACATCAATACACGCACCGGCTGGTACTCCAAATCGGTGACGACGGCGACGGATGGTGCTGCGGCGCAGACAGTGCAAGGGCAGGACGACCCCGCATGGGGCGGCAGCCCGATCCGGTTCCCGCGCATTCAGGGCGCGGACGCCGTGGGCCGCGTTGTGGCGCTGGGGGTCAATGCGCCTTCGGATCTGCTGGGCAAGCGGGTGATGCTGGACTGCTGGCAACGCGATTGGTCCGACCCGCTGAACCGGGACAAGACCGGGTACTTCGGGTCCGAACGGGACGGCGGCTTTGCCCAGTACACCACGGCCGATTACCGCAACACCCATGCAATCGACAGCCCCCTGACCGATGCGGAGCTTGCCACCTTCAGCTGTTCCTACTCCACCGCCGAAGGCATGCTGGCGCGCGCCGAAGCCGGGCAGGGCGATCATGTGCTGATCACAGGCGCTTCGGGCGGCGTGGGATCTGCGCTTGTGCAACTGGCCAAGCGGCGGGGCGCCTTTGTCATCGCTTTGTCATCCCCCGCGAAACAGGACGCGCTCAAGGCGCTTGGCGCAGATGTCACGCTGGACCGCGCCCCGCCCGATCTTGCCGCCGCCCTGCAGGCTGCAACGGGCCGGGCCACCGTCGATGTGGTCTGCGACGTGGTTGGCGGCGACGACTGGCCGCAGATCATTGAGGTGATGGCACGCGGGGCGCGTTTTGCCTGCTCTGGCGCCATCGCAGGCCCGATGGTCGCACTCGATCTGCGCACGCTCTACCTGCGCGACCTGACCTTCCACGGCTCCACCGTGGTGCCGCCACATATCTTCACCGACCTGCTGGGGTATATCGAACGGGGAGAGATCAAACCGCTGGTCGCAGGCACCTACCCCCTCTCTGAGCTTCCCGCCGCGCAAACGGCATTCATGGACAAAGCCCATATCGGCAATATCGTCGTCCTGCCAGAAGCAGGCTGAAGCCGGTTGCGACACCGACGAATGTCTCAGGATTTGTGCGAAATTCCGCACAGTGATCGTGGATGGTCAAATCGACGTGGGTTAAGGTCGCGCCATAACACGCTGTTAAAGAATAAAAATCCAATCCAATAAGGCATTTCCCGATAAATGTTTGCAACCCTTCGCGCCGCAGGCTTTCCTTGGCGACGTAACGCGCGCGATTCCGGGCACAGAAGGCGGCAATAAAGCCGCCCTGCACAAAGACCCACCGTGCGCCAAAACTGGATGTGCCCCATGGCACTTTGATAAGGGAGAAACCTATGACCAAGTATTTGAGCGGCGCCGCCGTCTGCGCAATCAGCTTCGCTTTTGTGAGCGAAGCCGCAGCCACCGAATGGAACGTCTCCGTCTGGGGCAAACGCCGTGCGTTTACCGAACATGTTGAGAAAATCGCGGAACTGGTGTCGGAGAAAACCGGCGGCGAATTCACCATGAACGTCAGCTACGGCGGCCTGTCCAAGAACCGCGAAAACCTCGATGGTATCTCCATCGGCGCGTTTGAAATGGCGCAGTTCTGTGCCGGCTACCACCGCGACAAGAACCGCGTGATCACCGTGCTGGAACTGCCCTTCCTCGGTGTTGAGAACCTTGAGCAGGAAGTGGCCGTGTCCAAAGCCGTCTACGCCCACCCTGCCGCCACCGAAGAGATGGCGCAGTGGAACGCGCGTCTGCTGATGACCTCACCCATGCCGCAGTACAACCTTGTCGGCACCGGAGAGCCGCGCGATGATCTGGCTGACTTCGAAGGCATGCGCGTGCGCGCCACGGGCGGTCTGGGTCAGGCGTTCGAAGCCGTTGGCGGCGTGCCGACATCTGTGACCGCAACCGAAGCCTTCCAGGCGATGGAAAGCGGCGTTGTGGACACCGTGGCCTTCGCACAGCACGCCCACCTCAGCTTCGGCACGATCAACGAAGCCGACTGGTGGACCGCCAACCTCAACCCCGGCACCGTGAACTGCCCCGTGGTGGTGAACATCGACGCCTATGAGAGCCTGTCGGACGCGGAGCGTGAGGCGCTCGACAGTTCCGTGGACGAAGCGCTCGATCACTATCTGGCCAACTACGCCGAACTGCTGCAACGCTGGGATTCAGTGCTAGAAGAGAAAGGCGTGCAGAAGGTTGAGATCGCCGATGACGTGATCGCAGAATTCCGCGCCAAGGCCGCAGATCCGATCCGCGACAAGTGGATCGCCGACATGGAAGCCCAGGGCCTGCCCGGTCAGGAGCTGTATGATCTGGTGGTCAAGACACTCGCGGATGCAAAAAGCGGCAGTTGAATGATCGCATTGATGGGTGAGATCACCCATCCTACGGGTGCGCGGGTCTCGCGCGCCCGTTTTGCGACCTGACACACCCCGTAGGATGGGTGCTCGCACCCATCGCACCCACGTAAAAGGACACACCCATGGCAGGCTCCGCCGCAGTCCTGGAGGACTCAAGCCTCCTCAGCCGCCTCGACCGCGCGCTTCTCCCGCTGGAGCGGTTCTGCGCGCTGATCTCCGGCCTCGCGACTTTCTCGCTGATGTTCCTCGCCGCCTATTCCGTGACAGGCCGCAAGTTCTTCGCCTCGCCGCTGGCAGGCTACGTGGACTACATCGAAGCCGCGATGCCGATCATCGCGATCATGGGCGTGGCCTATGTCCAGCGCGACGGCACCCACATCCGCATGGACATGCTGGTGGGCAAGCTCAAGGGCCGCCTGCTGTGGCTCTTTGAACTCATTTCCGTCCTGCTGATGCTGCTGCTGATCGTCTTCCTCACCTGGGGCGCGTGGGAGCACTTCGACCGCTCCTTTGATTGCGCCCGCCCGCTGTGCAGCCGCGACAGTTCCATCGACATCGGCCTGCCGATCTGGCCCAGCAAACTGGTGGTGCCCTTCGCCTTCGCCGTGCTGGTGCTGCGGCTCCTCTTGCAGGCCTGGGGCTTTGGCCGCGCGCTGGTGCTGGGGCTGGAAAGCCCCGTCGCCGTGCCGCTGTCGCTGACAATCGAAGAACAGGCCATGGCCGAAGCCAAAGCGCTGGAAGGGTCTGACTGATGGAACCGATTGAAATTGGCCTCTGGGTCTCGGGCGGCATGCTGGTGATGGTGGTGCTGGGCATGCGCGTGGCCTTTGCCGCCGGTCTGGCAGGTTTCGTGGGCCTCGTCTGGCTGCGCTGGAACGGCTTTGACTATGACCCCGACCGCTTCTGGAAAGCGGTGGAGATCAGCACCAAGATCGCAGGTCTCACCCCGCACTCCAAAGTCTCCGCCCAGGTGCTCAGCCTGATCCCCGTCTTCATCATGATCGGCTACCTGGCCTATCACGCCAAACTGACGATGGCGCTGTTTGAGGCGGCCAAACGCTGGGTCGCATGGGTGCCCGGTGGCCTCGCCGTTGCCACGGTCTTCGCCACCGCAGGCTTCGCGGCTGTCTCCGGCGCTTCCGTCGCCACCGCCGCCGTCTTTGCCCGCATCGCCATCCCGGAGATGCTGAAAGTCGGATACAACAAACAATTCGCCGCTGGCGTCGTGGCCGCAGGCGGCACACTCGCCTCCCTGATCCCCCCCTCCGCGATCCTTGTCATCTACGCCATCATCGTCGAACAGGACGTCGGCATGCTCCTGCTGGCAGGCTTCATCCCCGGCGCGTTCTCCGCAATCGTCTACGCCACCATCATCATCGGCATCGCGATGGTCTTCAAATCCGTCGGCCCGCCGGTGGGCGGCTTCACCTGGAGCGAACGCTTCGCCTCCCTGCCGCCCGCTTTGCCCATCGTGGCGGTGGTCGTGATCATCATCTTCTTCGTCTACAACCCTTTTGGTGACGCATGGGGCACCCCGACAGAAGGCGGCGCGGTGGGCGCCTTCATCGTCTTCCTGATGGCGCTCTACAAAGGCATGCGCTGGGGCCAGCTGAAAGAAGCGCTGCTGGAAACCGCCAAGCTCACCGTGATGATCTTCACCATCATCTGGGGCGTGCTGATCTACGTCCGGTTCCTCGGCTTCGCCGAACTCCCCGATGCTTTCGCCGCATGGATCACCACGCTGGAGATGTCGCCGCTGTCGATCCTGATCTGCATCCTGCTGGCCTATGCGGTGCTGGGCATGTTCATGGACGCCATCGGCATGCTGCTCTTGACCCTGCCTGTGGTCTACCCGGCGGTGATGGCCCTGAACGGCGGTGAAATGGTCGCTGCCGCAGACAGCGCCTTCGGCATGTCGGGCCCCATGTGCGCCATCTGGTTCGGCATCCTCGTGGTCAAAATGGCCGAATTCTGCCTGATCACCCCGCCCATCGGCCTCAACTGCTTTGTGGTGGCAGGGGTGCGGGATGACCTCAACGTGCAGGACGTGTTCAAAGGCGTCACCCCCTTCTTCATCGCCGACGCCATCACCATCGCCCTTCTGGTGGCTTTCCCCGGCATCGTGCTCTGGCTCCCGTCACTGGCCGGATAAAACCCAAACGCCATGCCCGCGCCCCTCACGCCGGGCATGGCAAACCTCACCCCTTCAATCCCGGTGCCTGCCGCGCGCAGATCCCGCGCGCCCGTCGCCACCAAGCCACCGCCCTGGCCCCTCTTTTTGGCCAGAAATATCCTTGCACCCCAGCAGCCCCAAACGCCCCGCTGATTACTCCACAATATCGCCCTGAAAAAACGCCGCAGCCTCCGCCGTCTGCGGCCCTTCAAACACGCCGGGTGCCCCGCCTTGCTCATGCAACCGCCCGTTCAGCACAAACACCACATCCGTGGCCAGCCGCCGCGCCTGACCCAGATCATGGGTGGTCATCACGATCCGCGTACCGCCCGCATGGGCCGCCTGCAACACCGCTTCAATCTCCCGTGTTGAGCGCCCATCGAGGTTCGCACAGGGCTCATCCAGAAACAGCACACGCGGCGCGCGGATGAGCGCCCGCCCCAACGCCAGCTTCTGCTTCTCCCCGCCAGACAGCCGCGGGGCAGGGCGGTCGAGCATCTCTTCCAGCCCGATCCGCGCCGCCCAATCCACAACCTTGCCCGCAATCTCCGCCTTCGGCATGCCCAGCAACTGCAAGGGGTAAGCCAGGTTCTGCCGCACCGACCGGCGCAGCATGATCGGGCGCTGAAACACATAGGCCTGCTCCTGCCGTGCCGCCGCGTCCCCGCTGGACCACGCCACCGTCCCCGAGGACACCCGCTCCACCCCGTGCAGCACCTTCAATAGCGTCGTCTTGCCCGCGCCGTTTGGCCCCAGCACAATGGTGAAACCGCTGCCGCCCAAGGTCAGGGTGATCGGCCCAAGGATCGCCTTGCCCCGCCGCGTCACGCACACCTCTCTCAACTCAACAGAAGGCCCTACCATGTCCCCTCCCGCTCTGTCCGGGACAGGGTGTGGATGGCGAAGTTCACAATCAGTGCCAGCGCGATCAGCACAAACCCCAATCCCAGCGCCAGCGCGAAATCCCCCTTGCCGGTCTCCAGTGCAATCGCCGTGGTCAGCACGCGGGTGGCGTGATCAATATTGCCCCCCACGATCATGATCGCCCCCACTTCCCCAATCGCGCGGCCAAACCCCGCCAGCGCGCCGGTCAGCAACGCCCGCCGCCCGTCCCAGATCAGCGTCACCACCCGCTGGCGGCTCGACGTGTTGAGGGAGATCAACAGATCATGATACTCCGCCCACAATTCCCGCATCGCCTGATGGGTGATCGAGGCAATGAGCGGCGTGATGATGATCACCTGTGCGATGATCATCGCCGTAGGCGTGAAGAGCAGCCCCAGCACCCCGAACGGCCCCGACCGCGACAGCAGCAGATAGACAATCAACCCCACCACCACCGGCGGCAGCCCCATCAGCGCATTCAGCGTCGCAATCGCCGCCCGCCTGTAGCGAAACCGCCGGATCGCCAGCCATGTGCCAAGGGGCAGGGCAACACTGCAAGCAATCACCAAAGCCGACAGGCTGACCTGCAAGGACCGCAGCGTGATCTCCACCAGATCCCCGTCCAGCGTGACGATCAGCCGGAAGGCTTCCAGCATGCCGGCCCAAATCTCATTCATTGAAAATCTGTCCTAACCGCCGCGCCGCGCCCGTTAGTCCAACCGCACGGCAGGACCGGAGGTCCGCTCCTGCGCAGAGAAACCCACCTGATCCAGCACCGCGTTTGATCCCACGGCGATGACCGCAATCGCCACAAAGGCAACAAGCATGGCTTTCATATCAGTCCTCTCCCTGTGCCGTGTGGACCCGCAGATAGTCTATCAGGTCGTCCCGGTCCTGCTTTTTCACAATGCGCTGCATCGGCATCTTGGACCCCGGAATAAAGTGATCCGGCCCCAGATCGAACAAACCATTGATCGTCTCTGCTGACCAGACAATTTCCGACGTATCCAGCGTGGGCGAGTAGCTGTAATCGGGCACCGTCCCCGCCTTGCGTCCAAAAAGCCCATGCAGGCTGGGGCCCGCCTTGCGCGCAGACCCCGCCGTCAACGTATGACAGATCGAACATTTGCGTTTGAACTGACGTTCCCCGTTGGGCAGGCTCTCAGGCTTTTCCAGAAAACTGCGCGTGCCACCGGCCATCGGTTCCAGCGCGCTCATGGTGTCGACGGGCCAGGAATACATGATGTCCTCAATCCCGCCCGCGTGGATGGATCGCCCGTCCGGCGAAAACGCCAGCGCCCAGACGGGGCCAGAACGCGAGGCGCGGAAATCATGGGTGATCTTCTGCGCCTCTGTGTCGATCAGCATGATATAGCCCTGACCGTCCCCCACCGCCAAGGTCTGCGTCACATCACTATAGGCCATCGCCAGAATGGGCCGCCGACCAAGCGTGAAATCGGCAATCTGCGCGCGGGTCTCCAGATCAATGATCCGCGTGCCGCCATCGGTGGCCCCGTAAGCCAGCCAGCCTGCGGCATCATTCACGATCAGCTCGTTCACGCCGAAGCCATGTTTGACGATCACGTTTGACACCACCTGCGGCCCGTCAAACCGCCACGACCGGATCGTCCCGTCGACAGAGGCCGAATAGATCGTCTTGCCATCGCCTGAGAAGGTCACCGCGTTCACGCCCGCCTTGTGCCCCGTGAGCTTGCGCCGGGTGGCCTGCCAATCCGCCATCGGCCCATCTTGCCCGGTCACCAGCGTCAATCCAATCGTCGTGTCCCAGGACGCGGTCGCCATGGTCTGCCCATCCGGGCCAAAGGCCACATCCGTGACCTTGGCGGTATGTTCCGCCACGGGCCGGCCCGCCCCCTCAGCCGTCGACCACAGCCAAACCTTGAAGTCATCCCCGCCGGAGGCGAACACATCGTCAGACCAGAACCCAACCGTGTTCACCGCCGCCCGGTGCCCTTCAAACCACGCGGGCGCGGTCCCGTCCCACAGGCCAACCGAGTTGTCAAAACTCGCCGTGGCAATCTGGCCCGCAGGGGACACCGCAATATCCATGATCGGCCCGCCATGGCCCTTGAGCGTGAAGAACGCCTGCCCGGACGCAGGCCCCACCACAGACCCCGCGCAGACCGCCGCTATGACCAGCGCCCGCAGCATTCACTCAGCGGGCGTCGCGCTTTCAGGGGCGGCCTTTTGCTTGGCCTGCACCTCTTCCACCCAAAGCGAATGGTGCTCCTTGGCCCATTGCTCTTCCACCTGACCGGAGCCCATGGCGTCATAGGCGCCTTCCATCCCGACAGAGCCAATGTAGATATGCGCCAGCACAATCGCCATCAGCACAAAGCTGACAATGGCATGCCACAGCTGGGCGAACTGCATTTCCTGATGCGGTGCCAGAACCGTGGGCAATTCACCCAGCCCCAGCGCACCCGATATGCCCCAGGCGTTCAACTTGGCAAAGGTCGCAGCAAACATGTTCATCTCGAACGGGAACAGCAGCGCAAGGCCGGAGACAGAGATTGACCCGCCCAGCAGGATGACCGACCAGAAGATCAGCTTTTGCCCCGCATTGAATTTCTTCGCAGGTGGATGCCCTTTGGTGAAAATCCCACCGCCTTTCAGCAGCCAGTTGATGTCCGTCCGGTCCGGCAGGTTGTGAATGACCCACATCACAAAGATCATCACCAGTGCGATCATAAACGCCCATGAGACGTTGTTGTGCACCCATTTCGATGCAATCGCGATGGTGGAGAACGCCTCATGCCCGAAAGCCGGGATCAGCACTTTGCGGCCAAAAAGCGTGATCAACCCGGTGATCCCCAGCAGGATGAACGATCCTGCCAGCAACCAATGGCCAAACCGCTCAATCGCCTTGAACCGCTCAATCCGGCGGCCAGTCTTCTCCCCGTCGATGCGGATGCGCCCGCGCAGCAGATAAAACAGCGCCAGCAGCACCAAGGTGCCACCCATCAGATAGGCCCCATAGGTCGACAGCGGCCCTTCTCGGAAGGTCAGCCACTTCATGCCACCGTCCTGCACCAGCGTTGTGGCCGCAGGCCCGCGATAGGTGGAGGTTATGTCCGCAGACCCAAAGCGCAACGCGCGCCACAGCTCCGGGTCCGATGAGCCGCCCAAAGTGCCCAGTTGATTGGCCATACCAGCAGCCGATTCCGGATTGCCCACCGCGTCAGAGCGGAAGCTGTTGTCCACCGTCTCCCCGCGCTGGCGGGCCAGAATATCCTCCAGCGTCTGCGCACCACCGGTCGCGGACCGGTCCGGGGCAGGGGCCTCCGCCTCTTGCGCATGGGCCGTGGTCAGAAACGTCAGGGTCAGCAGCAGGGCGATCAGCGCGCGCATGGGGGTATCCTTGTGAATTTCATATCAGCGAAAAAGGGCGACCCCCGTGGGAGCCGCCCTGATTTGTGTCTCACGTCAGAGCGGTTTAACCGTCGCGCTGACCATAGGCTGAACCCCAGCCCCAGGCACCGGAGCCAAAGCCCCGCGCCACCACACGTTCGCGGTAGATGCCGGAAACAACGTCCCCGTCACCCGCCAGCAGTGCCTTGGTTGCGCACATCTCAGCGCAGATCGGCAGCTTGCCTTCCGCGATGCGGTTCTTGCCGTATTTGGCGAACTCCGCGGTGGAATGGGTCTCCTCCGGACCACCGGCGCAGAAGGTACATTTGTCCATCTTGCCACGGGATCCGAAATTGCCCGCCTGCGGGAACTGCGGCGCGCCGAAGGGGCACGCGTAGAAACAGTATCCACAGCCAATGCAGAGGTCCTTGGAGTGGAGCACCACCCCCTCCTCGTTCTGGTAAAAGCAGTCTGTCGGGCAGACCGCCATACAGGGGGCATCCGAACAATGCATACATGCCACGGAAATCGACCGTTCTCCGGGAGAGCCGTCATTGATGGTGACGACCTTCCGGCGGTTGATGCCCCAGGGCACTTCATGTTCGTTCTTACATGCTGTCACGCAGGCATTGCATTCAATGCAGCGTTCGGCATCCACGAGAAACTTTGCTCTTGCGGCCATTGTCTATGTCCTCCTTACGCTGCCCAGATTTTGCAAAGAGTGGCTTTCGTCTCTTGCATCTGGGTGACTGAATCGTAGCCATAGGTTTGTGCGGTGTTGGTACTTTCGCCCAGCACATAAGGGTCCGCACCGTCGGGATATTTGTGACGTTGGTCTTCGCCCTCAAAATGCCCGCCGAAGTGGAACGGCATGAAGGCCACGCCTTCGCCAACCCGTTGGGTGACCATGGCCATCACTTTGACCTTGCCGCCTTCGGGGCCTTCCACCCAGACCTGCTCGCCATCCCGGATGCCAAGGTTGTTGGCGTCGCGGGTGTTGATCTCAACGAACATGTCCTGCTGTAGCTCAGCGAGCCACGGGTTGGAGCGTGTCTCATCCCCGCCGCCTTCATATTCCACCAGACGACCGGACGTCAGGATCATTGGATAATCCTTTGAGAAGTCCTGCTTCTGGATAGAGGCATACATGGTCGGCAAGCGGTAGAACTTGCGGTCCTCGTAGGTGGGGTAATCCGCAACCAGATCGCGACGGTTGCTGTACAGCGGCTCGCGGTGAACCGGGATCGGGTCCGGGAAGGTCCAGACAACCGCACGGGCCTTGGCGTTGCCAAAGGGCGCACATTCATGCGCAATCGCAACCCGCTGGATGCCGCCCGACAGGTCGGTCTTCCAGTTGGTCTTGGGCCCTGCCACCGCATCAATCGCGGCGCGTTCCTCTGCCGTCAGCTCGCTGTCCCAACCAAGGTCCATCAGCATCTGCATCGTGAACTCAGGATAGCCATCCTGAATGTCCGATCCGACACTATAGACCCCTTCGGCCAGCAGGTTCTCGCCATCCCGCTCCACGCCGAAACGGGCGCGGAAGGTCAGGCCACCTTCAGAGACACGTTTGGACATGTCATAAAGGTTCGGCGTGCCGGGGTGGTTCATCTCGGCTGTGCCCCAGCTCGGCCATGGCAGACCGTAGTAATCGCCATCCGCCGGGCCACCCACCGCTTGCAGCGTGGTGCGGTCAAACGTGTGCTGGTTGGCCATGTGCATCTTGATGCGCTCAGGGCTCTGACCGGTATAGCCGATGGTCCACATGCCGCGGTTGAACTCCCGCGTGATGCTTTCGACCACGGGTGTTTCCGCATCTTCCATCTCGATGTTGCGGAACAGACGGTCGCCCCAGCCAAACTTGTTGGCAAACTTCGCCATGATCACCTCATCGGGGAGGCTCTCAAACAGCGGATCGACCACCTTGTCGCGCCACTGCAACGACCGGTTCGAGGCGGTGACAGAGCCGCGCGTCTCAAACTGCGTACAGGCAGGCAACAGGTAGACGCCATCGGTGCGGTCATGCAGCACCGCAGACACCGTTGGATAGGGGTCGATGACCACGAGCATATCAAGCTGCTCCATCGCGGTCTTCATTTCCTTCATACGGGTCTGTGAGTTCGGCGCGTGACCCCAGAGCACCATGGCCCGAACCTTGTCAGGATTGTCCATGTTTTCAGGGTCTTCCAGCACGCCGTCAATCCAGCGCGACACCGGAATACCGGTGAGGTTCTGCAATGACTTGTCCTTGCCTTCGGCATCCTTGGTCATCGCGAACTGGGCTTTCAGCCAGTCCGCATCTTCCTCCCAGACGCGGCCCCAATGGGCCCATGCGCCTGCGGACAGACCGTAGTAGCCGGGCAGGGTGTGGCTGAGAACACCAAGGTCCGTCGCGCCCTGCACGTTGTCGTGGCCGCGGAAGATGTTGGTGCCGCCACCGGAGGTGCCCATGTTGCCAAGCGCCAGCTGCAACACACAATAGGCACGTGTGTTGTTGTTGCCGTTGGTATGTTGCGTACCCCCCATGCACCAGATCACGGTGCCGGGACGGTTGTTGGCCATGGTCCGTGCCACGCGCTTGAGCTGGCTACCGGGCGCACCGGTCACACGCTCCACCTCTTCAGGTGTCCACTTCGCGACTTCTTCCTTGATCTGGTCCATGCCCCAGACACGGGTGCGGATGAACTCCTTGTCCTCCCAGCCGTTCTCGAAGATGTGGTAAAGAATACCCCAGACCAGCGCCACGTCGGTGCCGGGACGGAAACGCACATATTCATCCGCATGTGCCGCCGTGCGGGTAAAGCGCGGGTCACAGACGATGACAGGTGCGTTGTTCTGCTCCTTGGCTTTCAGCAGGTGCAACAGGGAGACGGGGTGCGCCTCTGCCGGGTTGCCGCCGATGATGAAGATCGCCTTGGAATTGTGGATGTCGTTGTAGCTATTGGTCATCGCCCCATAGCCCCAGGTGTTCGCAACACCCGCCACCGTGGTGGAGTGACAAATCCGCGCCTGGTGATCCACGTTGTTGGTGCCCCAATAGGCAGCAAACTTGCGGAAGAGATACGCTTGTTCGTTGTTATGCTTGGCAGAACCCAGCCAATAGACGGAATCCGGTCCGCTTTCTTCGCGGATGTTCATCATGCCGTCGCCGATCTCGTCGATGGCCTGTTCCCAGCTGATGCGCTTCCATTCCCCGTTCTCTTTCTTCATCGGGTACTTGAGGCGGCGTTCGCCATGGGCGTGCTCGCGCACAGCGGCCCCTTTGGCGCAATGGGCACCAAGGTTGAAGGGGCTGTCCCAGCCGGGCTCCTGACCCGTCCAGACACCATTGGCGACCTCAGCCACCACCGTACAGCCCACCGAACAGTGGGTGCAGACGGATTTGATTGTTTCAACGGCGCCATTCACGGCCGTCGCGGCAGAGGCCTGGGTGACCGTGCCACCCGTGGCCGAAATCGCAGCCAGACCACCAATGGCCAGACCCGAGCCGCGCAGGAACGCCCGGCGGTCTACTGATTTTTCTGCGATGTCTGAAAGTATGCCGGTCCGCTGGGGGCGTCGCGCAACCCCGTTGGTCTTTTTCCTAAGCATTTTAGTTCCTCCCTTGCGTGCTCGGGGCCAGCCCCTCGCTTGCTTGGTTATGATTGTGTCCTCAGACAGTCGGGCGTCACGCAACCAGTCGTCCCAGGATCGTCGTCGTTGTGTCGTCTTGTGATGGCGTCCTAGAAGCGGGCGCTGTCGAGGTAGGCGCGGGTGTGCGCGGTGTCCTGCATCTTTTCAGATGTCGGATCGACTGGGTTGGCCTCAGCCGTGTCAGTGCTGGCGGCCAGAGCCACAGCAGCAACCGGCGCGGTGGTCCCGGCCAGTTTCAGAAAGTCGCGGCGATTGGTGCCTGTCTCTTTCTTGGTCATTGGGGATGTCTCCCTCCCTTGTTGTGGTGGGCATCCCCACCGATGATTTCTGCCGCTTATGCAGCAGTCATGCGAAATGCTTCGCGTTCGATGTCCATGAACTCCCGCCCCACAGCGCCCAATGACGCATAGAGAATGGAATTCTTCGCCGCTTCCAGATCCGAAAAGAAATGTCCGGCCCAGGGCGCGATGTGCTTGTTGTAAAACGTCTTTTGGTCGTCCAGCGTGGCAACCTGCCCAAACCGCCCCACGATCATGCCCGCCATCATCTCCATCAGGGAGGCGATGTTGTCCTCAGGCTCAAACACATTGGGCGCACGGCTCATGCTGCGCGCGGCCATGTCTGTGCGCAGCGTCGCCAGCGGCTTTTCGTTCAGGAACCCGGTCAGGTAATAGCTCGCATAGGGCAGCAACTCCCCCCGGCCCAACCCGATGAACAGCGCGTTGAACTCGCTTTCCACGGTCTTGGGTTTGCTGGCTTTGGCGACCCGCGCCAGACCGGCAATGGCTTTGCCCAATTCACTCTCATCGCCGGACAGGCCCGCGCATTGATCCAGCAACAGCTGATCCGGCGGACCGGACAACATCAGCCCCAGAAAGTTATAGAGGTCCGCACGCAGGCGGTCCTCGGAGGTGACAGTGATATCTTCGGCAGCGTTCACGCGGTTTCCTCAGTTACGAATTTCATCCGGCGCGGGGCAGGGGCGGCATAGGCCATCTCTTGCTCTTCCGGCGCGGGGGCCTCATCGACCTCTGGCGCGGTCTCCTCGGCCGTGGCGACCAGCACCTCTTCCTCGACCGGCGCCTCCTCCGGCGCTTCTTCCACATCCGGGGCCGCCTCAGCCTCTTCCGCCTGACGGGCCATTTCCTCAACGTGTTTCAGCATGCCTTTGCCGACCTGATAGGCGGTCTGCATGTTTTCCACGACCATGGCGCTGTCGGTGAAATCCTCACCGTAATCCACCAGCATATCGACGTTGGCGAGCACCGGGTTCGACCGCCACAAGGTGCGCAGCGCGCGGCGGCGGATCTGATCCGGCACGGCCTTGGCCATGAACACGCTGAAATCATCGCCCTGCACCAGCGTGTCCGGGTCCGGCAGTTCCAACGCCTCCAGCACTTCGGCCTCTGACATCTCTTCATAGACCGCGTGTTCTTCTGCCAGCGCCTCGGCTTCAACGGCAGCCTTCTCGGCCTCCGCCTCTGCAACGACCCCGGCGCGGCGGCGTGCCCAGAAATCACCGCGCGCGGTCAATGCACCGTCTCCTTGGTCGATGGCGCGCGGTACACATCCGCCACCTGCCGGATGCGCGCATCGCCAATGCCGTCTTCCTTGCGATCAACCCGCGTCTTGTCGCGGCGGCGCTTTATAAACACCTCATCCTCGTGATGCAGTTCCACATAATCCCGGATCCAGGCCACCAGCCCTTCGGGCATCGGCACTTTCTCCACCAGTTCTTCGCCGGTATCCGCATAATCCTGCGCCTCATAGGGGGAGGCCGTGACCAGCGTCACATCCAGCGGATTGTCCCCCTCGGACGGGCGCATCACGACGTAAATGGCAGGCACCTTGGCCGACAACCCATGCAGATAAGCCTCCGTATCGGTGCGGAACAATTCCAGCGGCAGGGTGGCGGCATGATACTCCACCGCGTCGCCATCTGTGCGCAGCTCTTTCCAGTCCGCCTTGCCCGCGCCGGGCAGCACAGCCACCGCTTTCCACACATACGCAGCCCAACGGGTCACGCCCGGCACGCGGCGGATGACAACGCCCAGCGGCATCGAGATGGATTTGGGGCTTTGGCTGGTCAAGGTGTCCCTGGGTCTGGCGTTGGCGAGGTCAACTGTTGGCTGCTGCCATGATTGTCTGATTCAGGGGTATTTTCAAAGAAGTTTTTGTCCCCTCAGACCGTCAAATTCCATTGTGCTGCGGCGCGGCAAGCGCTTGCATTTCGTTTCGGTCAACAGGGCTTGACCCATGCGTGATCCGGGCGCGCCAACTTGTCAGGACAAATTTTTCTTTCGCACGTGCAGCATTGCCGGATCAGGGTGCGCACCGCCAGAAATGTGGTTTACGCTGAGGGTGAATCGCGGCTAGCCTTCCGGGCGCGCTGCACCTGCAGCAGACAGATCGAGGGGCAAAAATGGCCAAACGGCTTATTCTATGTGACTGCGCAGGCAGCCAGTCTGTAAATGCAGAAGGCATCGCGGAAGGTGCGGGGGTGGCATGCTCCAGGGTGTACACCGCGCTCTGTACCACGCAGATCGAACAGGCGGCCAAGGAACTGGGGCAGGGGGAAGCACTCATCGCCTGCCAGCAGGAACGCCAGACTTTCGAAGACCTCGCGGCTGAACTGGACATCGACACCCCCGGTTTCGTCGACCTGCGCGACCGCGCAGGCTGGGGCGAAGGCAATGCCGCGCCCAAGATGGCCGCCCTTGCCGCCGAAGCGGCCCTTGCCCTGCCGATTGGTAAATCCGTGGACGTGGTCTCTGACGGCACCTGCCTGATCATCGGGGGGGAGGCCGCCCTTGCCGCGGCCGCAGACCTCAGCGAAACCCTCGCCATCACCGTTTTGCTGAGCGACCCCGACCTGATCCCCACCAACCGCGCCTTCGACTGCGTCGTCGGCACCATCCGCTCTGTCGCGGGTGCATTGGGTGATTTCACCGTCAAATTCGACGCCTTGCAACAAATCCAGCCCGGCGGGCGCGGGGCCTTCACGTTGAGCGATCCGCAAAACGGCGCGGTCTCCGGCTGCGACATCATCCTTGATCTTTCTGGCGCTTCCGCTCTCGTCCCCGCCCCCGACAAGCGCGAAGGCTACCTGCGCGCGGACCCGTCCCACGCGCCCTCCATCGCCAAAGCCGTGTTGGAAGCCTCCCAACTCGTCGGCACCTTCGAAAAACCCCTCTACGTGCGCTTGGAGCCCAGCCTCTGCGCCCACAGCCGCGCGGAACAGCCCGCCTGTTCCAATTGCCTGAACGTCTGCCCCACGGGGGCCATCACCTCCGCCGGGGAACATGTCGCCATCGACCCGATGATCTGCGCCGGCTGCGGATCGTGCTCCGCCGTCTGCCCCTCCGGTGCCATCAGCTATGACGCGCCGCCCGTCGATGCGATCTTCCGCAGGCTCACCACTTTGGCGTCTACCTACCGCAAAGCAGGCGGCACAGCGCCGCACTTGCTGGTCCATGACGCGACACATGGGGTGGAAATGATCTCCCTCGCGGCCCGTTTCAGCCGGGGCTTGCCCGCCCATGTGATCCCGCTGGAAGTGGATGCTTTGTCGGGCTTCGGCCACGCGGAAATGCTTGCCGCGCTCTCCGCCGGGTTTGAGCATGTCGATATCCTGATGTCCCCCAAAACCGAAAGGGAGGTGCTGGACATCCAAGCCGCCCTCACCACCGCCATGGCCGGGGCAGAGGCCGTCCGCCTGCTGTACCCCGCTGACCCGGACGCGCTGTGCGACACGCTCTATGACACAACACCCGAAACGCGCACCTGCGCTCCGGTCCTGCCCATGGGCACCCGCCGTCAGGTCGCGCGCCTCGCCGCCAAGGCGCTACAGCCGGAGGCCGAAATCCTCGACCTCCCCGAAAACGCGCCCTACGGCGCAATCTTGGTGGACAAAGACGCCTGTACGCTGTGCCTCTCCTGCGTCTCCCTGTGCCCCTCCGGCGCGCTGGGCGACAACCCTGATCTTCCGCAACTGCGCTTTCAGGAAGACGCCTGCCTGCAATGCGGATTGTGCAGCAACATCTGCCCCGAAGACGCCATCACCTTGAAACCACAGATGAATCTCACCGACGCCGCCTTCACCCAGCAGGTCATCAACGAAGAAGAACCCTTTGCCTGCATCGAATGCGGCAGCCTCTTCGGCTCCAAATCCACCATTGCGAAGATCACCGAAAAGCTGGTCGGCAAACACGCGATGTTTGCCACCTCAGACGCGGCCAAAATGATCCAGATGTGCGAGAACTGCCGCATTCAGGCGCAGTATCACTCAGACAACAACCCATTTCAGGGCGGCGAGCGTCCCCGCGTGCGCACCTCCGAGGACTACTTCTCCAAACGCAAGGATCACTGAGTTTGCAACGCCGCCCCCAGATCGGCAGGCGCGATGGAGCCCACATAGGCCGTGATCGCTTCAATCTCCTCCCAGGTGACCTCAATCGGGGCAATGGGAGAGGGCAGGTTTTCCGGAAACGGCTCCGTGATCTCAGCCACCTGCGTAAACGCAGGGTGAGGGCGCAGCATGAAAAACGTCTCGAACCGCTCCTGCCAGTCGGGGAAGGTGCGCATCAGGGCGAACGACGGGGTCGAGCCGATGGCGTTCATCCGGTTCTTCTCATTCACCACATGACAGCGTCCGCATTTGGTGAGGCTCGATTTCTCGCCCAATACCAGATCGCCTGTGACCGCCGCCACCTGCACCTTGGCCTGCACGCTGACATCCGCGCTGAACATCGCCTCCCCATCGGGCGCAAAAGCCTCAATCGTGCGTTTGCCCACGTCCGACAGCAGCCATGTTTCAAACGCATCCGTGTATTGCCCGTCCGTCTTGCTCAGCGCCCAGACAGTATCGCCCCGCCGAAACACCGGCGTGCCGTCCGGCCCGAAGGCCGCGTCACCCGCCCCCTCGCTGACGGTGATCCGTATCCCCGTCTTCAACGAAAACCGCGGCAGCATGTGTTTCATCAACCCGGTCTCAACCAGACTTTGCGGGGCTTGCAGGGTGAAGGCTTTCTCCTGCGCCAGCGCCGGGCTGGCCACAAGCAGCGCCACACCAATAAGTTTCTTCAACATTGCACCCCTCTCCCACCCGGCTCAGGTTGCACGTCAGCCTAGGGGCGTTAGTGTGTTTCCGTCAACTTTCCCAAATCCACAAAGGACCATCAGATGAGCGAAGACTTCAACATGTCGATGCGCAAATTCCTCAAGCAGGTGGGCGTGACCTCCCAACAGGCCATCGAAGAAGCCATGCGCAATGCAGGCGACACTGCCGGCAAGAGCTTTGAGGCGAAAATGGTCCTGACCGTGGACGGCATCGAGCTTGAGCATGTGGTCACAGGCAAGATCGAAGGCGCATAAGTGAGCATCTCAAGAGAAGACGTTCTGGCCTGTTTGAAAACGGTCAAAGCCCCCTCCGGCGTGGATCTGGTCGAAGCGGGCTTTGTCCGCGCGCTCAGCGTCGACGACGGCGCCGTGCGGTTCGTGATGGAAGTGGACGCTCCCGATCCCTTCCTGCCCGCCAAGGCAGAGGCGGAGGAGAAACTGACCGCCCTTGGGGCTGCGTCCGTCTCCATCGTGATGACGGCGCACAGCACGCCCAAACCACCCCCCGATCTGAAAGCAGGCCGCAAGGCCGAACCCGCAGGCCCCGAAAAAGTCCCCGGCATCGACCGCATCATCGCCGTCGCCTCCGGCAAGGGCGGCGTGGGCAAATCCACCGTTGCGGCCAACCTCGCCTGTGCGCTGGCTGCCGAAGGCCGCCGCGTGGGCATGCTGGATGCAGACGTCTACGGGCCGTCCCAGCCGCGCATGCTGGGCGTTTCCGGCAGGCCCCAAAGTCCCGATGGCAAGATCATCCTTCCGCTGCGGAATTTTGGTGTAACAATGATGTCTATCGGCTTGATGACAAACGAAGATCAGGCGGTCGTCTGGCGCGGTCCGATGCTGATGGGCGCGCTGCAACAGATGCTGGGACAGGTGCAATGGGGCGCGCTGGACGTGCTGATCGTGGACCTGCCGCCGGGCACCGGCGACGTGCAGATGACGCTCGCGCAAAAGGCGCAACTCGACGGCGCGCTGATCGTCTCCACCCCGCAGGATGTGGCGCTCTTGGATGCGCGCAAGGGCATCGACATGTTCAACCAGATGGGCACGCCCGTGATTGGTATGATTGAGAATATGTCCACCCACATCTGCTCCAACTGCGGGCACGAAGAGCACGTCTTCGGCCATGGCGGCGTGAAGGCGGAGGCGGAGAAACTCGGCGTGCCACTTCTCGCTGAGATTCCCCTGCATCTCGACATCCGTGTGGCCGCAGATGGCGGCGCACCCATCGTGGTCTCCAAACCCGAGAGCGCACAGGCCGAAGCCTTCCGCAACGTCGCCAAATCCCTGATCGCGGCGGGCAAGGCATGACGACGCCCACCTTTCCCCCTCTTTTCAGCGGCTTGGCGGTCGAAGGTCATGTGGATCCTTTCGGCAAAGCCTGCGTGGAAGCCGCCCGTGGCTGTGATGCTGGCCTCGTCGTGCACAACCTCAGCGCCAACGCCCTGCGCGCCGCGCTGGTCTTCGCCCCTGACGTGACGCTGGACAAGGCGATGGCGATGCTGCCGCTCTGCGGGGTCGGGTTCCAAAGCGCCCTCGGCGCGCTGGCACCGCCGGAAGTGGCCGTGCACCTCGACTGGCACGGCGGCATCCGTATCAATGGAGCCACCTGTGGCGGGCTGCGTGTGGCTGCGTCTACCAACGATCCCAAAGCGGAACCCGACTGGCTGGTTGTTGGCCTGACGCTGCCGCTCTGGCCCGAAAGCGACAATCCCGGCGAAACCCCGGACCAGACAGCGCTCTATGCCGAAGGCTGCGCGGATGTGAATGCCGTTGATCTGCTGGAGGCTTGGGTCAAACACACCCTTGTGGGCATCAACACATGGCAGGACGCAGGCCCCGCGACGCTGCACAGCGACTGGCGCGCGCTGGCCTATGGCATCGGCGAAGACGCCGCGCAGGGGGCGATGAGCGGCACCTTCCTGGGCATTGACGAAGATTTCGGCATGCTGCTGCGCGACACTGACACCACCCACCTCATCCCCCTGACCACCCTATTGGAGGGGTCCTGACATGATGCTCGCCCGCGCGATCCACTTTGACGAAAGTGACATGAACATCTTCCACAAACCCGCCCGCACCGGGGAATGGTGCATCTCGGGTGGCTTTGAATTCTCCAACTGGTCGGAAGCCGACCTGACCGGCAAGGCCCGGCAGGCGTTTTCAAACGGCTGGCTGGGGGTGGAAACCTTTGGCAGGGTGTCGGTGGTGGCGATCACCCAGATCGAACAGGGGGAACTCGACACCCTCGTGACAGCGCTCGCCCAACACTTCGTCGACATCTACGGCGCGCCCTCCGTGGCGGAAGCTGAAGGCGTGGCCCGCGAGGAACTCATGCATATGGTGGAGACCTGTGACGGCCAGCCTGCCAACACGCTGCTGCTGATCTCACGCGAGCTGACAGAGGCCGGGGTGAAGGAAAGCGTGCGCATCGTGGAGGCCCGCGATGCGGGTCTGGACCAATTCGCCATTCACGGATCGCTCGACGAAGAGTAGAGCACAATGCGAAAAACCTGACTCACCCAACGCTGCCTGAAATCAAAGATTTCAACGCGTTGGGTGAACTGTGATGAATGTCAACAGACCCTAAAACGGCGGCTTGTCCAGCACGGTCACAAACGGCGCACGCCAGACAGGGGCCGGGTAGGGATCAGGCCAGTATTCCACCTGCCGCCGGATCAGCCCGTCTTCGATCGTGTGAAACGTCACCGCCCGGTCATGCCGCGTGCCATCGGTGATCTCTACGTCGGACACCGCGTCATGGTCCCCCGCCACAAGACGCACCACGTTGAACTGCCACAGCCCCTCCGCCGGAAACCCGCTGTTGAGCGCGGCAAAGGCGTCGCGCCCGTGCAGATACTCCCCGGTTTGCGGCATGAAATACTCATATTGGGCATGCAAGAACGTGCTGGCATGACCGAAATCATTGGTCCCCATCGCCGCCCAGAAATCCGTGATCAATTGCGCTGACATCGTCCCTCCTGCCTGCCAAAACCGTAAGCAGCGCCCAAATCGCTGTCAACGCAGGCACCTTTCCCAAAACGCCCAAGGCTGCTAACAGCCCAACCAAACCCAACCCGCCAAGGACAAGTCCCGATGCCCAACCCAGCAATTGAACAGGCCGCCCGCCTGTCTGTGGCGCCTATGATGGATTGGACAGGTATACATTTAAATTCAATTGGTTCATGGGCGCTGTGTGCACTATGTGTGCAACTCCAAATCGCCTTCTGGCGTGCTTTGTTGGGTGTTCTGCGGTTGAACGAGTTTGATCCAATTGCGGCTAGTTTGAACGAGCAAAATTCTTATTCCCCCCAAGACACCTAGGGAGAGGTCTCCACTTTTCCCGAGGCGTGGCGAACGGGTTATATGCGGGATCAGGGTCGGCTTGGAAGAGGTGGCAACAGCAGACATTCCTTGCAGGTCTCGGGCTAGAGTTTGGTGAGCGTGTGAGTCAATGATCGGTGAAAGCTGACCTTCGCGCCGTTTGGCTTCAGTGTCTCAGATGCGGACGAGGACGAAGCCGCTACCGCGGCAGGGGCGCGTGTGGTGAGGTTGGCGCGGTGATTTGAGTATCGTGATTTTGGAAATGGGCGCGTCTGTCTGACGATTGGGACCTCTCAATCAAC